>Ga0256405_10003322_pt1 | contig 33535 bp, 30 predicted proteins | sample RumenRJG_02DNA_FD_189096 | JGI IMG/M metagenome (GOLD analysis project Ga0256405, IMG submission 189096) | Bovine rumen microbial communities from Lethbridge, Alberta, Canada - RJG_02 | ecosystem: Host-associated > Mammals > Digestive system > Stomach > Rumen | place: Canada: Alberta...
AGGCATAATCGTCCTCGATGAACGCGGCGAGGTCGCGAAGAGCAACCCCGCCGCGCGTGAACTTCTCGGCATGGAGCCGGAGGACGCGCTTCAAATGCTGGCGATACCGCACGGCAAGTCGTCCAAACGCGAAATCGACATTACCTATCCGGAAGCCCGCACCATTGAAATCCAGACGATGCCGATGGGAGACGGCACGCTCGTCTGCCTCAGAGACGTTACAGCCGAACGCGAGCGCACGGAAGAAGAGCTGAGAATCGGCGCGACGCGCGCAGTGAGGGACCTCGCCGCAGGCGTCGCGCACGAAATAGGCAATCCCCTCAATGCCCTTTCGCTAAATCTCCAGCTTCTCAAGCGCTCGTGCGCATGTGCCGTAGAAGTCGACGAATGCATTAGGCAAGTTGAGCGGCTTTCCGGCATAATCCACGGCTTCCTCCAGGCGCTTAGGCCGTCCAAGCCAAATCTTGTGCGCGGCACGATGGCCGATCCCATCAAAGGATGCCTGAGGGCTATGAAACCGCAGCTCGAAGAGCGCAGTGTTACAGTTACACTCAACCTTCCAAGCACCCTTCCGTCAGTCGCGCTCGACCCAGCCCAGATGGAGCAGGTGTTCTTCAATCTCCTGAAAAACGCCCTTGAGGCCGTCAAGGACGGCGGCTCTATAGACATTGCCCTTTCCTCAGACGACAACGACGTCATCACTACCGTCCGCGACGACGGCCAGGGAATGACGCCCGAGCAGGTGGCGCATCTGTTCGAACCCTACAGGACGTCGAAAGAACACGGCACGGGGTTAGGGCTCATGATCTCGTCGAGAATCGTCCGCGACCACGGAGGAACGATATCTGTAGAATCGGAACTTAAGAAAGGAACGGCGTTCACGATTCGCATTCCGCGCATCGAACGTAGGATTCGCGCCCTGAAAGGATGAAATGGCAAAGCCGAAGATACTCATAGTCGACGACGAGAAGCCGACACGCGACGCGATGGCGCGGATACTCTCGACTTCCTGCGAGTGCCTGACGGCGCCCGATGCGGAGCTTGCGATGAAACTTGTCGAGGAGCATACGGACCTCGCGCTACTCATCACCGACTACAAGATGCCAGGGGAGAATGGCATCTCGCTCATAAAGCGAGCAAAGACCGTAAATTCCTCGCTCGCGAGCATACTCATCACGGCGTTCGGAGAGATCGAGCTCGCGGTCGAGGCGATGAAGGATGGCGCAGACGACTTCATCACGAAGCCGATAACGGACATTGCCCAGATGGAGCTGCGCGTCAAAAAGGCACTTGAGAAGCACGCCCTTTCGCGCAAGGTCGAGGAACTTCAGCAAAAGGTCGACGAGCAGAGCGGCATCGAGACGTTCACTGGCAAGTCGCCCGCGATGGAAAAGGTTTACCGGCTCATCAGGCAGGCGGCGAAGGCAAGCGCAAACGTCCTTGTCGAAGGCCCTTCGGGAACAGGCAAGGAACTCGTTGCAAAGGCTCTCCACGACCTTTCGCCGCGCGCGTCCGGTCCTTTCGTCGCCGTAGAGTGCGCGGCGCTTTCGCCGACACTGATCGAGTCCGAACTCTTCGGCCACGAAAAAGGCGCCTTCACAGGCGCCGACAGGATGAAGGTCGGCAAGTTCGAGGCGGCCAGCGGCGGAACGCTTTTCCTCGACGAGATAACGGAGATTGACCTCGCCACGCAGGTGAAACTACTCAGGGCTCTCGAATCGCGCACCATACAGCGCGTCGGCGGCAACGAAGACATCCATGTCGACTTCCGCCTCGTGGCGGCGACAAACCGCGACCTCGCGGCGTACGTGCGTGAGGGCAAGTTCCGCGAAGACCTCTACTACCGTCTCAACGTCATCGACATCCATCTTCCCGCGCTCAAGGAGAGGCCCGGCGACATCGCCCTTCTCGTCTCACGGTTCATAAAGGAGTTCTCCGTCGCGAACGGGAACAAAGTCACAGGCATAGATGCAAAGGCCATCAAGGCGCTCGAAGACTATCCGTGGCCAGGTAACGTGCGCCAGCTGAGGAACGTCGTAGAAAAGATGTGCGTTCTCTCCTCTGGCGGAAAACTTACGCTTGACGATGTTCCTGTCGAAATCACCTCGGCACTCCCCGTGGCAGCCTCTGGAAGCGCCGCCACACCGGTCGCCGCCCAGGCGACTCTCGCAGAGACGGAGAAGGACACGATACTCCGAGTCCTCGCAGAATGCGGAAACAACAAGTCGCAGGCGGCCATAAAGCTCGGCATCTCCCGCCGGACCCTTCACCGCAAGCTCAACGAATGGAGGTCCGCATGAACATTTCGATCGCCATCCTTGCCGTGTCGTTCCTTCCCTTCTTCGAAGCGCGCAACCAGGTGGCAAACTTTGTCTTCGACCCGCCGCCAGAGGGGAAGACCGTAAAGCCAGTCCTTCCAAATCTTACCGTCACGGAAAAGTGCCCAGGGTGCGACGGCAAGGGAGAGCTCGTCCTCGAAGAGCCCGACTACGGCCAGTCCAAGGGCCGGCTGGGGGCTGCCAAGAAGACAAGAAAACAGTGTCCGCTCTGCAACGGCAAGGGCAAGGTTCAGGCATTTATGAATCCGTCAGAGCTCGCCCTGCAGGTGGCTTCAGACCGCACAGCATTCGCTGCGGAGCACCAGGGCCGCGGAGAGATCGCAGTTGGCGACGCATTCGTTCCCAACGCGAAGTACGCCGAGCTCGGCAAGGATCGCCTTAAGCTCGTTGAAGAGGCATTTGGGCACCCCTGCAAGAAGTGCAACTGGACGGGGCTCGAACCATGCAAGAAGTGCAAAGGAAACGGGTTTGTGAAATGCACTAACAGCGACTGCAAGGGCGGATGGGCCGTAGTGAAGACTACGACCGAGTCGTCGGTAAGGAAATCAGGCAACTCATCGAACGGCATCCGCTCGAACAGCGGGATGCGCTCGCGCAGCGGCTCCCGCAGCACCGTCCGAAAGGAAACGAAAATCAATGTGTCTCCGTGTCCTGTATGCGGCGGGGCAAAGCAGCTTGTCTGCCCCGAATGCGGCGGCCGCCGCGCGCATCCCTGCTCGAAGTGCGGGGGACTCGGAATAAAAACGAAAGGATCATTGTGAACGAAAATCTTCCACCGCTGCCAAACCTCGAGCTTCTCGGGAAACTCGGCGAAGGCGGCACGTCGACCGTATGGAAGGCAAATGACCTTCTGCGCGGCAAAACCGTCGCCGTCAAGATACTGAACAGCGACCTGACGGCAAGCGACGAAGACATCGCCCTCTTCCGGTCGGAAGCGCAGACGATGAGCGAAATCCAGCATGTCGGAATCGTCCGCAGCTACGACATCAACTGCTACGAGGGCATCTGGTACTACACGATGGAGTACGTCGACGGCTACAACTTCAACGCCCTTCTCTCGCGGAAGCAGCACCTCCACGAAGCCGACTGCCTTCTGATATGCGAATCCATAGCCGTCGCGCTCGACTATGCCTGGAACAATTTCGGCGTCGTACACTGCGACATCAAGCCCGACAACATAATGATCAACACCGACGGCGTCATCAAGCTAACCGACCTCGGGCTCTGCCACACGTTCCAGTACCTCAAGGACGGCATGCGCGACATTCCCGACCACGTGATGGGAACGCCGGCATACATATCGCCTGAACAGGTCTACGGCGATGTCGAGCCTGACTGCCGCGCCGACATCTACTCGCTTGCCGCGTCGCTCTACCATCTCTCTACGGGTCGCATGCTCTTCCCGGGTCTCGGGAACGAGGACATGATGAAGGCGCATTGCGACGACACGGCGCAGGCGAAAGACCCGAGGACTTACAGGCCTGATCTCTCAGAGGGCTTCTGCCAGCTTCTCGAGGCGATGCTCGTCAAGAACCGCGACTACCGGCTTCCTTCCTGGAGAGACGTCTGCGAGATGTGCCTCGCCGTAGAGCAGGGCGTCTCGTTCAAGCCGCGTAAGGGGCCTGTGTCGTCGCTCTCCCTCAACCTGCCCGAACTGGCACCAGCGCAAAGCGACGAGGACGAAGCAGCCGAAAAACCAGCAGAATTAATGCACGTCCCAGAACCCAAGAAGCGAGTCTTCCATTTCTTCAAGGACGGGGGAAAGAGGAAGCGCGAGCCGCAGATACAGATCGATCCGAAGAGCGGCAAGAAGATACTGCACAAGCAAAAAGCCGTAAACGCCGGCTTCAAGATCAACAAGCCCATCGACTGGTAGCAGCCGACAAAGCCGACGGCGTCAGCCGCCGTTAAATAGCTGCGTTGTAGCGTAGTAGGGATCTGAGGTGTAACGGCATGCAAGACGCCTGAGTCCCGCCTCGTCGCCGGGAGTCACCATGTGGGTCATGTGCACCTCGCACGTCGCAAGTTCCCCAAGCTGCTCCATCGCAAGCTGCGCAGCCGGATTCGTCGTCGCGGATATCGCTAGCGCGATCAGCGCCTCGTCGAGATTCAGAGAAGTGTAGCCACCCTTCAGGATATCGTGCTTCATGTGCGAAATCGACTGAAGAATCGTCGGCGCGATCAAGGGGAGCCTGTCGGGAATTCCCGCGAGCTTCTTCACGGCGTTCAGGATCACCGCGGAGCAGGCGTGCAGCTCGTCGGAGTTGCGGCCTGTCACGATCTCGCCGTTGTGGAGCTGGAGCGCAGCCGCGGAGACGATCTGCCCGCCGGCCTTGCCCTTCCCCTGCTGGCGGGCTGTCTCGGCCGCGCCGCGCGCGGCAAGCGCGACGAGCCGGTTCTCGGTCTTGAGCCCGAGAGAATCCATTAGCATCTTCGCGCGCTCGAGCGACTCGACGTCCGTCGCACCCTCGATGTACAGGCACTGGTAGCGCAAGTAGCGGCGGATGACTTCCTGCTTCGACGCCTCCTGCACAACCGCGTCGTCGACTATTCCGAAGCCGATGCGGTTCACACCCATGTCAGTCGGCGACTTGTAAGGACACTCGCCGTTCGTCATCTTCTCCCATATCGTCTTGAGAAGCGGATACGCGTCGACGTCGCGGTTGTAGTTTACGGCGGTCTTTCCGTACGCGGCGAGATGGTACGGATCGATCATGTTCTTGTCCTTGAGGTCGATCGTCGCCGCTTCGTACGCGATGTTAAGCGGATGATGGAGGGGAAGGTTCCAGACAGGGAAACTCTCGAACTTGGAGTACCCGGCAAGACGACCCTGGCGGTATTCGTGGTAGATCTGGTTAAGGCAAGTCGCGAACTTGCCAGAGCCGGGGCCAGGAGCCGTGACAACGACAATCGGACGCTCGACGGGAATGAACGGGTTCTTGCCGTAGCCCTGGTCCGAGACGACGGTGTCGACGTCGGCGGGATAACCGAGGGTCTTGCCGTGGAAGTAGCACTTGACGCCGCGCGACTCGAGCTTCTGGCCAAACTGTTGCGCCGCAATCTGCCCTTCGTAGCGCGTCACCACGACGCCGCGCACCGTAAGCCCGAGAGAAGAGAGGTCATCGATGAGTTTTAGCGCGTCGTCGGCATAGGAGATGCCGAAGTCGGCGCGCATCTTCTTACGCTCGATGTCGCCGGCATAGATGCAAAGAATGACCTCGGCCTGGTCCTTGAGCGTCTGGAGAAGCCGAAGCTTCACGTTGGGGTGGTAGCCCGGGAGACACCTCGCGGCGTGGAAGTCGTTCATGAGCTTCCCGCCGAACTCGAGGTAGAGCCGTCCGTACTTCCCGGCGCGGCGGCGAATCTCCTCGGACTGCTCTTTTAGGTACTTGTCGTTGTCAAAGCCGATCTTCACTTTGCGCCTCCGTGGATTTCGTCGAGAATCGCCTGGATCTTGCCCTTGCAGCGCCCGCAGCCGCCGCCTGCCTTCGTGTAGTTCGTGACTTCCTCTACCGTCGTGAGCTGGTTCTCGGTTATCACGCGGCGAACCTCGTTCTCGGAGACGTTGTAGCAAGTGCAAAGAACCGTATCCTCGAGGTTGCGGTCGGTGTTCTTGCCGGTCTCGAAGTTCTTGATCGCCGCCTCCATCGCCTCGCGGCCCATGACGGAGCAGTGCATCTTCTGCGGCGGGAGCCCGCCGAGGTAGTCGGCTATCTGCTGGTTAGTGATCTTCTTCGCCTCGTCGAGCGTCTTTCCGATAACCATCTCGGTCAGCGCCGACGAACTTGCAATCGCGCTCGCGCACCCGAAGGTCTGGAATTTCGCCTCCGCGATCTTTCCGTCGGGCCCTAGCTTGAACTGGAACTGGAGGGCGTCTCCGCAGGCAAGCGAACCAACTGTCGCCGTTCCATCGGGGTTGTCGATCTTGCCCACGTTCCGGGGGTTCCGGAAGTGGTCCATCATCTTCTCAGAGTAATTCCACATCGCCGTTCGACTTTCGTAAAGAGTGCTGACCTTGAACGGGTTATTATTATACCAAATTCTGCCCTGTCATGGTAGACTGCCGAAGGCGTTCCATCTGTGCGCGAATCGCGGCCACGGCAGCGTCAACATCGGTGTCTGCGATTTCTCGTACCGCATGTTCCATCGGGCACGGACCGTCATTCGCACGGTTGCGTATGCCAGGCACTTCGAGGTCGAAGCTCGGCTCGATGCCGTGGCGCTTCAAGATCGCGACCGCTCCCTTCGCCATCACCGGCGCAAAGACATACGAGACGCCAAGCTTTACATAGAGAAAAGCCGCCGCCCGCCCGACGACGCGGTCATAGCACTTTGCCCCGGCGAACCGCTCGCGCATGCCGTCAATCGCGTCGACAAGCGGCTTTACGCCGCGCTCGCGGCTCGTCCACTCCGTTCCATCCGCGAAATACGCTACAAGCGTGTTGTCGCCGAAGTCGAAGTCCTTGCGCCCGCGCTTTCGCAAAAGCCCGAAGGCCAGCAAGGCCGCGGCACATCCGCCGCAGCCGACAAGTCCGAGAAAGGACCTGCGCGTCATTACGAAAGCTCCGCGGCAAGTTTCTTGATGCGGCGCGATGTACGGACGGCGCAGAACTGCTTGCCGCACATCGAGCAGTGGTCGTCGCCATGCGCTTCGTCGGTGAAGGCGCGCGTCTTGAGCCACCGCTCCTTCGCCCGCTTCGGGTCGAGGCAAATCTCGAACTGGCGATCCCAGTCAAACGCCGCACGGGCATCTGACATCGCGTCGTCGCGGTCGCGCGCGCCTGGCAGCACTCGCGCGACATCGCCTGCGTGCGCGGCGATTTTGTAGGCGATGCACCCCTGGTGCACCTCTTCGGCGTCGGGAAGCCCGAGGTGCTCGGCAGGAGTCACGTAGCAGAGAAGCGACGCGCCGTAGGTTGCGGCCGCTGTCGCGCCGATTGCGGAAACGATGTGGTCGTAGCCGGGAGCGATATCGGTGACGACTGGCCCAAGCACGTAGAACGGCGCCTTCTTGCAGACCTCCTGCTGGCGCTCCATGTTCATCTGTATCTGGTTGAAGGGAACGTGCCCAGGCCCTTCCACCATCACCTGCACTCCGCGCTCGCGGCAGCGGTCGACGAGTTCGCCAAGGACGTCAAGCTCGCCGAACTGCGCGGCGTCCGAGGCGTCTGCAAGGCAGCCAGGTCTCAGGCCGTCGCCGAGGGAAACGGTGACATCGTGCTCCGCGAGGATATCCATCACTTCGTCCCAGTGCGTGTAGAGCGGATTCTCCGCCTTGTTCTCCATCATCCATTCCGCCATGATCGCGCCGCCGCGGGAGACTATGCCCATCTTGCGTTTCATCGCGTTCGGGATGTGCCTGAGAAGAAGCCCCGCGTGAAGCGTCATGAAATCGACACCCTGCTCGGCCTGGCGGCGGATGACGCCGATGAGGAACTTGGGATCCATCTTCGGAATGTCGCCGAGAAGCGAAATCGTCTCGTAGATCGGCACGGTGCCAAGCGGCTTTGGGCTCGCGTCGAGCATTCCCTGGCGGATGCCCGCGATCTCGTCCTCCGAAGACGCGACGGAAAGGTCCATCACGAAATCTGCGCCTGCGTCGAGAGCGACTTTCAGCTTTTCAAGCTCGTCGCCCTTCCCCGAGTGCGTCACGCTGCGACCGAGGTTCGCGTTGATCTTCGTCGAGAACATGCGCCCCACGCCGACAGGGACGGCGTTCTTGTGGTGGATGTTGAGCGGAATCACCGCCTCGCCAGACGCGACCGCCGCGCGAACCGCCTCCGCGTCAAGCCCTTCGTCCTTTGCAACCTGCCTCATCGCATCGGTCACAATGCCCTTCCTCGCCGCCTCAAGTTGTGTCATATCAATGTCTCCTTATTATTAAAAATTTTTACTGACTCCTGACTACTGACCCCTGACCCCTAACTCCTGACTCCTATCCCCTATCTCCAACTCCAACTCTGAACTCCAACTACTGACTCCTGACTACTGACCCCTGACCCCTATATTCTATTATCCCAGTTCTTGAATACGACTTCCTGGCCGTTTGCCTTGATCGCGTCGTAGACTTCCTTTGGCGCTCGCCGGTCGGTGAGCGTGAACTGCGCGACATCCGCCGCATGCTCCTTCTCAAGCACAGCGTATCCGCCAGGCGTCACGCGCGAGCCGGCACTCATGTTGTCCGCCGCGACCTGCACGATATAGTCGCGGAACTTCGGCGCCTCGCGTGTCGAGACCGTCATGCAGCACTGCGGAAAACATATCCTGAACGCGAGCATCATCAAGTCGACGTCGCGCTCGTCGACTTCGCACGGCGGAACGAATCCGCCATCCACGCGGCAAAAGCGCGGGAACGCGAACTGTACCTTCGACTCGTAGCACTCCTTCATCAAGTAGAGCGCGTGCGCGGCGAGACTCGCCGCTTCCCTGCGCCACGGGGTGAGGCCCAGCAGAAACGCGCACCCGAGAATCCGAAAGCCCGCGCGACCCGCACGAAGCTGTGTCCAGAGACGCCATTCGTAGTCGGACTTCGGCCCTGCCGGATGGAAGAACTTGTATCGTTCCTGATCGTATGTCTCCTGAAAGCAAGTGAGCGACTCAAAGCCCGCCCCGAACATCGCCCTGTACCCTTCCTCGGTCTGAGGCGCCACTTCCAAGGAGAGGTTAGAGAACATCGGCTTCAAAAGACGAGCGACATCGCAGAAATGCTCGACCGAATTCACCTTCGGGTCTTCACCCGCAACGATGAGAAGATTGTCGATTCCGCTCGCACGTATCGCCTCGGCCTCGACCTTGATTTCGTCAAGCGTCAGGTTGCGCCTCACCGTTCCAGTATGTTCGCAGCGGAAGTCGCAGTACTTGCAGTGGTTGACGCACGTGTTGCCAATATAAAGCGGCGCATAGACGCTCACGGTCTTGCCGTAGTACTTGATTCGCGCAAGCCGCGCCTTGACGCGCATCTCGTCCATGAACGGATACGCCGCAGGCGAAATCAAATTCAGCAAGTCGAACCAGTCGTGGCGGTCCTTCGCAAGCGATGTCTTCACCATTTCGGGCGTCACCTTCGAGAAGTATTCATCGACCTGCTCAGCCGTAAATTTCAACAGTGGAAACATCGCCGCCTCACTTGAAAATATCCATCGGGCTCGTTGCGCTTGCCGTCGTGCGAGAGGACGGCGGGCCGGCCTTGAGCGCGATTTCGGCGGCGCGAACAGCCATGCCGAAAGCACGAGCCATCTCGACGGGATCGTCTGCCGCGGCGACTGCCGTGTTCGCAAGAACGGCGTCCGCACCAAGCTCAATCGCTTCTGCCGCATGGGAAGGAAGCCCGATGCCGGCGTCGACGACAACTGGAACGTGGCTCTGCTCTACTATGATCTCGATCATGTCGCGCGTACGAATTCCGCGATTGGAACCGATGGGGCTTCCAAGCGGCATGACGGCCGCAGCACCAGCGTCCTCGCAGTGACGCGCGAGAACGGGATCGGCGTTGATGTAGGGAAGAACGACCATTCCGAGCTTAGCGCACTCCTTGACGGCCTCAAGAGTCTCCACAGGATCGGGCAGGAGATACCGCGCGTCGGGATGGACCTCAATCTTGATCCAGTTATAGCCTGCGGCCTTTCCGAGCTTCGCGATCCTGACCGCCTCGGCTGCGTTGCGCGCGCCGGAAGTGTTGAGCATCACCTCGACCTTCGAGCGGTCGATCACGCCCAAGATATCGTCGTGCGCCGCATCGTCTTCGTGGACGCGCGTAAGCGCAGTAGTCACGAGTTCTGTTCCGCTCGCATCGATCGCGGCCTTAAGAAGCTCGCCAGATGCGAACTTGCCCGTTCCAAGGAAAAAGCGGCTCGTAAACTTCTTCCCACCAATTATTAGATCTTTCATTTTCTTTACCCTTTCAAATCGATTTATGTTTTTTAACGCAGAGGCGCAGAGTCGCAGAGAACGCGGAGTTTTACAGTTCCTCTCCCAGCAACATTGCTACAACCGCATTGGCCTGCATTGCCGCGGCGATTCCGACGCGGGGCGAGGCTGGCGCGGCATTTGCGCCGACCGCCGTCTCTCCGTCTCCGATGGCGACTATGTTGCCCATCTTCCTGACCCGCATCTCATTCGAGCGCCCCCAGCCCGCAATTCCGCTCGCCGTGACGAGCATCTTGCCAGAAGATGCGAAAGACGAAACAAGCATAACCTTCGCATCGACTACATCGAATGCCTCGACGACAATGTCGCAGTCCGCGAAGATTTCCCGCGCAGAGGATGCGTCAAGCCGCATGTCCACGGCGCGGATGTCCGCATCCGGCTCAATGCGCAGGAGGTTCGCCTTGATCGCCTCGACCTTCTTCTGCCCAAGCTGATCGCGGAAGAAAAACTGCCTGTTGAGATTCGACTCGTTTACGACATCGAAGTCGGCGATCGTGATGTGCTTCACCCCCGAGCGCACGAGATGCATCGCGCAATTGGAGCCAAGCCCGCCAGCGCCCGCGATCCCGACACGCGCCGACTCAAGCACGGTGCGTTCCTCGGGAGTTAGATAGGTGTTTGCCGACATCTCAGCCCCCAGCCGTCATCTTGAACACATCGAGCGAAGCGTCGTCAACGAGCGCAAGCGCCGAAAGATCGGCTCCTGGTGCATACACTTCGCCGCCGTATTCGACAATCGCCTTAGCTGGATCTACGCCTCGCGCCGAGAGAAACTCGGCAACCGTCTTCGCCGTCGTATCGACGGCATCGCCTTGATACTTGATCTTCATTTTCTTCCTCCGCCGGCATTACCCGGATCAGGTTCTGCGGGTCTCATCTCAGCCGCCGCGCACCCTGCGCCGCAGCACCCCGTTTGACGAATATTATATCATATTCAGGCGAGACCCGTCACCTCGGGCTCAAGGCGAATGCCGAACTTGAAGAGAACCTTGTTTCGCATAAGCCGCGAAAGCGCAAGGAAGTCGCTCGGCGTCGCACCAGGGCCAGAGACGATGACATTCGCATGCTCCTCCCAGACATATGCGCCGCCGACTCTAAGGCCCTTCGCGCCCGCCTCTTCGAGAAGCCGTCCCGCAAAGTCGCCAGGCGGATTCTTGAAGACACTTCCCTTCGTGCCAGGCGGGAAGTTCTTGCGCCTTGCGAGAAAGTCCGCTGGCGTTCCCTCTTCGCAGATGGAATTGCGCCACTTCACATCTTGTATCTCGCCGTTGATCGCGCTTGTGCGGTAGCCAAAACCGCAGTCCTCGGCAGGGATCCACTTGCCGTCGACCTTCACGGCCGAGATGACTTCGGAAATCGAATGTCCAAATGCGCCGGCGTTCATCTTCACCCAGCCGCCAATCGTCCCGGGAATTCCAGCCATCCACGGACACAGCGACGGATACGCGGCAAGAAGCGATGCACCGCTCTCACCTGCGGGGCCGTTTGTCTTGACATATTCGACAGAAAGGTTCAAGTCGCTCTTCCACGTGTTTGAGCCATGGCCGATAAGGATTTTCTTCAGCACAGTATCCGCGCCGCGCCTGACGATCGGCGCGAGCGCGATGATGTCGCCAGCACCAAGAAGCAGCGTCACGTCGTCAATCCCCATTGAATTTCGCGCGTGTTCCCACGCCTCTTCGCAGCTTCGGGCGAGCATGACGCGAACTCCCGCCTCGCGCGTCGCCTTGTAGAGATCGGCAATGTCTCCGCCTTCAATCGGCGGCTCGAATGCCGCATAGACAGGGCAAAGCACGACTTCGTCCGCAAGCGCGAAAGACGCGGGGAAATCAGAGAGAAGCGCCTTCGTGCGCGAATAGCGATGCGGCTGGAAGAGAACACGCAAGACTCCGCGGCAGATCTGCCGCGCCATCGCGACGGCGCACGCCATCTCCGCAGGGTGATGAGCGTAGTCGGTGTATACACCGTCTATTAGTTTCTGGAAGCGCCTATCGGGAAGCGACGCGACCGCCTCGGGTAGCGCAGCGGCTATTGCCTCCAGAGAGTGTCCGCGGCGGAGAGCGACTTCAACTGCGGCGCGTGCGTTTTTCTTGTTATGCGGCGCGAGGGCGGCAAAAGCGTCTATCGCGTCAAGAAACGCAAGCGGCGCGAGCCCTTCGCCCTCGACGACATCGCCAGACTGCCGCCGCGCAGTGTTGAAGCAAGCGTCGTAGTCGGCTCTCGTCTTAAAATGGTCTGGGTGGTCGTAGTCGCAGTTTGTGACGACGAGGGTCTTGGCACGATATAGCGCAAGCGTTCCATCCGATTCGTCCGCTTCGACGACAAGTACACCCTTCCCGCCTGCAACTGGAAAATCACCTGTCTCGCCACCAATCGCCCATTCAACGTCTTCGCCAAGCGCAAGAAGAAGCTTCGCAACGAAAGTCGCCGTCGTCGTCTTGCCGTGGCTGCCACAGACGGCAATCGAGTCGGTCGCGCCATTTACGACTTCGGCAAGAACTTCACCTCGCATCCGCACTCGTCCAGCAGAGGCGACAAACTCGGGATTGCCGCGAGCGACAGCAGGAGTCGCGACGATTTCGTCGACGCCTTCCACATGAGCAGGGTCATGCCCCAATGCGACGGGAATGCCAAGCGACTCAAGCCAGTCAGTACGCGCGCTTCGCGATAAATCGCAGCCCGACACCGCGCATCCCCTGTTTTTGAGAAGCACGGCAAGCGCAGCCATCCCGACCCCGCCTATGCCAATGAAGTGTACTGTCCTCCGCCCGTTCATTTTCGGATATTATACCAAATTCGATGTCCTGACTCCTGACCCCTGACTCCTATTTCACTGACTACTAAGTACTGACTCCTGACTCCTATTTTTGATATAATATCCGCAATGAAGAAAATTGCTGTTTTGATGGGTGGAACTTCGAGCGAGCGCGAGGTTTCGCTGCAGAGCGGACGAAATGTCGCAGAAGCGCTCGCAAGCCTCGGGAAATACGAGGTTGTGCCTGTCGTACTTGACGCAGACAACCTCGACGCAATGCCAAAGGACGTCGACGCCGCCTATATCGCCCTGCACGGCGGCTGGGGCGAGAACGGCGGCGTCCAGCTTGCTCTCGACAAGATCGGCGTTCCCTACACCGGCCCTGGCGCCGCGGCTTCGCAGATTGCGATGGACAAGGTCAAGACGAAGATGGTTCTTGAAATGAATGGCGTTCCGACAGCCGCGTGGGGACTTGCCAATCCCGACACCGTGAAATCCCCTATTCCCCTTCCCGTCGTCGTGAAGCCGCCATGCGACGGCTCCTCAGTTGGCATCTCCAAAGTCTCGAAGCAGGAGGAGTGGAAAAGAGCGCTCGAAGATGCGTTCAAGGCCATTAGCGCCGAGAACGCAAAATCGTCGCCGCCGACCGTCCTAGTCGAGGAATACATTCCCGGACGCGAATTCACCGTAGGCGTGATCGACGGCGAGCCGCTTCCAGTCCTCGAGATCGTCGCGCCAAACGGCTGGTATGGCTACCACGAGAAATACGACTCGAACGAAACGCGCTACCCCTTCCTCGAAGACGGCGAGCTCGCGCAGAAGATGCAGAAAATCGCCGTGGACGCCTACAAGGCGGTCGGTTGCCGAGGAGTCACGCGCGTCGACTTCCGCGTGTCACCGCTCGGGCGCTGCTATGTGCTTGAACTCAATACCTCTCCGGGCTTCACCTCCCACTCGCTCGTTCCCAAGGCGGGAATGAAGACTGGGCTCACCTTCGCCGGCGTCTGTGACCGCATACTTGCAAGCGCCAAACACGACTGACATAGATGAAAGAGAACAAGATTAAAAATTCAAACGGCGGACGGCGGATACTGATCGTCCTCGGCGTCGTCGTATGCGCCGCCGCGATCATAGGCCTCGCCGTGGCATACAACTGCCTGCGCGACATCTGGCTCGAGCAGTGCGTCATAACCGACGTCACATCGCAAGTCTCGATAACAGACGGCAAGATGGTCCGCGCAGACGTGATCGCGTACATGTTCGGCCTCAAGAACGGCGCCAACCTCGCACTGATCGACTTCGATGAAAGGCGCAAGGAGACGTTGAAGAAGATTCCCAACATCAGGGAGATTTCAATCGCTCGGCACCTGCCCGACAAGGTGTCCATCACCGTCGAAGAGCGCGTTCCCGTCGTGCGCCTCGGCATCAAGGGCGAAAAGAAGGACTCCGGCCGCGTAGCCGACACCGAGGGCATCGTCTTCATCTCGTCGAACGGCACTCAGATGCTGCCGATAATACGTGAAGCCGCCGCGCCAGGAACAGACAAGGGCCACAAGCTCACAGGCCGCGCCTTCGCCGCACTTAAGCTTCTCGAGACCTGTCGCGACAACTTCAGGGCGCTCGCGGCAATCGAAGCAGACATATCGAAACCTGACTTCATAACGGTCGTCCTCGGAAACGACTATAGCATCGCAACAGTCGCATGGGACGGGATGGACGACCCTTCCGAGTCCACGCAGAAGAATCTCGAGAAGCAGCTCGATCACCTGACCAAAGCCTATACATCGCGCATCGATGACAGCATACGCGTCTGGGATGCGACGCAGCCAGGCAAGATATACGGCAATACGAAAAAAGGATTTCTATGAGTAACTTCTATGCCGCAATGGAGATCGGCACGACGCGGACGGTCCTCGCCATCGGCGAGGAGGAAGTGGGCGGCCGCCTCAAGATAACATGCCACGCCGAGATTCCCTCGACCGGCGTCAGAAAGAGCCAGATACTCGACATTAACCAGGCGACAAGCTCTATCAAAAGCGTCCTTCACGCCATCGAGAAGAAGCAGTCCGAAGCCGGGAGCACCATAACGCTCGGCAACGCCTACCTCGTCGTCTCCGGCCAGCACATCAAGGCCGACCCCTTCCAGGGCATGGTGCCGATCGAAGGTGCGAAGGTCGGCCCAGAGGAGCTTGACGCCGTCTTCAGAAGTTCGCGCACGATGCAGATCCCGAAGGACCGGGAATTCCTCGACATCGTCGACCAGGACTACGAAGTCGACGCCCTGCGCGGCATAACCGCGCCGCGCGGAATGTCGGGCCGCATACTGAAGCTCAACACTCTCCAGATTCACGCCGACCGCAACAGGATCGACAACGCGCGCACGGCAGCCGACGAGGCAAAGCTTGAGATACGCGAGCCGCTTTTCGCAGCGACTTGCGCGGCGGACGCAGTGCTTGACGAACACGAGAAGAGAAACGGAGTCCTCGTCCTCGACATAGGCGGCGGTTCCACCGGCTACGCAGCCTATTCTGACGGCCATCTCGTGACGACTGGAGTAATTGGCGTAGGCGGCGACCACATTACGAACGACATCGCCCATGCGTTCCAGACTACTAACGCCCAGGCGGAGCAACTGAAGATAGAATCGGCATCCGCAATCATCGGCAGACCCGGCGAGCCGCGCGTAAAAGTGCCAGGTTCCTCTCCGCTGATGGAAACGCGCACAATCTCCCGCCGCGCGCTCGACACCGTAGTCAACGCACGCCTTAGGGAGCTATTGACCGTCATACGCGAGACGCTTGAAGACCAAGATCTCTTCAACCGGCTGCATGCCGGAGTTGTCCTTACTGGCGGAGGCGCGGCAATGCACGATATCGACGATCTCGTAAAGCGCGAGCTTGGCATGCCGGTGCGGACGGGAAAGCCAATCCACGTCGACGGACTCGACGGAGAGAAATTCCCGGCATCGTTCGCGGCCGTTGCCGGCGCACTGATGTATGCAAGCCGCACTGACGAGGACAGATCCATCCTCAGCGGGCTTATCGGGAGGTTCTTCAAATGAACGACTCGTCCTCAATGATGCTCATCGGCATAGGCGGCGGCGGCTCGGCAATAGCCCGCGGCGTTCGCCGCGCCTTCGGAGAGGGGCTGAGGTTCCTTGCCATAGACACCGACGCCGCAACGGCGGCGGACTGCGAAGACTTCCTGCTCCTCGGCGGCAACCGTCTTTCCGGCCGCGGTTCCGGCGGCGACATTGTCGCGGCAAGGCTCGCGACTGAAGACTCGATAAACTCGCTCGATCCAAAGATTGAGGGCGTGCGCCTCGCGATCATCGTGACGTCGCTCGGCGGCGGCACAGGCGGCGGCGCGACGCTCGAGACAGTGAAGCGCCTCGATTCACTCGGCATACCGTCGATTGTCTTCGCCACAACGCCGTTCACTTTCGAGGGCGAAGACCGCCAGCGTTCGGCGCGCGGCGTAATGGCGATGATCGAAGAGGCGGCCGGCGCGACTTTCTTCGTGCCGCTCGACAAGATCGTCGGCAACGCCGAACGCCTGGACGACGCGATGCGCCGCGCCGTCGACACAATGGCATCGGCCGTCACGCTCTTCTGGCGTCTCGTCGAAAAGCCAGGATACCTGCGGCTCGACGCCGAGCGCATACGCCACTTGGTATCAAAGGCCGGGCGCGGCAGATTTGCCGCGGTCTCGTCAATGGGACCCGACCGTGCGCGCGACATAAGCGACATGATCGCCAGGGCACCACTTCTCACGACGGGCTCGGGGCCTGTGAGGGCGATACTATGCGGCGTCCTCGCGGGAGAAGACCTGCGGCTCAGCGAAATAAGCACAATATCCGACGGTGTGCGCTCCGCGTTCGGCAACCAGGCGACGACCTTCGAGCTTGCAACGGTAAACGACGAGGACACGTTCTCAGGGCGCATTTCAGTTGTCCTTCTCCTCTTCGAGGCAAACGCAAAGGACGACTATTCCGAGGAGAAGCCCGCAGGCGTCCTTGGCAACAAACGCAAGAAGCGCGCCGCAAAGCCACTTGGCGTCGGCCCGCAGGGAAGAGGCCGTTTCAACAACGCGGAGCCGACGATCTGGAACAGCGAGGATCTCGACATCCCGACATACCTGAGACGCGGCATAAGCCTGGACGTGTGACATGGCCATGCGCGACGGACACGTTCACGTCCTCCCCCTGCACGTCGCGAACAAGATCGCGGCTGGCGAGGTAGTGGAGCGTCCTGCGTCCGTTGTGAAGGAGCTCGTAGAAAACGCCGTAGACGCAGGAGCCGCCAACATCAAGGTCTCCATCGCGCAGGGCGGGCGCAAGCTCGTATCGGTACGCGACGACGGCTGCGGAATGACGAAGGACGACGCCCTTCTCTCTCTCGAGAGGCAGGCGACGTCGAAAATCCTCGACGTAGACGACATCGAGAACATCGACACTCTCGGCTTCAGGGGAGAGGCGATTCCGTCAATCGCATCAGTATCGCGATTTTCTCTCGTGACACGCCGCCACGACGCGGACGAAGGGACGCAGATCGTCGTGAACGCAGGGGAACTCGTCGAGACAAGCACGGCAGGATGCCCACCTGGAACGCTCGTGGAGGTGCGCGATCTCTTCTGCAACGTTCCCGCGCGGCGCAAGTTCCTACGCTCGTTCGCGACGGAGGAAGGCCGCGTAAAGGGGATATTCACAGTCCACGCGCTCGCGCATCCCGGCATCGGCTTCTCGCTCGTCGTGGACGGACGAGAGCTATACCGCCTCGCGCCCGCAACTTCGCTCGCCGACCGCCTGCTCGACATCTATGGCGCCGACTTCGTCGAGAGCTTGATTCCCCTTCCACCGCCGTATGACGCACAGAGAAATGCCGTGCGCGTCTCTGGCTACATAGAAAAGCCAAACCTCTCGATGCCGACACGCCGCGACCAATATGTATTTGTGAACGGACGCCCTGCGACCGCGCCTTCGATCGCCTACGCCGTGCGCGAGGCATACCCGCACAGACAGGGGGATATAAAACCAGCTCTTTTCCTTTTCATCGAATTGCCGCCAAACCAAGTCGACGTCAACGTCCATCCGACAAAGAGAGAAGTTCGCTTCCGCGACAACATCGCAGTAAAGCGCGCGATTACAGAGGCGATTGAAGGGGCGCTCGGGATTAGGCCGACGGCAGGCGGTGTTGCGACGAGCGGCGAGACGACGGGCGGGGCTAACGGGACGAATAGGACGAATGGGACTAATGGGACAGAAATTCCACTCCCCCCAACTCCCCCACTCCCTCACTCCCCCACTCCCGCTCCCACTCCCGCTCCAACTCCAACTCCAACTCTAACTCCAACTCCCGCCCCCGCACCTACCCAAGTCGAGATAGAGCTTCCACTTGCCGCCGACGACACTGGCGCAAGACCGTGGAAGTGGTTTAAGTTCCTTGCGACGACGGCGAGCGGCTATCTTCTCGTCGAGACTGATGCAGGGCTCGTCACCATAAACCCACACGCTGCCCGCGAGCGCATCGCCTTCGAGCAGCTTCTCTCGCGCTCCGGACAGGGTGATGCCCTTTCTCAACAGCTCCTCATCCCCGAAACGATCCACCTCTCGCCTGTCGACGCGGCGCGAATCACGGCCGCACTCGGCGACATTGAGCCAATGGGCTTCAAGATCGAGCCGTTCGGGCGCGACACATTCAAGATCGACGCCGTCCCGCAGCTTATTGGCTCACTCTCCCCTGTAGATGTCATTTCCACTGTCGCGCGCGACCTCTCTGAAGGCGGCGCAAGGCGCGGCGAACGCTGGCGTGAAGAGCTTGTAGCGAAGTCGATTGCGCGATCCTTTGCAGGAATGCCTCTTGCGCTCGACGAAGCTGGCGCGACAAAGCTCGTCGAGGAACTCGCCTCGTGCCGTATGCCCTACATAAGCCCAGGCGGAAAGCCGACGATGATATTCACTTCGACGCGCGAACTCGACAGGCGGTTCGCAAAGAGCTAGACGTCGCGCCCTTCACCGTTGCGACGCGAGGCAAGAAGCCAGAGAATAAACGGCCCGCCGAATATGGCGCAGATTACGCCTACACCGACCTCGGGGAGAAACTTTGCAGCGACAATCTGGGCTATTGCGAGGAACACGCCGCCAAAAAGCGCCGAAAGCGGCAGAAGGCGCTGCATGCGCGGCCCAAACACTCGCCTGACGAAATGCGGAACGACGAGACCGACAAAACCTATCGCGCCAGCGAGCGACACCGACACAGCCGTGGCAAGCGAGACCGCGCCAATTACGGCGATCATCGTCGTGCGCGTATCTATGCCGAGACATTCGGCCTCGTCGTGGCCAAGCTCCATTACGTTTAGCTCTCGGCGGAAGAAAACAAGAACGGCCATTACTATCGCAAGCACGAGCGCTCCAGAGACAAGCGCGGCGAACCCGACTTCGGAAAGCGAGCCGTACAGCCACTTGTTGAGGCGCGTGAAATCCTCGGGCGAGCAGTAGGAGAGAACAAGCCAGTCAAGCGAGCCGGTAAAGCCGCCGACTACGAAGCCGGCTATAACGACAGTCGAGAAATTAGACCTAAGCTGGGCATCCGATCCGTTGACGTCGCGCGCCCTCGAGGCGAGCCATGCGACGAGTAGAAGAAGCGAAAGCGAGAAGCACGCGCCAAGGAAGCTCGACGCCGGAAGAACCCACGCCGCAATAGCGACAAGACCGAGTTTCGTCGCGAGCGCCGAGAAAAGCGCACTTCCACCGACTATGCCGAGGATATAGGGTTCCGCGAGGGGGTTCCTGAGGACGCTCTGCAGGACTGCGCCCGACACGGCAAGCGCCGCGCCAACGACGATCGCAGCCGCTATTGAAAGCGTCATTTGTCCTTGATGGTGCCCTTCAGCACCGCGATGAAAGCGGACTGCGGAACATTGACGTGGCCGAACTCCTTCATCCTCGCCTTGCCGCGCTTCTGCTTTTCCAAAACCTTCATCTTGCGCGTCACGTCGCCGCCGTAGAGCTTTGCGAGAACGTCCTTGCGAAAAGGCCTGATGTCTTCGCGAGCAATGATCTCCTTGCCAATCGCGGCCTGCACCGGAATCTTGAACTGGTGCGGCGGGATCGTGTCGGCAAGCGCCTTGCACATCTGAAGCCCCCTCGCGCGCGCCTTGGCGCGGTGTACCATCGTCGCGAACGCATCGACAGTCTCGCCGTTGAGGAGGATGTCCATCTTCACGATGTCGGAGACCTGATATCCCGCGGGCTCATAGTCCATCGAGGCATAGCCGTGGCTCACCGACTTCAAGGTGTCGTGGAAGTCGATCAGTATCTCGTTAAGGGGAAGCATGCAGTGAAGCATCACGCGCTTCGCGTCAATCGTCTCCGTTCCCTCGACCTGTCCGCGGCGGTCCATCACAATGCGCATCACGTCGCCTATAGATTCCGACGGAGTGATGATGCGAGACTTGAGAATCGGCTCGGATATTGTCTCAAGCGCGGAAGGATCGGGCATCTGAAGCGGATTGTCGAGATCCTTCTCCTCGCCGTTCTTTAGCTTCAACTTGTAGACTACGCCGGGAGAAGTCGAGATTATGTCGAGACCAAACTCGCGCCGCAAACGCTCCTGGACGATCTCCATATGGAGAAGCCCGAGAAAGCCACAGCGAAAACCAAAGCCGAGGGCGAGCGAGCTTTCGTGGTGGAACGTGAACGCCGAGTCGTTGAGGTGCAGTTTTTCAAGTCCCGCCGAGACCTTCGGGAACTCGTCAGTCGACATCGGGTAGATACCGCAGAACACAGTCGGGTGGATGTCCTGAAAACCGGGAAGCGGCTCCGTCGCGCCAAGCTTCGCCGTCGTCACCGTGTCGCCGATCTTGATCTCGCTCGGGTCCTTCACCGTGCCGACGATGTAGCCGACCTGCCCTGCCTCGAGATGGTCGACGGGCTTCTTCGTCGGGGAGAAGATGCCGACTTCGTGAACGGTAGTCGAGACGTGGCTCCCCATGAAGACAACGCCCTGCCCCGCCTTCAAAGAGCCATCCATGACGCGGACATACGTTATCACGCCGCGGAACTCGTCGAACACGGAATCGAAGACGAGCGCCCTCAGAGGCGCGTCGATGCCGAGCGTCGTAGGCGGCGGTATGCGATTTACGATCGCCTCAAGGACATCTGGGCAGCCCATGCCCGTCTTTGCAGAGACGAGAAGTGGGTCGTCCATCGGAATCGCGAGAATGTCCTCGATTTCGCGCGAGACCTCCTTGACGTCGGCGCCAGGAAGGTCCACCTTGTTGAGAACTGGTACGATCTCGAGCTTCGCGTCCTGCGCAAAATATGTGTTCGCAACGGTCTGCGCCTCGACGCCCTGAGCGGCGTCGACTACGAGAAGCGCACCTTCGCACGCGCCCATCGAGCGGCTGACCTCGTAGGCGAAGTCGACGTGTCCTGGCGTGTCGAGCAGATTGAAGAGGTACGTCTTCCCGTCCTTCGCCGTGTAGTGCATCGAGACGGGATGGGACTTGATCGTGATGCCGCGCTCGCGCTCGAGATCCATCGCGTCGAGCGTCTGCTCCTTGAGCTCGCGCTGCGATATGGCGTGCGTCAGCTCGAGGATTCGGTCGGAGAGCGTCGTCTTGCCGTGGTCGACGTGCGCGATGATGCAGAAGTTGCGTATGTTGTCGAGAGTCACTTCGATTCAGTCGCCTTGATCCTGTCCCACGCCTTGTTGTAGAGCTCCATCACCTTGGGGTCGTCGATGCTCTTGAGCACCTGCCCGCACTTGAGCGTCTCGGGGTCGAGAAGGACGATTCCGCGCATCTCGTCGTCGAGGAGGTCGATGCCGGGCTTTACGGGGTTGGGGCCGCAGAGATACTCCATGTTCACCTTCGCGGCCTCGCCGTCGTAGATGAAGTTGATGAACGCGTAGGCAAGGTCCTTGCGCTTCGCGTCCTTCGCGACGACCAGTTCGTCGAACGCTATCGTGAACCCCTCCTTCGGCAGGGCGAAGCCGATGTCCTCGCGGGGCTCCATGCCCTCCTCCTCGTCGCCGACGATGACCTGGGTCGCGTCGGTGGAATACCCGTGGCCTATCCAGATAGAGCCGGCCGCGACTTCTGTCTTGTAGCTCTCGGCATCGAACTTGCGGGCGTTGCGGCGCCACTTCAGCACCTCAGACACGGCCGCGTCGATCTCGTCGGGGTTGGTCGAATTGAGGGAATAGCCGAGCGACATGAGCCCGCCGCCGATGACTTCGCGGAAGTCGTCCAAGAGCGTGACGCGCCCCTTCATCGCGGGGTTCTCGAGAATCTTCCACGTGTTCACCTCGACACCCTCCGGGACCTTGCTCTTGTCGTACATGAACCCAGTATAGGTGACGGTGTACGGCACGCTGTACGTGAACGAAGGATCGACGATCTGAGCCGCGAAGGACGGGTCGAAGTTCTTCTTTACGTTAGGGCACTTCGAGTGGTCGATCTTCTCGATCATGCCCTCCTTCGCCATCTGCGGAATCTGGTAGGAGCTCGGCGTCATCAGGTCGTAGCCAGTGCCGCCCGCCTTTAGCTTCGCGTACATCGCCTCGTTCGAGTCGAACGTGTCAACGACGACCTTGACGCCGAGTGCCTTCTCGAAACCTACGATAAGTTCAGGCGCGAGGTAGTCGGACCAGGTGTAGATGTGAAGCTCGCCGCCATCCTTCCCGCTCTCGGGAAGCGTGAAGCCGCTCGACTCCGCGGCTGCGAGCGCCTGCGGCGAGAGGTCCACTGATTCAGACTGGGTGCAGCCCGCGACGGCAACGGCCGCTGCGGCGACGGCGGAGACTTTCCACATGTTCATCATTTCATGATTCCCTGTTTTGCCCACGCGGCGTCATTGCCGCGCTTGACTGACATTATACCAAAAAACGCGGCACATGCGCCGCGCAATTCACGTCGTCGCGAAGACATGCGCACGGCCGCGCAGCGAGACGCCTTCGCCGGGTGCCACGAAGACGCTTGTGCGGCGCGGCACTTCTACGCCGTTCGCGGAGAACGACCCTTCCGCCGCGAAGAGCGCGGTGCCGCGGGGCGAAGCCGGGAGCTCCATCGCACCGTCGAGCTCGATCTGCCGAAAGTCGAAGAAACGGCACTTGACATCGGCAGCAGGCTGCGGAACAGGAAGCGAATAGTCGATCGCCTGGAGCGATTTCGCGACATGCAGTTCGCGCGGCTTTCCGTCCGCCCCGACGCGGTTCCAGTCGTAGAGCCTGAACGTCGTGTCGGAACTCTGCTGCACCTCGTATATGAGCGCACCGTCGCCGATCGCGTGGACAAGCCCGCCGGGGATGAAGAACGCCTCGCCCTTCTTCGCATCATGGCGGACGAGAAGCTCCTCGAACCTCCCCGACTTCACCGCTTCCTCGACGTCCTTCGGCCCGACGCCCGGCTTGAGACCCGCGTAGATCACCCCGTCCTCGAGCATCGCCCACATCTCGGTCTTCGGGTCGCCGCCGGTGAGTTTGCACGTCGTCTCGTTCGGATGCACCTGGACGGAAAGGCGCATCTTCGCGTCGATGACCTTGACGAGAAGAGGGAAGCCCGGCGCGGCCTCGGAAAGAGGCTTCCCGGCCAAGACCCCCTCTCTTATGACGCTAGGCCCCGCCGGATGCACCGAAATCTCCCAGCTTTCACCGCCCCAGAGCGCAGGATGGACATTTGGCTTGAATTTTAATATGCTGTCTTGGTTCATGTGCGCAATTATACCAAATCCCGCTTGCGTGCGCACGAGCGTTATACTATAATATACGGATATGTGCAATAATGTCCCAACACGGCTGAACACACTTGCGGTGCTTGCTGCAGCGCTCTGTGTGACGATATGTCTCTCAGGGTGCTTTACTCTCGACACCGCCGACATCCGCACGACCGGAGAGGAACACATCTGCGTCGGCAACAGCGGCTGGTATCTCTTCCATTTCATCCCGCTCGCCTGCGGAAATGCGTCGGAAGACCCGCTGATGCCCTGGATATTCTTCCGCAACGACGTGACGATGGACAAGATCCAGCACAGGTTCATGAGCTACGCCAACTTCTACGGCAAGAAAACGCGCGACATGGCCTACTACACCCAGGAGTCCGTTCTGTTCGAAATCCCGGGGACCGACTTCCCGATTCCCCTGCCCTACATACTGACCTACCGGGAAATCCAGCTTTCGGGAGTGCTGAAATGAAGCGCATGGCACTCATACTGATGTGCGCCCTTCTCGGCGGATGCGCGACTGTGACGGTGAGCCGCGAGGGGGGGACGATGGTCAACATCGAGAACTCTGGTTGGTATCTCCTCAACTTCATCCCGATCGCCTCCGGCAATCCCGCAAGCCCCAACTCGTTCTCCACGCGGCTCTTCAGCAGAACCGTGACGCTCGAGAACAACGTGAAGATGCTCGACAAGGTCATCCGCGAAGAAGGAGCCGTCGCCGTTCGCGACATCAACAGCTTCACCATAGACGAACACGTCCTGCTGATTCTGCTAAAGCGTCACGCCTACCACACGAGCGCGCAGCTGCTGATGCAGCAGGACATGGAGGAAGCGAGGGCCGAGGGCGTCTCGACCATACTTCCAAAGGAGTTTTAAGCGATGCGCATCGCACGCCACATCAAAAAGCTTGTCGGCTACGTACCGGGCGAACAGCCGAAGTCGAGGGAAGTAGTCAAGCTCAACACGAACGAGAACCCGTATCCGCCGTCCCCGAAATGCGCGGCTGTGCTTTCGTCGTTCAACCTCGACAACCTTAGGCGGTATCCGGACCCCAACTGCTCCACGCTCGCGAAGGCGATAGCCGAGGCGAACGGCACTACGCCCGACCGGGTGTTCATCGGCAACGGTTCAGACGAGATACTCGCGCTCGCCGCGCGCGTCTTCGTCGAGAACGACGAGTCGATAGGATCGCTCGACCCGAGCTATTCGCTCTACAAGACTCTCGCGGCGATACGCGACGTAAAGTGGGTCGGAGCACCCTCACCTCCACTTTCCCTCCCCCCTTCCTGCTCCCTCTTCCTCTGGACGAACCCAAACGCGCCGACGGGCGAGTTCGCCGAGCCAAAGGCCATTGCCACGTTCGCGAAAAGGTTCAGAGGCGTGGTGATAGTGGACGAGGCGTACGCAGATTTCGCCTGCGGCAACTGCATGTCGCTTGCCGCCGCCAGTCGCAACAGGAACGTCATCGTGATGCGGACGTTCTCGAAGAGCTATTCCCTCGCGGGACTCCGCGTCGGATACTGCGTCGGCCCTAAAGACCTGATCGCCGCCCTCTACAAGGCGAAGGACTCCTACAACGTCGACGCCGTGGCGCAGGCGGTTGCGCTCGTGGCGTTCAGGGACTGCGCATACCACGGAAAGACTGTCGCAAAGGTCGTAAAGACGCGCAAGGCGTTTTCGCAGTCCCTCGTGAAACGGGGATGGGATGTCATTCCGAGCGAGTCGAACTTCGTGTTCGCGAAACCTCCGGCGAAAGCAAAGGCGAAGGACGTCTTCGCCTATCTCAAGGGCAGGAACATTTTCGTCCGGTATTTCCCCGGGCGTCTCACCGGCGACAGGCTCAGGATAACGATCGGGACGGACGGGCAGATGGAGACGCTGCTCGCCGCCCTCGACGACCGATTTAGGGGGGAAGAGAAGACAAGGAAAACAAACAAGACGAAACCACAAAAACAACCCCCAAGAAAATGAACCCGATTTCAAAACCCGACTACATGCCGATTCCCGAGCTGCGAAAGATGCAGCTTGAGAAACTGCAGGAACTCATCCCCTACGAATACGAGCACGTCGCGCTCTTCCGCCGGCGCTGCGACGAGAAAGGCGTGAAGCCGCGAGACCTCGCGACGCTCGCCGACCTCGCGAAGTTCCCATTCATGAAGAAGACGGACCTCCGCGACGAATATCCGCTCGGCCTCACGGCCGCGCCGATGTCGGAGATCAACCGCTTCCACTGCTCGTCCGGCACCACCGGCAAGCCCATCTGCATCCCTCAGACGGCTGAGGACGTCAGAATATGGACCGACGGCGTCATGCGCTGCATGGCGATGTACGGCATCACGAAAGACGACGTCGTGCAGGTCTCCTACGGCTACGGGCTCTTCACCGGCGGCCTCGGCGCGCACTACGGCGCGGAGAGGCTCGGATGCGCCGTCCTCCCCACGAGCGCAGGCAACACGGAGAAGCAGATCATGCTGATGAAGGACTTGGGCGTAACGGTCATCTGCTGCACGCCGAGCTACTTCCTGCATCTCGCGACCGTCGCCGAAAAACTCGGAATCGACTTCCGCCGCGACACGAAGCTCAAGCACGGCGTCTTCGGCGCGGAACCGTGGACCGACGAAATACGCGAACGCATCGAGCAGATTTCCGGCATCGAGGCCCACGACATCTACGGTCTCACCGAAATCGCGGGACCCGGCGTCGCGGGCAACTGCCCCTACTGCCACGGGCTCCACGTGTGGGAAGACCACTTCTATCCGGAGATCATCGATCCCGACACGCTCGAGGTCCTTCCCGACGGCGAGGAGGGCGAGCTCGTCTTCACGACGCTCGACCGCCGCGGCACGCCGATGGTGCGCTACAGGACGCGCGACCTCTCGCGGCTCCAGGTCGGCGAATGCAAGTGCGGCCGCACGATGCGCGTCATGGACCGCGTCCACGCGAGAAGCGACGACATGCTCATCATCCACGGAGTAAACGTCTTCCCGAGCCAGATCGAGGCATGCCTCATGAAGGTCCCCGAAGTCGCGCCGCACTACATGATCGAGCTCTCCTCCACCGACACGATGGACCGCTTCGAGATCAAGGTCGAGGTCACGGCCGACTCGATGTCCGACTCCATGTCGAAGATGGAGGCCGTCAGGAAGCGCGTCGCGGCGTCCATCAAGGAAATCGTCGGCCTTAGCCCGAAAATCATGCTCGTCGCCCCGGGGTCGCTCCCGAGGAGCGAAGGGAAGATCAAGCGCGTAATCGACAACAGGAGGAAATGACATGACAGTCAAGCAGATCAGCATCTTTCTCGAGAACAAGCCCGGTCAGCTCTCCGGCATCTGCCGCGCACTTGCGAAGGAGAACATCAACATTGCGACGCTCTCGCTCGCAGACTCCGCCGACTTCGGCATAGTCAGGATGATCGTAGACGACCACGTCAGAGGATGCGACGTCCTCGCGAAGGCGGGCTTCGCCGTCGTCCAGACCGACGTCGTGATGGCGACGGTCCCCGACCGTCCCGGCGGGATGGCAGAGATCATGGAGAAGCTCGACGCTGCTGGAGTCGACATCGAATACTCCTACGCCTACGCGCTCGGCAGCGGCGAAAAGGCGATTCTCGTCTTCAAGTTCGACGACAACGCAAAGGCGGAGGCGGCGCTGGAGGGATGAAGGGCTTCTTCGACGGAGTGAGGCACCACATAGGCAACATGGACGCGGAGCACCTCCGCGAACAGTACCGGCGTCTCTCCGACGAAGTGAACTCGCTCGACGCCCTCTTCGGCACGATGGCGCAGGGCCTCATCGTCGTCGACGGGCGCGGAGAGGTCTCTAAGAGCAACCCGGCGGCGCGCGAGCTCCTCGGCATGGACCCGGAAGACGCCCTTCCCATGCTCGCCGTCCCGCTGGGCAAGGCGTCCAAGCGCGAGATCGACGTAACGTATCCCGAAGCCCGCAGGCTCGAGATCCAGACGATGCCGATGGGAGAAGGAACACTCGTGTGCCTCAGGGACGTGACGGCGGAGCGCGAACGCACGGAGGAGGAGCTCAGGATCGGCGCGACGCGCGCCGTTCGGGACCTCGCCGCAGGCGTTGCGCACGAGATCGGAAACCCGCTCAACGCCCTTTCCCTGAACCTCCAGCTCATAAGGCGCGCGAACGGCGACTCGGAGGAGATCGAAGAATGCATACGGCAGGTCGAGCGCCTCTCCGGCATAATCCACGGCTTCCTCCAGGCGCTTAGGCCGTCGAAGCCAAACCTCGTGCGAGGCTCCGTCGCAGACCCGATCAACAAGTGCCTGACGGCGATGAGGCCGCAGTTCGAGGAACGAAGCGTGTCGGTCACGCTCAACCTGCCGAGTGCGCTCCCTTCGGTCGCGCTCGATCCCGCGCAGATGGAGCAGGTGTTCTTCAACCTCCTCAAGAACGCGCTGGAGGCGCTGAGGGACGGCGGGTCGATCGACATATCGCTTTCCTCCGACGACAACGACGTGATAACGACGGTGCGCGACGACGGGCACGGGATGTCGCCAGAGCAGGTGGCCCACCTCTTCGAGCCGTACAGGACGTCGAAGGAACACGGCACAGGACTCGGGCTCATGATATCGGCGAGGATAGTCCGCGACCACGGCGGCACGATATCGGTCGAATCCGAACCGGAGAAAGGCACCGCGTTTACGATACGCCTGCCGCGCATCGAGCGCAGAATACGCGCCCTGAAAGGATGAGATGGCGAAACCCAAGATACTTATAGTGGACGACGAGAAGCCGACGCGCGACGCGATGGCGCGGATACTCGCGCCCGGCTGCGACTGCCTCACCGCTCCGGACGCCGAGCTTGCGATGAAGCTTGTCGAGGAGAACCCCGACCTCGCGCTTCTCCTCACCGACTACAAGATGCCCGGCGAGAACGGGGTCTCCCTCATAAAGCGCGCGAAGGCCGAGAACCCATCGCTCGCATGCATCCTCGTCACGGCGTTCGGCGAAATCGAGCTCGCAGTCGAGGCGATGAAGGAAGGCGCAGACGATTTCCTCACGAAGCCGATCACCGACCTCGCCCAGATGGAGCAGCGCGTAAACAAGGCCCTCGAGAAGCACGCCCTTTCGCGCAAGGTCGCGGAGCTGCAGCAGAAAGTCGACGAGCAGAGCGGCATCGAGACTTTCACCGGCAAGTCGCCTGCGATGGAGAAGGTATACCGCCTCATCAGGCAGGCGGCGAAGGCAAACGCAAACGTCCTTGTCGAAGGGCCATCCGGAACGGGCAAGGAGCTAGTCGCAAAGGCGCTCCACGACCTGTCGCCCCGCGCGTCGGGTCCTTTCGTCGCCGTCGAGTGCGCGGCGCTTTCGCCGACGCTCATCGAGTCGGAGCTCTTTGGCCACGAGAAAGGCGCGTTCACCGGCGCAGACAGGATGAAGGTCGGCAAATTCGAGGCGGCCAGCGGCGGAACGCTCTTCCTCGACGAAATAACGGAGATAGACCTCGCCACGCAGGTAAAGCTCCTCAGGGCCCTCGAATCGCGCACCATACAGCGCGTCGGCGGCAACGAAGACATCCGCGTCGACTTCCGCCTCGTCGCCGCGACGAACCGCGACCTCGCGGCGTACGTGCGCGAGGGGAAGTTCCGCGAGGACCTCTACTACAGGCTCAACGTGATCGACATCCACCTCCCGGCGCTAAAGGACAGGCCGGGTGACATCGCCCTTCTCGTCTCGCGCTTCATCAAGGAGTTCTCCGCCGCGAACGGGAACAACGTCACCGGCATAGACGCCAAGGCCATCAAGGCGCTCGAGGACTATCCGTGGCCCGGGAACGTTCGGCAGCTGAGGAATGTCGTGGAGAAGATGTGCGTCCTGTCCGCCGGAGGGAAGCTTACGCTTGACGATGTTCCCTTAGAGATAACCTCCGCCATGCCGACAGAGACCTCGGGAAGCGCCGCCGCGCCGGCCGCGCCACAGTCGACTCTCGCAGAGACGGAGAAGGACACGATACTCCGCGTCCTTGCGGAATGCGGCAACAACAAGTCGAAGGCGGCGATCAAGCTCGGCATCTCCCGCAGAACCCTTCACCGCAAGCTCAACGAATGGAGGTCCGCATGAATCTCTCGATTGCCATCATCGCCGTGTCCTTCCTTCCCTTCTTCGAGGCGCGCAACCAGGTAGCGAACTTCGTCATCGACCCGCCGCCAGAGGGAAAGTCAGTGAAACCCGCCCTTCCCAGCCTTACCGTGACGGAAACTTGCCCTGGGTGCGACGGCAAGGGCGAGCTCGTACTTGAAGAACCCGACTACGGCCAGGCCAAGGGTCGGCTGGGTCCCGCGAAGAAGACACGGAAAAAATGCCCTCTCTGCGGCGGCAGGGGAAAGATGCAGTCCTTCATGAATCCGTCTGAGCTCGCCCTGCAAGTGGCCTCCGACCGCGCCGCATTCGCCGCGGAACACCAGGGCCGCGGCGAAATCGCCGTCGGCGAGGCGTTCGTGCCAAACGAAAAGTACGACTCGCTCGACAAGGAGAAGCGCAAGCTCGTGGAAGCCGCATTCGGCCATCCATGCAAAAAATGCAACTGGACCGGGCTTGAAGCCTGCAAGAAATGCGGCGGCGACGGTCTGGTCAAATGCTCCAACAGCGACTGCAAGGGCGGCTGGGCCGTAGTGAAGACCACAACCGAGTCGTCTGTACGGAAATCCGGAAGCTCTTCAAACGGCATTCGCTCGAACAACGGCGGCCTCAGGTCGCGCAGCGGTTCGCGCAGCACCGTCCGAAAGGAAACGAAAATCAACGTGTCACCGTGCCCTGTATGCGGCGGTGCAAAGCAGACTGTATGCCCCGACTGCGGCGGACGACGCGCACATACCTGCCCCAAGTGCAACGGGCTGGGGATCAAGACGAAAGGATCTCTGTGAACGACAATCTTCCACCTCTGCCAAACCTTGAGCTTCTCGGAAAGCTCGGCGAGGGCGGCACGTCGACCGTATGGAAGGCATACGACATTCTGCGCAGTGAAATCGTCGCAGTAAAAATACTGAACCGCGACCTTACGGCGAGTGACGAGGACCTCGCCCTCTTCAAGTCGGAAGCGCAGACAATGAGTGAAATCCAGCACGTTGGAATTGTCCGCAGCTACGACATCAACTGCTACGAAGGCATCTGGTACTACACGATGGAGTACGTGGACGGCTACAACTTCAACGCCCTCCTCTCGAGGAAGCAGCACCTTCAGGAATCGGACTGCCTCCTTATATGCGAATCTATAGCCGTCGCGCTTGACTATGCCTGGAACAACTTCGGAGTCGTTCACTGCGACATCAAGCCCGACAACATAATGATCAACACGGACGGCATAGTCAAGCTCACGGACCTTGGGCTGTGCCACACGTTTCAGTACCTCAAGGACGGCATGAAGGATATCCCCGACCACGTTATGGGGACACCGGCATACATATCTCCCGAACAGGTCTACGGCGACACTGAGCCCGATTGCCGCGCCGACATCTACTCGCTCGCAGCCTCGCTCTACCACCTTTCGACCGGCCGCATGCTATTCCCTGGGCTCGGAAACGAGGACATGATGCGCGCCCACTGCGACGAGTCTACGCAGACGAAAGACCCGCGCTTCTATAGACCGGAACTCTCCGAGGGCTTCTGCCAGCTTCTCGAGGCGATGCTCGTAAAGAACCGCGACTATCGCCTTCCGTCGTGGAAGGACGTCTGCGACATGTGCCTTGCGGTGGAGCAGGGCGTTGCGTTCAAGCCCCGCAAGGGACCTGCTTCGTCGCTGCGGCTTGAGCTCTCGGAACTCCCGCCCGCCGAGAATGAAGGCGAAGGCGAAGAGCCGGCAGAACTCATGCACGTCCCGGAGCCGAAGAAGCGCATGATGCACTTCTTCACAGACAGCAGGCGGAAGCGCGAGCCACAGATACAGATCGACCCCGAGAGCGGAAAGAAGATACTCCGCAAGCCGAAGGTCGTGAACAATTTCAAGGTGCACCAGCCCGTCACGGACTGGTGACCTCTCTGCGCGGCGGCTACTGTGCCCCGTTGAAGAGCTGGTTCGTGGCGTAGTATGGATCCGACGTGTAGCGGCAGGCGAGGCGGCGAAGACCAGCCTCGTCGCCCGGTGTCACCATGTGCGTCATATGGACCTCGCACGTGGCAAGCTCGCCGAGTTTTTCCATGGCGAGCTGCGCGGCGGGGTTGGTCGTCGCGGATATCGCAAGCGCAATAAGGGCCTCGTCGAGGTTCAGGGACGTGTAGCCGCCCTTCAGGATGTCGTGCTTCATATGCGAAATCGACTGGAGAATCGTCGGCGCGAGAAGCGGCAGCCTGTCGGGGATTCCCGCGAGCTTCTTGACGGCGTTGAGGATCACGGCCGAGCAGGCGTGCAGCTCGTCGGAGTTGCGTCCTGTGACTATCTCGCCCGTGTGAAGCTGGAGCGCAGCCGCCGAGACTATCTGCCCGCCGGCCTTGCCCTTGCCCTGCTGTCTCGCCGTCTCTGCTGCGCCTCGCGCGGCGAGCGCGACGAGCCTGTTCTCGGTCTTGAGGCCGAGGGAGTCCATCAGCATCTTCGCGCGCTCGAGCGAATCGACGTCAGTCGCACCCTCGACGTAGAGGCACTGGTAGCGCATGTAGCGGCGGATGACCTCCTGCTTCGACGCCTCCTGGACGACAGCGTCGTCGACTATGCCGAAGCCGATGCGGTTAACGCCCATGTCGGTCGGCGACTTGTACGGGCATTCGCCGTTCGTCATCTTCTCCCATATCGCCTTGAGAAGCGGATACGCGTCAACGTCGCGGTTGTAGTTGACGGTCGTCTTCCCGTACGCCGCAAGGTGGTACGGGTCGATCATGTTCTTGTCCTTGAGGTCGATCGTCGCCGCCTCGTACGCGATGTTGAGCGGATGGTGGAGCGGGAGGTTCCAGACCGGGAAGCTCTCGAACTTAGAATACCCTGCGAGACGCCCCTGGCGGTATTCATGGTAGATCTGGTTGAGGCACGTCGCGAACTTGCCAGAACCAGGACCAGGCGCCGTCACGACGATGATTGACCGCTCGACGGGGATGAACGGATTCTTTCCGTAGCCCTGGTCCGAGACGACAGTGTCGACATCGGCGGGATAGCCGAGCGTCTTGCCGTGGAAGTAGCACTTGACGCCGCGCGACTCGAGCTTCTGGCCGAACTGCTGGGCGGCGAGCTGCCCTTCATAGCGCGTCACGACGACGCCGCGCACCACAAGCCCGAGCGCGGAGAGGTCGTCTATGAGCTTGAGCGCGTCGTCGGCGTAGGAGATGCCGAAGTCCGCGCGCATCTTCTTGCGCTCGATGTCGCCGGCATAGATGCAGAGTATCACCTCGGCCTGGTCCTTGAGCGACTGGAGAAGCCGGAGCTTCACGTTGGGGTGGTACCCGGGGAGACACCTCGCCGCGTGGAAGTCGTTCATGAGCTTCCCGCCGAACTCGAGGTAGAGGCGGCCGTACTTCCCGGCGCGGCGGCGAATCTCCTCGGACTGCTCCTTCAGGTACTTGTCGTTGTCGAAGCCGATTTTCACTTTGCGCCTCCGCGGATTTCGTCGAGAATCGCCTGTATCTTGCCCTTGCACCGGCCGCAGCCTCCGCCCGCCTTCGTGTAGTTTGTGACCTCTTCCACGGTCGTGAGCTGGTTTTCGGTTATGACGCGCCTGACCTCGTTCTCCGAGACGTTGTAGCAGGTGCAGAGAACCGTATCCTCGAGGTTGCGGTCTGTGTTCTTGCCGGTCTCGAAGTTCTTTATCGCCGCCTCCATCGCCTCGCGGCCCATCACGGAGCAGTGCATCT
>Ga0256405_10003323_pt1 | contig 33533 bp, 33 predicted proteins | sample RumenRJG_02DNA_FD_189096 | JGI IMG/M metagenome (GOLD analysis project Ga0256405, IMG submission 189096) | Bovine rumen microbial communities from Lethbridge, Alberta, Canada - RJG_02 | ecosystem: Host-associated > Mammals > Digestive system > Stomach > Rumen | place: Canada: Alberta...
ATAGAGCTTCGGCATAACGACGCCTCCCTTTCCCTCCATGCTATGAGGCAATGCGCTGTTTCATGCCGGAAGTGTCCCGCCGCGCAAAAAAAGGAACGCCCCATCGGTGGGCGTTCCTTTTCTTTTCTGTGGTTAGGCAGCCAGCTTCTTGTCGCGGGCGTTCTCTGCCTTCTCAAGCAGGAAGATCGCAACAAGGATCGCAAGACCGGCGAGGTCGGTGACCGTGCCGGGAATGACCATCAGCAGACCGCCGACAACAAGCGCGATACGAGCGATCATCTTGGTGTCACGGATCAGATAGCCCATGAGGCCGGCAGCGATGGCGAGCATACCGAGCGTTGCGGAAACGGTGATGGAAACAACGCTCCAGACGGTGACATTGTCGCCAACGAAGATCATCTCGTTGTTGTAAGCGAAGATGTAGGGGATGATGAACGCGGCGATCGCCAAACGGGTGGCGTTGAACGCGGTCTTCATCGGAGGCGCCTTGGCGATGGCGGAGCCTGCATAGGCAGCCAGCGCAACAGGAGGCGTGATGTCGGCGACGATGCCGAAGTAGAACACGAACATATTCGCCGCCAGAACATGCATGTGCATACCGTTGATGAGAATGGGGGCGCAGGTGGAGGCCATGATGATGTAGTTCGCGGTGGTGGGCACGCCCATGCCGAGGATGATGCAGCAGACCATCGTGAGCAGCAGCGCGATAATGAGCTGACCGTCGGCAAGACGCACGATGTAGGTGATCAGCTTGCCGCCGAGGCCGGTCATCGTGATGCACACGGAGATAATGCCGGCAACGCCGCAGGCAATACCGATGGACAGGGTGTTCTTGCCGCCGCTCTCAAGCGCGTCAACGAACTTGGACGGAGTCATGCGGTTGTCCTTGTTGACCAGGCTGACGATGATGCAGGCGATCGTTGCATAGATCGCGCTCTTCGCCATCGTCTGACCGCCGATGATCATGTAGACCAGAAGGACTAGAGGCAGCAGAAGGTACATCTTCGGCAGAAGGACCTTCCACTTGGGCAGCTCCTCTTTGGGCAGACCCTTGAGGCCAAGCTTCTTCGCCTTGAAGTGAACGCCGAGGAAGATGCCGAGGAAGTAGAGGAATGCGGGAAGAATGGCGCGGACAATGATCTTGGAATAATCATAGCCCGTCATTTCCGCCATGATGAACGCCGCAGCGCCCATGATGGGGGGCATGATCTGACCGCCGGTAGAGGCAGCCGCCTCGACCGCTCCGGCAAACTCGCCGGGATAGCCGGTCTTCTTCATCATGGGAATGGTCACGGAGCCGGTGGTAACGGTGTTGCCGACGGAGGAGCCGGAGACCATGCCGCACAGGGCGGAGGAGACGACCGCGACCTTCGCGGGACCGCCGGACGCCCAGCCGACCAGCGCGTTCGCGCAGTCGATGAAGAAGTTGGCGATGCCGGTCGCCTCAAGGAATGCACCGAACAACAGGAACAGCGCGATGTAAGTCGAGCAGACGGAGATTGGCGTGCCGAGAATACCGTTGATCGTGTAGAAGATGTTGTACACGACCATGCGGAGACCCATGTGGCGTCCGACAAAGGCATAGAGCACAAAGAACGCCGCTACACAGAGGATCGGGATACCGACCGCGCGGCGGCAGCACTCAGCCAGCGCAAGAATGCCGATGATACCGAGGACGATCTCGATCTGATCGATCATCGCAGCCTTGCCGATGATCTGATCGTAGTTGATAACATAATAGAAATACGGAACGCATCCGGCGATCGCCAGAATAATATCGTACCAGGGCATATGGTTGGGCTTCAGATTTCCCTTCTTTGCGGGGAAGACGAGGAAGGTGAACAGAACGACCATGCCGACGAACAGGCAGCGGCGGATCTGACCGCTCCATCTTGCCCAGATGTTCATCCAAACCATGAAGAGCATAAACGCCGCCAGAGAGAAGCGCAGGATCTGCTTGGGCATACCCGTCCAGATACGCACATTCGACTCTCTGTCGTATTTTTTCATAATTTCGTCGACATCGGCAGCCGTGCCGACATCGGCTTCTACTTCGGGGGCGATCGCCTGGTCGATGTTCTTTTCGACATCAGACATATTAGGATTCCTCCTTTGAATTTAAAATCAAACAGACGCGTTTCTTCACCTAAAAGCGAAAATGCTCGTAGTTGAAGTAGACGGCTGCATTTTTTCCACACAAATCACGCAGACTGATCTCTTTGCCATTGACCGTTAGGTAGTGGTCCGAAACCGTTCCAACATTATAACGCACATTGTCTCTGTTTTGATGGATATTGCGAATAACCATCGCTTTCCCTTGGTATCCGTACTTGTCAATATAGACATATTCCATCGTTTCGCCCGGGTTCAACTCGGTCTGAACTCCCGCGCCAAACGAGCAGTACTCACACTCTTCCACAAAAATATGTCCGTCGCAGATCTCAAAAGTATCTGTCAACGGATATTGATTGACAGAGTGAATGAACGAAATGGAAAAACGATCGCCCTCCTCCATCGGATAGCGCGCGTAAACACTTCCGTGTTCATCGCGCAATGTCAGGTAGGTCTTGGGGCAAAACAAGAAAGCGACGGTCGCCGCAATAATCAATATTATTGCGGCGACCGCACAGATACATTTAGACGAAACTAAGCGCATTCGTATGCCTTACGGCCTTACATAACGCCCATTTCCTTGTAGTACTTGGCAGCACCGGGGTGGACATCGAAGGAACCGTCCAGAGCGGACTCGAGGGACAGATAGCCGAACTTGGCGTGAGCGGCCTTGAGGGCGTCGAGGTTATCGAACATCGCCTTGGTGATCTCATAGACGACATCCTCGCTGGTACTCTCGGTGGCGGTCAGAACGGCCTTAACGGCGACGCAGGGAACATCCTCGGTCACGCACTTGTAGGTGTTGGCGGGAACAACGTCCTTGACGAGGAACGGATACTCGGCTTGCAGCTTGGCGATGGCTTCATCGCTGACGGGCAGCAGGTTAAAGTCATAAGTAGAGGACAGGTCGGTGATAGCGCCGGTGGGGGCACCAGCGGTGTTGATCGCAGCGTCGACCTGACCGTTCTTGAGGGCATCGCAGCCATCGGCGAAGGAGCCGTAGTAAGGAGTGATGTCACTGAAGGTGAGGCCATAAGCACCGAGGACCTGCTCAGCGTTCAGAGCGGTACCGGAACCGACGTCGCCGACGCAGACGGTCTTGCCCTTGAGCTGGGAGATGTCAGTGATGTCCTTGGAGGCAACGATCTGGACGGTCTCGAAATAGATGCCGGCGACCCAGAGGGAGTTGGTCTCGGGCTTGCCTTCGAACATCTTCTCGCCGCCGGTACCGTTGTGAGCGTAGTTCAGAACGTCGGACTGGAGGAGGGACATCTGAACATCGCCGGCAGTGGCCAGCTGAACATTGGTCTTGGAGGCGCCGGAGTCGGTGACGGTGAGCTTGGAGAGGGTGAGCTTGTCACCAATGGTGGTAGCGAGAGCGTTACCAACGGCATAGTAGGTGCCGGAGGTGCCGCCGGTGGCGATGACGATGTCAACCGGCTTGGCAGAGGGGGTGTCGCCGTCGGTGCTGGGGGTATCACTTTCCTTGCTGCCGCAGGCAACAAGAGCGAAGATCATAGCGACGGACAGGATGAGGGCTAAGAACTTTTTCATACGCAATCTCCTTTTTGTTTTACCGTTTCGGCAACGTTACCGCCGGTCGGGAGCATTCTGCACAACGTTGTCCAATGTTGTGCATGAGCGTCGGCCGGCGCTTCTTCGTTTTGCAAAACGGCCAATGTACCTCTTTGAGGCATAGCTATTATAACTTATTGCAAGTCTTATTGCAAGATACTTTTGCACTTTTGGCTATTCGCACAAAATTAAGGCGGAATCCATTTTTCTTATCCCTTTTTTTTCCGCTCGTTCCGTTATTTCACACAAATTTTTTGGTGACGACAAATTTTTGCTTTTTCTTCATATATAAATTTTTCATGCACCTTATTCGAATTTATGCAAGTTTTCCTTCACCGTCTGTCATTTTGGCTAAATCCAAGGCAAAAAAACAGTCACTCTGACGAGTGACTGTTTTTCCAAAAAGATCGGTTTACTTCTGCTCCTTGTTGTCCACAACGCGCTTGAGCAGGGCGGAGAACTCGTCCACGCTCATCGCGCCGAGATCGCCGTCCGCGCGGTGGCGCGGGGAGACGGTACCGTTCTCCATGTCGCGGTCGCCGACGATGACCATGTAGGGCACCTTCTCGGTCTGCGCGTCGCGGATCTTGCGGCCAATCTTCTCGTTGCGGTAATCGACCTCGGTGCGGAAGCCCTGCTCCTCGAGCTGCGCGGCGACCTTCTCGCAGTATTCGTTCGCGCGGTCGGTGACGGGCAGGAATTTCGCCTGCACGGGAGCGAGCCAGGTCGGGAACGCGCCCATCGTCTCCTCAATGAGATAGGCCATGAAGCGGTCGAGCGAGCCGAGGATCGCGCGGTGGAGCACCACGGGCGTCTTTTCCTCGCCGTTGGAGTCGATATAGGTCAGGTGGAACTTGGCGGGCAGGCAGAAGTCGAGCTGGCAGGTGGAGAGGGTGTACTCCGCGCCGACGGCGGGACGCACGTTCACGTCCAGCTTGGGGCCGTAGAAGGCCGCCTCGCCGATCTCCTCGGTGTAGTGGATGCCCAGCTCGTTGAGCACCTCGCGCAGGGCGTTCTCGGCGGTGTTCCACATTTCATCGTCGTCGTGGTACTTCTCCTTGTCCGCCGGGTCGCGCAGCGACAGCACGCAGCGGTAATCCGTAATGCCGAAGTCCTTGTAGGTCTCGAAGATCAGGTCGCAGACCTTGGAGAACTCGTCCTTGATCTGCTCGGGCGTGACGAACAGATGCGCGTCGTTCTGGCAGAAGTGGCGGCCGCGCTCGATGCCCTTGAGCGTGCCGGACGCCTCATAGCGGAAGTCGTGGGCGATCTCGCCGATGCGCACGGGGAGATTGCGGTAGGAATGGGGCTGATTGGCGTAGATGCGCATATGGTGCGGGCAGTTCATCGGGCGCAGGACGTAGACCTCATCGTCCACCTCCATCGCGGGGAACATATTCTGCTTGTAATGATCCCAGTGGCCGGAGGTCTTGTAAAGCTCGACCGTGCCGACGCAGGGCGTGAGCACGTGCTGATAGCCCAGCTTGAGCTCCTTGTCGCGGATATAGTTTTCCAGAATGCGCCAGACCGTGTAGCCCTTGGGCAGGAACATCGGAAGGCCCCGGCCGACCAGCTCGTCGGTCATGAACAGGCCCAGCTCGCGGCCGAGCTTGCGGTGGTCGCGCAGCTTGGCCTCCTCGAGCTTGGCAAGGTACTCATCCAGCTCGTCCTTCTTCGGGAAGGCGACGCCGTAGATGCGCTGGAGCGTTTCACGCTTGCTGTCGCCGCGCCAGTAGGCGGCGTTGCAGGCGGTCAGCTTGATGGCGTTGCCCTTGATGCGGCCGGTGGAATCGAGGTGCGGGCCGGCGCAGAGGTCGGTGAACTCGCCCTGCTTATAGAAGCTGATGTGCGCGTCGGCGGGCAGGTCGTTGATGAGCTCGACCTTGAACGGCTCGTCCTTCTCCTCCATGAACTTGATGGCTTCCTCACGCGGCAGCTCAAAGCGCTCGAGCTTGAGCTTTTCCTTGCAGATCTTGCGCATCTCCGCCTCGATCTGCTCCAGATGCTCCGGCGTAAAGGCGAAGGGAGCGAGCAGATCGTAGTAGAAACCGGTCTCGATGCTGGGGCCGATGGCGAGCTTCACCTCGGGCCACAGGCGCTTGACGGCCTGCGCCAGCACATGGGAGCAGGTGTGCCAATAGGTCTTGCGGTACTCGGGATTTTCAAAGCTGTACTGGTTTTCTTCGTTGATCTTGACTTCTTCGGACATTTCAGTTACCTCCATTTGACTCTGAGGGTGCAAAAAAGCTCCACCCCCGACGGTATCAGGGGTGAAGCATTGCTATACTCCACGGTTCCACCCTGCTTGCGCGTTTGCGCCGCTTGTGTCCGCTGTAACGGGCGAACCCGTCCCGCTCGTCGCGGGCTGCTCGGGAGTGGTACGGCCGCCGCTCACGCAGGACGCTTGCACCGAAATGCGTCCCTCTCTGTGCGGTGCTCTGCGGTTTCTTCTCCGTCGATGCCGGTTTGATGGATAGCAGTATACGCCGTCGCCGCGGATTTGTCAAGGGGCAGGCTCAGAACTCGGGCGGCTGATTTTTGCGCGGCTTATCGTCGCCCCTGCCGCCGAAAAGGCCGGAGAAAAATCCACCGCTTTCCAGCTCGTGTCCGCAAATGCATTGCTTTTCGCTCATGGTGTTCCTCCCCTTTCCGGTGTTGAGAAAAAGAGCCGGTCGAAACCGGCTCTTTTTCTGTTATATTTTGTCGAAAAATTACTTACTGTAATCATAGAAGCCCTTGCCGGACTTCTTGCCGAGCTGGCCGCCGCGGACCATCTTCTTGAGCAGCAGAGCGGGACGGTACTTGGGATCGCCGGTCTCCTCAAGCAGCACGTTCATGATGGCGAGGCAGACGTCCAGGCCGATGAAGTCGCCGAGGGCGAGGGGGCCCATGGGATGGTTCGCACCGAGCATCATGGCCTTGTCGATGTCCTCGACGGAGGCGACGCCGGTCTCAACGAGACCGATGGCCTCGTTGATCATGGGGATGAGGATCTTGTTGACGACGAAGCCGGGCGCCTCGGCGACCTCGACCGGCTGCTTGCCGATCTCCTCGGAGAGCTTGTAGATGAAGTCGAAGGTCTCCTGCGTGGTGTTCGCGCCGCGGATGACCTCAACGAGCTTCATGCTGGGAACGGGATTGAAGAAGTGCATACCGATGACGGGGTGCTTGAGGCCAAGACCCATCTCGGTGACGGACAGAGAGGAGGTGTTGGTGGCAAAGATGGTGGATTCCTTGCACAGCCCATCCAGCTCGCTGAGCATGGCGCGCTTGTACGCCATCTCTTCCTTGGCGCACTCAATGACGAGGTCGGCATCGGCGGCGGCGGACTTCTCCTCCACGAAGATATTCGCCATCAGGGCATCCTTGGCCTCCTGGGTCATCTTGCCCTTCTCGACGCGCTTCTGCAGGGAAGCGTCGAGCTTGTCCTTGTGGCGCTGCGCGGAAGCGACGCTGGACGCGTACATCAGAGTGGTGTGGCCGTGCGCCGCGAAGACCTGCGCGATGCCGCTGCCCATGGTGCCGGCGCCGAAAACTGCAACTTTCATTTTTGTGTTCCTCCTATGAATTGAAATTTATGAATTGTCAAGTAACGCTTACTTGTTGGTGAACGGTTCGTGCTTGCGCTTTTCGAGGAAGGCGCCCATGCCCTCCTGCTGGTCGGCGGTCTCAAAGCAGGAGCCGAAGGCCTTCTCCTCGACCACCACGGCCTCGTCCATCGGGAGGTCAAGCCCCTCGTTGATGGCCTTCTTCGCCGCGCGCACCGCGATGGGCGCGTTCGCCGCGATCTGAGAGGCGAGCTTCTCCGCGGCAGCGTAAAGCTCCGCGAGCGGATAGACGGCGTTGACCAGGCCGATGCGCAGGGCCTCGTCCGCCTTGATGTTGCGGGCGGTGTAGACCATCTGCTTGGCCATGCCGGGGCCGACCAGACGCGCGAGGCGCTGGGTGCCGCCGAAGCCGGGGGTGATGCCGAGACCCGTCTCGGGCTGACCGAACACGGCGGTATCGGAGCAGATGCGGAAATCGCAGCTCATGGCAAGCTCACAGCCGCCGCCGAGCGCGTAGCCGCCGACCGCCGCGATGGTGGGAATGGGCAGAGTCTCGAGCTTGCGCATCACGTCGTTGCCCTGCTTGCCGAAGCTCTCGCCCTCGGCCTTGGTGAGGCCCTTCATCTGCGCGATGTCCGCGCCGGCGACGAAGGACTTCTCCCCCGCGCCGCGCACGATCAGGCAGCGGACGGCGTCGAGGTCAATGGCGTCGAGCGCCGCGTCAAGCTCTGCGAGCACCTGCGAGTTGAGCGCGTTGAGCGCCTCGGGACGGTTGATAATGAGATACGCGACCGCGCCCTGCGGTTCATAGGTCACGAAAGACATGGTATGCCCTCCTTGTTTTCTCTTAATGGGGCTATTATATGCAATTCCCCCGCGTTTTGCAAGAGGAATATCATTTCATTTGAAATTATTTCCAGTTTGGTCACATTTTTTGCAAGAATTGATTCATTTCAGGCGATGTAACGCAGTTCCTGCGGCAAATTTCTCTTTGCTGACGGAAAGGCTTCATTTTTCTCTTGTGTTATCGCCGCGTTTCCGCTATGATAGGCAGGAAATGAACGCAAAAAGCGAGGTATTTCCCCATGCGAATGAGAAAGAAAAAGAACCTGCTGCCGCGCATGGAGCGCTGCGCGGCGCTGCAGATCAAGGACCCCATCGCGCACCGCGGCCATTGGCGTGAGCTGATGCCGGAGGCCTGCGAGCTGCGTGTGGAGCTGGGCTGCGGCAAGGGACGCTTCACCGCGGGCACCGCCGCTGCGGAGCCCGACGTGCTGTTCGTGGCGGTGGAGATGGTGCCCGACGCGATGGTGGTCGCCATGGAGCGCTGCGCCGCCGAGGGGCTTCGGAACGTCCGCTTCATCGACGCGAACGCGAACATCCTGCCCGAGTTTTTCGCCCCGGGCGAGGTCGACCGCATCTACATCAACTTCTGCGACCCGTGGCCGACGAAGCGCCACGCCAAGCGCCGCCTGACGCACGGCAATTTCCTCAAGCTCTACCGCAAGGTGCTCAAGGACGGCGGGCAGATCCATTTCAAGACGGACAACGCCCCGCTTTTCGCCTGGTCGGTGGAGGAGATCCCGCAGTTTGGCTTTACGCTCTCCGAGGTCACGGACGATCTGCACGCGAACGGCGCCGTCGGCGTGATGACCGACTACGAGGCGAAATTCCACGAGCTGGGCACGCCTATCCACCGTCTGGTCGCCACGATGACGCCGTGGGAGGAGCCGGAGGAAGAATAACGGCTGCGCAACGCGCTGCGTCTATCAAAGGGGGAGGTCTCTTAGTTGAAGAGACCTCCCCCTTTGGAACCCCCAGAGACAACGAGGGGCTACCGCCCCTCGACCCCCGAACCGCTCATATTAAATCAGCTTTTCAGCAACCGTATGAGAGTGCATCGGCGCGGCGCAGCCGCGCTTTTTGCGGCTTTCGATTTGGGCTGCTCCTTGCGGCCGCTGCCGCTCTGCGGCGGGGTCTGAAGGCATCAGCCTTCGGCGACACCGCTTTTTTGCGCGAAAAAGCGGTGAGAAAACGCGCGAGGGGGCGCACCCCCTCAACCCCGCCATCGGAAGCCTGACAATAGGCCGACTGCACGCGCTGTGCAAAAGAGTGCGTGCAATTTCTTATTGCGGCTTTCGATTTGGGCTGCTCCTTGCGGCCGCTGCCGCTCTGCGGTGAGGTTACGGGGAGTTATTTTGCGGCGGCTTCTAAAGCGGTCAGAATTTCTTCGCGCATTTTCTCAAGCTCACCCTGCTCAAGATGGACGAGCGCAGCCGCCGCGCCCGATGCCAGCGTGATGATCTTCGTCCGGTATGGCGAGTGGGCGAAGTTACGTCCCCGCATGGCTTCCTTGGCCGCAGCCAGTGTATCCGCCAGGACCCGCGATAGAAATGCAGGGTCTTTTGTTCCCGCATTTCGGGAGAGAAACAGCAGCTTGCTGTGCATTTTCAGAAAATAAAGCTGATAGATCCCCATACTTTTCACCTCAACATCATTTTATGCGTTTTTCGCATGAAATGCAATATGCAATAACCGCATTTTTATAATGTCGTTGAGGTGATTTCATGTATCGGCGACTGCGTGATATGCGTGAGGATGCGGACAGAACGCAAGCGGAGCTTGCCGCTGTACTGAATGTCGGGCAGACGACCTATTCGCGCTATGAAAACGGTGTGCTCGACATTCCCAGCATAGCCTTGATTGCGCTTGCCCGTTATTATCAGGTCAGCACGGATTATCTGCTCGGTCTGACCGATGAGCGCAAGCCTTATCCCCCGGCAAGAAAATGACCGAAACCCCGCCGCAGAGCGGCAGCGGCCGCAAGAAGCAGCCCAAATCGAAAGCCGCGCCAAGCATTGCAGGCAGTATTTTGCACAGCGCGTGCAGTCGGCCTATTGTCAGGCTTTCTATGGCAGGGTTGAGGGGCCGCGGCCCCTCATGTGTTTTCCGACCGCTTTTGCACATACAAAAGCGGTCCCTGCGGAGCACAGGCGTGCTCTGCCCCGCGCTGCTCAGCGCGAAAAGAGGGGGTATTCTCCGCCGTAGAGAATGGCCCCTTTGTCATAAAAAAAGAGACGCTTTGCAGCGTCTCTTTTCGTTTGCACTTTTTACGCGTTCTTCGCGAGGTCGCAAAGAGCGGTGAACGCGACGGCGTCGTTGATCGCCATCTCGCTGAGCATCTTGCGGTTGATCTCGATGCCCTTGACCTTCAGACCGTGCATGAAGGTGGAGTAGTTCATGCCGTTCATCTTGCAGGCGGCGGAGATGCGGGTGATCCACAGGCTGCGGAAATCTCTCTTCTTGAGCTTGCGGCCGGTATAAGCGTAGGTCAGGGACTTCATCACGGCCTGGTTGGCCATCTTGAAGTGGCGGGATTTGTTGCCCCAGTAGCCCTTCGCGAGCTTCAGAGTCTTGTTTCTTCTTTTGCGCGTCATCATCGCGCCCTTAACACGTGCCATATCAGTAAGCCTCCTTAAAGCGTATCGTAATTATCTTATTTGTAGGGGATCATCTTGCGGATGGTGCCGGCAACGGTAGCGTCGGCATAGCCGCCCGCACGCAGGTGACGGGTACGCTTGGTGGGCTTCTTGGTCAGGATGTGGCTCTTGAAGGCCTTGGCCATCTTGACCTTGCCGGTCTTGGTCAGGTTGAATCTTTTCTTGGAACCGCTGTGGGTCTTCAGCTTGGGCATGGTAGTTTCTCCTTTTCGTATATTGTGTTACTTCCCGGTCTTGGGGGAAAGGAATATGGACATACTGCGTCCTTCCAGCTTGGGCTCTTTATCCAATGTCGCCACCTCGGCACACTGCTCGGCGAAGCGCACCAACAGGTCTTTGCCGATATCGGTATGCGCCATCTCGCGGCCGCGGAAGCGAACCGAGACCTTGACGCGGTTGCCATCGGCAAGGAACTTCTGGGCATTCTTGAGCTTTGTGTTGAAATCGCCGACATCGATGCCGGGCGACATACGGATCTCTTTGATCTCGACCACGTGCTGGTTCTTCTTCGCTTCCTTTTCGCGCTTGCCCTGTTCAAAGCGGAACTTGCCGTAGTCCATGAGCTTGCACACGGGGGGCGTAGCCTGTGGGGAGATCTTGACGAGGTCAAGCCCCTGCTCGTCGGCGATCCGCTGCGCCTGGGCGGCAGACATGATGCCGAGCTGCTCACCGGTGGAACCGATCAGACGGATCTCGCTGTCTCGAATGTCCTCATTGAGCTGATGCACATCCTTGCTAATACCGAAGCACCTCCATTAAATGATTTGACCAAACAAAAACGAGCGCAGCCATGCCGCACCCGTACAACAAACGCAAAGCGCCCACGCGCTTTTTCGATCATTGACCTTCTCGCTTTCGCTAAAGGTGAGAACGGATGCTGCCGTTCTTCTTTGTTTTGCGTAGGTATGATACCACCTCCGCCGCCGTTTGTCAACGATAATTTGCGGAAAAATGCCGTGAAGAAGAAATTTTTCCATTTTTCGGCCGCTCTGCGGATTTTTGCGCGCCGTGTATAGTTTTTCCGCCGCGCGGAAAAACTATCTGCCGTAGCAGAACAAAGGAAAGGAGGCGGGCACATGAAGGAGAAGAACCAGAACAAGGAGCAGAATACCAATCAGAACCAGGAGCAGAACCAGAACACCAACCAGCGCTGAGCTTGCATAGGAATGGGAAGGGGACGGCACGAGGCCGTCCCCTTCCCGCGTTTCTTCCTGCAAATCTTTTCTTGTATTTTCCGGTGAGGTTTTATATAATAGGTGCGTTATCATTCAGGAAAGGAAGCGGCGCATGACAGACGCGATCGTGCAATGGCTGCTCTCGGCCGGCGAGGGAAAATTCCTTGCGACCGTGCTCATTTCGATGCTGCCGGTCATCGAGCTGCGCGGCGGGCTGCCCGCCGGCGTAGCAATGGGGCTTCCGCTCCGCGATGCCTTTTTCGCGGCGCTGCTCGGCAATCTGCTTCCCGTTCCGTTTATCATCCTTTTCGCGCGCAGGGGCTTTGCGTGGGTCCGCGCCCATATCCCGCGCCTCGGGCGCTGGGTCGACCGGATCGAGCGGAAGGCCTGGAGCAAGAGCGACAAGGTCGTGCGCTATCAGGCGTGGGGGCTGCTGCTCTTCGTCGCCATGCCGCTGCCCGGCACGGGCGCGTGGACCGGCGCGCTGATCGCGGCGCTGCTCGATCTGCGGCTCAAGCTCGCCGTGCCCGCCATCACCGCCGGCGTGTTCCTTGCGGGCATCATCATTTCACTTCTCACCTACGGAGCTGCTGCGCTGCTATGAAAATTCTCGTTTTTTCCGACTCCCACGGCAATGAGGACAATATGGTCTGCGCTGTGGAGCGTGAGCATCTCTCCACGCTCGACGCCATCGTTCACCTCGGCGACGGCTGGCGCGACGCGGAGGCGCTGCACCGCCTGTATCCCCGCATCCCGCTCGAGCAGGTGCCGGGCAACTGCGACCTCGGCCGCTTTGAGGAGCGCGAGCGCGTCGTCTTTTTCGGCGACTGCCGCGTGCTGCTCTGCCACGGGCATACGCTGGGCGTGAAGTCCTCGCTGCTGCGCGCGTCCTACGAGGCGCGAGAGCGCGGTGCGCAGGCGCTGCTTTACGGGCACACGCACATCCCGCACATCGACTACCACGATGGGCTGTGGCTCGTCAATCCCGGCAGCATCGGCGACCATCGCCGTCCGTCCTACGGGGTGCTGACGGTCGAGGGGGACAAGCTCTCCCCCGCAAATTTCACTTTGGAATAAAAATAAATCAGGAGATGACCCTACCATGCCCTCCGAACCCTTGATCGCGCTTGCGCTGAGCCTGCTCATCAGTCTTGCTCCCTTTCTGCCGGCGGCGGAAAAGTCCGCGCCCGAGGAGGAGCCCGCCCCCGCCGTCGAGGAGCAGCCCGCCCTCAGCGCGGAGCAGCTTGCCGCGCTCGCGCAGACGCCCGCCTCGTGGTTCGACGAGCCGGCCCTGCTGGACGCGCTGTCGAAGCTGCCGCACTACGATGAGACCCGCGCGCAGCGTTACCTTGCCTATCGCACCGGCGGCGCCTGGACGCTCGAGCAGGTGCTGCGCATCGTGAACACGGACAACGATCTGCCGCGCTTTACCGCCGCGGTGGATGCGGACCCGGACGACGGCGATCTCATTCTGGTCAACAAATATAGCCGTCTCGCGAGCGACTATGTTCCGGAGGACCTTGTGACAGTCGAGCCCGCCTACTCCAACGGCGGCAAGCTCAAGAGCGAGGTCAACGACGCTTTCTGCGACCTGGTCGAGGCCATGTGGGCGGAAACGGGACTGCACCTTGTCAACGCCTCGCCCTACCGCAGCTACCAGACGCAGAAGAACCTCTACGCCCGCTACCGCACACAGTACAGCGAGGCAACGACCGACCGCTTCTCCGCCCGCGCGGGCTACAGCGAGCATCAGACCGGTCTTGCGCTGGACGTCATCGCTCCCGGCGGTACGCTCAACGGCTTCAAGAACACGCAGCAGTTCGTCTGGATGCGCGACAACGCCCACCGCTTCGGCTTTATCCTGCGCTACGGCGACGGCATGGAGTACATCACCGGCTACAAGTTCGAGCCATGGCACTACCGCTACGTCGGCGTCGACGCCGCGACGTTCATCTATGAGAACGATCTCACGTTCGAGGAATACTACGCCTATTATGTAAAAAAATAAGCCGCCCTCCGGCAGCTTTACGGCAAAAAAGAAATAGCCCTTGACCGCTTTTTCTCTCGCGCGGTCAAGGGCTATTTCTCTGCGCTCTTATTATCTAACATCCTTGGTTACCTCTCTTTCTGCAAAGTCGGCGGCACCGGATAACGCTTGCACATGGTGTCACTCTCGCACTATATCAACACCGCAGGAGGCGGTGAACTCCGTTTATGACGTTTCAACATTCGAGAGTGCCGGGACCGGTCGTCGGTGCCTTCGGGATCAGCTGTACATTGGACTCACCCTTTCTTGAGGTGCTTTTACTATAGCACATCTCCGCGCCCCGCACAAGCCGCCGAACGCACGAAAAAGGCGTGGAAAAAACTGTGCAGGGCTCTGAACTTTTCGCTTTCGCGCAGTTTTGTGTTGACACGGTAAACCGCGAAATGATATAGTGTAAGTGTTGTGGGGCATTTTCCCCGCAAAAAGGGAAGCTCCGGCGGCTGCCGGAGCTTCCCTTTTTTTATTCCACGGTGACGGATTTGGCGAGGTTGCGGGGCTTATCAATGTCGCAGCCGCGCTGGAGCGCGATGTAGTACGAGAAGAGCTGGAGCGGCACGACGCCGAGCGAGGGCAGCAGCATCGCCGCCGTATCGGGAATGGTGAGGACGTGATCGACGGTCTTTGCCATTTCGCCGCGGTGGCTCTCCGTGGTGAGCGCCAGCACATCCGCGCCGCGGGCCTTGACCTCAACGACGTTGCTCATCGCCTTATCAAAGAGCGGGCCGTAGGTGCCCAGCGCGATGACGAGCGTGCCGTCCTCGATGAGAGAGATGGTGCCGTGCTTCAGCTCGCCGGAGGCGTAGGCCTCGGAGTGGATGTAGCTGATCTCCTTGAGCTTGAGCGAGCCCTCGAGGCCGAGCGCGTAGTCGAGGTTGCGGCCGATGAAGAAGACGCTCTCGTGGTGGAAGTGCTGCGCGGCGTACTTCTGAATGTCCTCGCAATGGCCGAGCGTTTCCTTCACCTTGTCGGGCAGGAGCGCAAGCTCACGCACCGTGTCGGCGTATTCTTCCTCCTTCACCGTGCCGAGGATCTTGGCAAAGCAGAGGCCGACCATATCCAGCACGGCGAGCTGCGTGGAATACGCCTTGGTGGTGGCGACGGCGATCTCGGGGCCTGCCCAGGTGTAGAGCACGTCGTCGCTCTCGCGGGCGATGGACGAGCCGACCACATTGACGATGGAGAGGATGTACGCGCCGCGCTTTTTCGCCTCGCGCAGCGCCGCCATGCTGTCGAGCGTTTCGCCGGACTGGCTGATGATGATGACGAGCGTCTTATCGTCTACGATGGGGTCGCTGTAGCGGAACTCGCTCGCCAGCGCGACCTCGACGTTGCGGCGCAGCAGGTGCTCCAGATTGTACTTGCCGACCATGCCGACGTGGTAGCTCGAGCCGCAGGCGACGATGAAGATGCGGTCAAAGCCCCGAATTTTCTCCGGCGTGAGCTTGAGGTCGTCGAACACGATCTCGCCGCCGCGCAGACGCGGCGCGATGGCGTGGCGCAGAGCATCGGGCTGCTCCATGATCTCCTTGAGCATGAAGTGCGGGTAGCCGCCCTTCTCCGCCGCGCTGACCTCCCACTCGATGTGGTGATGCTCCTTTTCGATGGGCTGCTGCATGGCGTTGTAGAGCTGGATGCCGCCGCGGGTGAGCACGGCGATCTCGCCGTCGTCCATATACACCACGTCGCGCGTGTGCTTGATGATGGCGGTCGCGTCGCTCGCGAGGAAGCTGCAGCCCTCGCCGAAGCCGAGCAGCAGCGGCGCGTCCTTGCGCGCGGCGATGATGCGGTCGGGACAATCGGCGCAGAGCATACCGAGCGCGTAGGCGCCCTCGATGCGGCGCAGCACGCGGCCCACGGACTCGAAGAAGTCGCCGCACTCGTTGTAGTAAAACTCGAGCAGCTGCGCCACGACCTCGGTATCCGTTTCGGATTTGAAGGTCACGCCCTGCGAGATCAGAAATTCCTTGAGCTCGACATAGTTTTCGATGATGCCGTTGTGGATGACGGCAAACTTGCCGTTCTCGCTGACGTGGGGGTGGGAGTTGACGTCGTTCGGCGCGCCGTGGGTCGCCCAGCGGGTATGGCCCATGCCGATGGTGCCCTCCACATCCGCGCCGCCGTGGACGAGGTCGCTCAATGCCTTGAGCCGGCCCACGGTTTTTTTGACCTGAAGCTCATGCCGCGGCGAAACGACCGCGATACCGGCGCTGTCATAGCCGCGGTATTCCAGACGGGCGAGGCCGTCGAGCAAAATAGGGGCAGCCTGCTCGCTGCCGACGTATCCAACGATACCACACATAAAAAAGTTCTCCTTTATGATCACAAAAGTCTCTGCGGAGCGCAGGGCTCCGCCGCAGGACGCAATACGCCCTGCGCGATCAAAAGGGGAAACGCACAGAGATTTCACCTTTTCCGTTCCGTCACAGTCCCTTTGTTCCGCGGTCGCCCGCGTATTTGTCGGCTGTGTGCGCGCCGGAACCGCACGGGGAGGCATCCGCCGAAAAATTCGATCACCTCCCGCCTCGTCGTCCTCCGCAGGGGAGGCTCATGGCGCTTTGTCGGTTTTGAGCCGAAAACTCCTTTCTTTGTCTGTGCTTTGAAAATGGAATCTATCTCCACCGTCAGGATATGACGGAGGAAGGCAATAAAATGTTCCCGCGCGGGGCAAAATAAGGCGAAAAATCCTTACGGGAGGCTCCGCCATGGTCACCGCTTTTGTGCGCACGATCCTTTTATACTTCATCATCATGCTCGGTCTGCGACTGATGGGCAAGCGCCAGATCGGCGAGCTGGAGCCGACCGAGCTGGTGCTCACGATGCTCATTTCCGACCTTGCCGCCGTGCCGATGCAGGATTTCGGCATCCCGCTGCTCAACGGCGTGGTGCCGATCGTGACGCTGCTCGCGCTGTCGATGCTGCTCTCGTATGGCTGTATGCGCTCCATCCGGCTGCGGCGGCTCGTGTGCGGCAGCCCGACCACGCTCATCAAGGACGGTCAGCTTCAGCAAGCCGCCATGCGGGCGAACCGCTTCACGCTCGACGAGCTCATCGAGACGCTGCGCAGTCAGGGCGTGACCGACCTCACGACGGTGAAGTACGCCATTCTGGAGACGGACGGGCAGCTCTCCGTGCTGCTCTACCCCGCCGAGCAGCCGGCGACGCCGAAGCAGCTTGGGCGCGCGGTGAAGGACGATCTTTTCCTCCCGCAGGTGCTCATCAACGACGGGCGCGTGCTCGACGACGGCCTTGCCTATCGCGGCCTGACGCGCGGCTGGCTCACGCGGGAGCTTTCCTCGCGCGGCTACCGCAGCCCCTCAGAGGTGCTGCTTTTCTCCATCGACGACGCGGGCAGGATCCTCTGCATCGGAAAGGAGGGAGCGAAATGAGGCATTGGCTCTCTCCCCTGCTGGTGCTCGCGCTGCTCTTCGGCGGTGCGATGGCCAACGCGCGTTACGTCTCAAAAAGTGTGGACGGCTGGTGCGCGGGCGTGGAAGCCGCTCTTGCTGCCGCCGAGGCGGAGGACTGGGAGGGGGCGCGCGAAGCGCTCGGCGCGGTGTACACCTCCTGGGACGCGCGGCAGACCTACTTTCACATCATGGTCGAGCACGCGGAGCTGGACGCGGCGGAGGCGCTTTTCGCCGTTTCGCACAGCTTCGCCGAAAGCGAGGACGGCGCAGAGTTCCGCGCCAACACCGCCGAGCTGCTCACGCAGCTGCGACTGCTCGACGAGATGGAGGAAATCTCGATTAAGAATATACTTTAAGGCGGCACCGCGCGATTCGGTGAAGCGCGAAGACGCAATTGTGCGGTGTCGCCTTAGGTCTTGTCCGCAAGGAGCTTGTTGAGCTCATGCATGAAGGTGTCGATGTCCTTGAACTGGCGGTAGACGGAGGCGAAGCGGACGTAGGCGACCTCGTCCACGCTGCGCAGCTTGTCCATCACCTGCTCGCCGATGGCCTCGGTCGAGACCTCGCGCTCGAGGGAGTTTTGCAGGTTCTGCTCGATCTCCTCGCTGATGCGCTCGAGCTCGTCGAACGACACGGGGCGCTTCTCGCAGGCGCGGATCATGCCGCGCAGGACCTTGCTCCGGTCGAAGCTCTGGCGGCTGCCGTCCTTCTTGATGACGACCATCGGCAGGCTCTCCACCGTCTCATAGGTGGTGAAGCGCTTTTCGCACGACAGGCACTCGCGGCGGCGGCGGATGCTGCTGCCCTCCTCCGCCGGGCGGGAGTCGACGACCTTGCTTTCCTTGTAACCGCAGTAGGGGCATTTCATGGGCTCGCACCTCATTTTCTTTGGTTTGGATATACTTCCAGTTTTATTGTAGCACAGTCCTTTGCAAAATGGTAGACATTATTTTCAGTTTTTTCAAAATATTGGGGCCTTCCTTCGGTCAAAGGCGTAGATGATGTGGGGTTCTCCGCCAATCTCCTCCACGCGCGCGAAGCAGAACAGCTCCGGGAGCGGCCAGGGCCGCGCGGGCGAATACGGCAGGGCAAGCTCCAACCGTCCGCCGTTCTCGCGTCGCAGGGCGCGGGAAAAGGTCAGCTCCCAGCGGGCGCTCGGAAAGCGCACCGGCGCGCCGCGCCGCCAGACCGCCTGATCGTCCATGCTCCCGCCTCCCCGCAAAAAAGCTGCCTGTACACTCTATGCACAGGCAGCCTTGCTTATTTCGGTTTTTACCGGACCTCATAGGTGCCGCGCACGAGCAGCTTGGTCGTCGCCGCAGTCGCCTTGACGCCGCGGTCGGAGATCGTCATCATGTAAAGATGGTTCTTCGTCAGGCCAGCGCCGTTGTCCAGCGTCGTGCCGCCGGTCGAGTCAATAAGGCCCGGGCTGGAGGGCGACACGACCGACGCCGTGCCGACACGCAGCATGACCTCGCAGCCGATCGCACCGTAGAGGACCTGTCCGTTCGTCATCGTGACGACCACAAAGCTGTCCGCCGTGCCGGTGCTCGCGCCCTCGTTCGACGTCTGCGAGCCATACTTCTCCTCAAGCCGTTTGATATCGGCGTCCACCTGCGCGCGCAGCTCTTTCGAGGCCGTGTCCGTGCGCGCGGCGAGCTTTTCGTCCACCCTGGTCATGAGCTCCGGCAGGAACTTTTCGTTGAGATAGCTGAGCGTCACGAGCGGATCGGACGAGGAGCCCGCCGTCCCCGCCGCGGCGACGGAGATCGAGAGGATCGTCAGGCTCGCAAGCAGGAGCGTAAAGAGCCGTGTGAGCGCGTGAGGAGTCTTTTTCATGATGTACCTTCCTTTTCTTTTGTGCAGGGGGTATGTCGCGGCAAAAGCCGCCGCGAAAGAAGAGGACGCGCCGCCCCCTTCTTTCGGGCCTTTTCAGATCAGCTGCGTATTGCCAAGCCCGAAGCTCACCGCGATGGCGGCGTCGATGCGCTCCATCAGCTCGCCGTCCACACGGCCCATGCGCTCGCGCAGGCGGCGCTTGTCGAGCGTGCGCACCTGCTCGAGCAGGACCACGCTGTCGCGCGGCAGACCGTGGTCCGGCGCAGAGAGCGCGATATGCGTCGGCAGCTTCGCCTTGTTCGTCTGGGACGTGATCGCGGCGGCGATCACCGTCGGGCTGTAGCGGTTGCCGGTGTCGTTCTGAATGATGAGCACCGGACGCACGCCGCCCTGCTCGCTCCCGACCACGGGAGAGAGGTCGGCGTAATAGATATCGCCTCGTCTGACATTGGTATCCACGCTTCGTTCACACTCCGAGAAGAAGTTCCCGCCGCGTCCTTCGCGGCCGGTCACTTTCATTCTCCCACACTCGGGCGGGATTTATACGGAGCGTACCGAATTTCTCCGCTCCCCCGCCCACGCTATCCTATGCGCGGCGCGCGGGGGCGGTGCTTATCCGAGGAGCTGGAGATTGCGGTCAACGCACTTGCCGCCGAGGTAATAATACCGCGGCACGCGCTTGCTGACGGCGCAAAGCAGCTCGTAGCTGATGGTGCCGCACTGCTTGGCGGCGGTCTCGATGAGCTGATGCTCGCCGAACACCTCGATCTCGTCGCCGGCCTTGAGTTGCGGGAGGTCGGTCACGTCGATCATGCACATATCCATGCAGATGCGCCCGACCTGCTGCGCCTCGCCATAGGGCGTGAGCACGCGCAGCTTGCCGGAGAGGGCGCGGAAAAGGCCGTCGGCGTAGCCGATGGGCAGCACCGCGATGCGGCTGGGTCTTGTCGTGAAAAACTGCCGGCCGTAGCTGATGGAGGTGTCGGGGTCAAAGTCCTTGATGGTGGAAACGGTGGTCTTGACCGTCATGACGGGCTTCATGCCCATCCGCTCGGCAAGGTCGCCCGTGCCGTAGAGAATGATGCCGCAGCGCACCATGTCCCACGCCCACTCGGGGTAGCTGGCGATTCCGCCGGCGTTGCAGCAGTGGTGCAGGCGGAATCGGAAATTGCCCTGCGTTTCCACGGCGTCGATCATGCGCAGGAAGCGGTCGTGCTGGATCTTCGTAAATTCCACGCACTCGTCCGCCGCCTCGTCACTGACGCAGAAGTGCGTGAACACGCCCTCCACGTCCAGCCCCGGAAGCGTGAGGATCTTCAGAATGTCGCGCAGGCTCGCGTCGAAGTGCGCGTCGTCGCACTGGAAGCCGAGACGGCCCATGCCGGTGTCGAGCTTGATGTGGACCTTCATCGTTCCGCCCGCGTGGACCGCGGCGGAGGAATAAGCCTCGGCGATGGCGAGGTTCGGCACGGCCTGTGTCATGTCGTTTTTCAGGATGCGCCCGGCCTGATCGGCGGGCGTGAAGCCCAGCATCAGGATGGGGAGCGTGATCCCGTTCACGCGCAGCTCCTCGCACTCGTCGAGGTTCGACACGGCGAGATAGCCCGCGCCGAGCCTTTCAAGATGCTTCGCCACGCGCACCGCGCCGTGACCGTAGGCATCCGCCTTGACCACGCCGAGGAGCTTCGCCTTCGGCCCGACCTGACGGCGAATGGTCTCAAAATTATGGGTGAGGTTATCCAAGCTGATCTCCGCCCATGTGCGCTTCAGTGTACTCTCCATATAAGTTCACTGCTTTCCTTCCAAGTGTAACGCAAGGCGTTCCGCGCGGCAGGGAGAAACGCTCAGCCGCCGGCTTCGCTTTCGTCCGCCGCTATTGTATCACAAAAAGCAAAGCTCGTAAACTCCATATATGCGGTAATTTTATCCTTTTCCGCGATCTCCGCGCGCAGCGGCGCGTCGTCCGCGCCGAACCAGAGCGTACATTGGATCGTTTCGCCGCCCGCCTCGCTCTCGAAGCACAGCCGCAGGGCGCGGACCGTCCCGCCGCCGTATTCGATCTCCTCCTCGCTGCGCTCGGTCAGCCAGCCCTCCCCGGCGGCGCGGAGCGCGAGGGGCACGCAGGTCACGGCGCTGACGCCGCCCGGCGTCCCGCCCGCGTCGAGCACAAGGCCGTCGTATTCGAGCTTGAGCGTATCGGCGGCGAGGTGCGCCGTCACGCCCGCGAGCAGCTCCGGCGCGAGGACGGTGACCCTTGTCTCCTCCGCGTCGGTGTCGAAGCGGAGCGTATAGCGCACGTTCTCCTCCTCGTCCGCAAGCTCGACCGCGGCGGCAGCCGTGTAGGACGTGAGCGCGGCATAGCGCTCCTGCACCGTCTCCGCGCGGGAGGCGGTCTCCTTCGTGCGGCAGGCGGTGAGCGGGAGCAGGAACAGAGCGCTGAGCAGCAGCGCGGCGAGCTTTTTCATAGGGCGGCCTCCATGCAGAATGATCTTCTCATACCTATGCCGCGCGCCCGCCGCCTATGTCCGCCCGCGGCGGAAAAGAGTTGCCCTTTGGCGAGAAGTGTGTCATAATGGCGGCAGACTCGCAAGCATCGGAGGTATCCCATGAAAAAGAACCTATTGTCCCTCGTCTGCGCGCTCGCGCTGACGATCTCTCTGCTTCCCGCCGCACAGGCGCTGGAGGGCGAAGGCACGCGCGCCGCGGAGGCGCTCGCATCCCTCGGTCTTGTGACCGGCACCGGAGCGGGCTACGCCGCCGAGGACGCCGCGACGCAGGAGCAGGCCGCCGCGCTGCTCGTGCGTCTGCTCGGCGCGGAGAAAGCCGCAAAGGCCGACCGCCGCAGCTGCGGCTGGGCGGGTGTTCCTGCCTGGGCGCGGAGCGCGGTGAACTACTGTGCCTTTCATGACCTGATCGACTGGAGCGAATACCGCGCCGGCGGCGCGCTGGATGCAGAGCTCTGGTGCGCCATGCTGCTGCGCGCGCTCGGCTGCGGCTCTGAGCTTGGAAGCAGCGCGGCGCGGACCGCGCTGCGCATCGGCCTTATCTCCCGTCCGCTCGAGGGCACGCTCACGCGCGGCGATCTCTTTGAAACGGCGCTCGCCGCGCTGACCTATCCTGTCAGGGACGGCGGCACGCTGCTCGACGGGCTGCTCGCGAAGGGACTCTGCACCGCCGCGGCGGTCGAAGCGCTCGGTCTGCGCCGCGAGACGCTGACCGCCCGCGAGGCCGCCGACCGCCACCTCTCCGCCATTCTCTGCCTTGACCTTTTCGCGGACGAGGAGGCCATCGAGGCCGATGAACCGACCGCCAACGCCAGCGCCTTCCTCATCTCGCCGGACGGTCTTGCCGTGACGAACTACCACTCCATCGACGGCGCGATCAGCGGGCGCGCGACGCTCATCACGGGCGAAGCGTGCGCGATCGAGCGCGTGATCTACTACGACGCCGACATCGACCTTGCCGTTATCCGCATCGCGCGCACGACCGCAGAGGGCGAGACCGTTCCGCGCTTTCACGCCATCGCGCTCGCGGGCGCGAAGGAGGTGCGCACGGGCGACACGGTCTACGCGCTCGGCAATCCACTGGGGTTGGGTCTCGCCATGAGCCGGGGCATCGTGAGCGCCACGGCGCACAAGGCCGACCTTTCGACGCTGCCCTGCATCGTCAGCGACGCGACCATCTCGCGCGGCTCGAGCGGCGGCGCGCTGCTCAACGAATACGGCCGCGCCGTCGCCGTCACGACCGGAGCGTACGTTTACGGCAACAATATGTACCTCTGTGTGCCGCTCGATCCGGTGCTGGAGGCCGACCTCACCGGCGAGGGTATGACGCTGCAGGAGGTGCTTGACGCCGTGACCGCGGCGCGCGAGGCCGCCGCGGAGGCTGCCGAAGCGGACGAATCACGCTAAGCTCAAAAGGACGCTGCCCAGCGGGCAGCGTCCTTTGTTGTGTTTTTCGGTGTTACTTTCTCTTGTAGCCGCGGTTGAGACGCATCTCAAGGGCGTCAAGCTCCTCGTAGAGCTCCTCGGGCACCTTGCCGATCTTCTCGTAGTAGGCGCGGGCGTCGGAGCACTCCTGCAGCCAAAGGTCACGGTCGACGGAGAGCAGGCGGCGCATATCGTACATGGACATTTCAAGGCCTTCCATGTCGATGTCGTGGGTGTTGGGCTCGTAGCCCAGCGCGGTCTCCGCCGCGCCGATCTCATCGTCCGCGCGGGAGATGATCCACTGCAGCACGCGCATATTGTCGCCGAAGCCGGGCCAGGCGAAGTGACCCTCGTCGTCGGTGCGGAACCAGTTGACGTTGAAGATCTTGGGCGGGTGCGGGATCTTCTTGCCCATATCCAGCCAGTGCTGCCAGTAGTCGCCCATGTGGTAGCCGCAGAAGGGCAGCATCGCCATGGGGTCGCGGCGCACGACGCCGACCTGACCGGTCGCGGCGGCGGTGGTCTCCGACGCCATGATGGAGCCGACGAACACACCGTGCTGCCAGTTGAAGGACTGGTAGACCAGCGGCGCGGTCTTGGCGCGGCGGCCGCCGAAGATGATGGCGCTGATGGGCACACCCTCGGGATTGTCAAACTCGGGGCTGAGGCACGGGCAGTTGCGGGCGGGCGCGGTGAAGCGGCTGTTGGGATGCGCCGCCTTTTCGGGGCTCTGCGGCGTCCAGGGACGGCCGCGCCAGTCGATCGCGCGGGCGGGCGGGGTCTTGTTCAGGCCCTCCCACCACACGGTGTTGTCGCTCAGGTCGAGGGCGACGTTGGTGAAGATGGTGTCCTTATGCGTGGAGATGAGGGCGTTCGGGTTGGACTTCATGGAGGTGCCCGGCGCGACGCCGAAGAAGCCGTTCTCGGGGTTCACCGCCCAGAGGCGGCCGTCCTTGCCGATGCGCAGCCACGCAATGTCGTCGCCCACGCACCAAACGCGCCAGCCCCAGCGCTGCAGGCCCTCGGGCGGGATGAGCATGGCAAGGTTCGTCTTGCCGCAGGCGGAGGGGAAGGCGGCGGAGATGTACTTGATCTCGCCGCGGGGATTCTGGATGCCGAGGATGAGCATATGCTCCGCCATCCAGCCCTCCTGCCGGCCGAGGTTGGAGGCAATGCGCAGGGCGAAGCACTTCTTGCCCTGGAGCACGTTGCCGCCGTAGTTGGAGTTCATGGAAATGATGGTATTGTCCTGCGGGAAGTGGACAATGTACTTGTTCTCTTTATCGAGATTGCACTGGCAGTGCAGCCCCTTGATAAAACCGGTATCGTCGCCGAGCGCGTCGCACACGGCCTTGCCGATACGGGTCATGATCGCCATATTCAGAACGACGTAGATGGAGTCCGTCAGCTCAAAGCCGTACTTGGCGAACGGCGAGCCGATGATGGACATGGAGTACGGAATGACGTACATCGTGCGGCCCTTGTAGGCGCCGTCAGCGAGAGCGTACATCTTCTCGTACATTTCCTTGGGGTCCATCCAGTGGTTGGTGGGACCGGCGTCCTCCTCGCGCTCACAGCAGATGAAGGTGCGGTCCTCGACGCGGGCGACATCGTCCGGGTCGGTGCGGTGGAGATAGCAGCCGGGGAGCTTATACTCGTTGAGCTTGATGAGGATGCCCTCCTCGACGGCCTGCTTCCGCAGCGCCTCGAGCTGTTCCTCCTCACCGGTGATCCAGACGATCTTGTCCGGCTGCGTCATGGCGGCCATTTCCTCCATCCACTGGAGAACGGCCTCGTTTTTCGTGAGGGCGCTTGCCGCGTCCATCCACTTCAGAGCGGTCTTGCTTTCGGGTTTTGTCATCTCGTTTCTTTCCTCTTCAGCATATCCGCGAGGCAAATGAAAAGAAAATTTTTACCCCGTGGCTGTGTGGTTCGCTTTGCATCCCGGGCGGGAGAGGGAGCTGACCGATGCACAGAGAAAAATTGCTACTGAGAGTCCTCCTGCTTCAGCAGTTTAGCAGAAAGGTTCTTCAATAGCAATAAATCAACTCATTATTATTTTCTATAAATGGCGTCCCGCCGTCAAGCCGGCAGGCGCTCAGCCAGCGCGCGGGCCAGACGGGCGAACTCCTCCAGCCCCAGCTTCTCGCCGCGGACCGTCGGCGCAAGGCCGGCGGAGACGACCGCCCCGGTCACCTGCTCCTTGGTGAGCTGACTGCCGAAGCCGGTCATCAGGCTGTTGACGATCGTCTTGCGGCGCAGGGCGAAGGCGGCATAGACGACGCGGAAGAAGAGCTTCTCGTCCTCCACCGCGACCGGCGGCGTCTTACGCACCTCGGCGCGCAGGACGGCGGAGGTCACCTTCGGCTGCGGCTGGAAGCACTCGCGCCCAACCTCGAAGAGCAGACGCGGCGCGGTGTGGTACTGCATATAGACCGAGAACGCGCCATAGGCGGCGGTGCCCGGCGCGGCGCAGAGCCGCTCGGCGACCTCCTTCTGCACGAGCACCGTGATGCTCTCAAAGCACCTTGACTCGAGCAGCGCCGTGATGGCGGGCGTCGTGATGTTATAGGGCAGGTTCGCGCAGACGATGGGCGTGAGCCCCGCGAGCTTCTCGCGCACGAGGGCGGGAATGTCGGTCTTGAGGATATCGGCGGAGACGACCTCGAAGTTATCGAAGTTCGCCATCGTCTCGTCCAGAATGGGCAGCAGTGCCTTGTCCAGCTCGACCGCGACGACCCTGCCCGCACGGCGGCAGAGCTCATGGCTGAGCGCGCCGATGCCGGGGCCGATCTCCAGCACGCCGTTTCCCTCCCCCGCCTCGCTCGCCTCGGCGATGGCGGCGGGGATGGAGGCGTCGATGAGGAAATTCTGCCCCATGGACTTGCTGAAATGAAAGCCGTGGCGGCGCAGCAGCGCCTCGATGGCGGCAAAGTCACAATGCTCCATGCGTGTCTCCTTTGCAGGTGAAAGAATCGAAAATATTTTACCACAGAGGGGCGAAAAAGAGTAGCATTTTTTTCGCGCCTGTGCTATGATTCTGCCGATATTTGCAGAAAGAGGTCGTTTTTTATGGAGCTGACGCCTGTCACCTATCTCATCGTCCTGCCGCTCGTGTTTCTCGCGGGCTTTGTGGACTCCGTCGCCGGCGGCGGCGGGATCATCTCGCTGCCCGCCTATCTGATGGCCGGTATCCCCGCCCATCTGGCCGCCGGCACGAACAAGGTCGTCAACGGCACGGGCACGCTCGTCGCCGCGCTGAAGTATTTCCGCAGCGGCAAGGTCCTGCTGCGTCCCGCCGTCACGGCGGCGGTGTGCGCGCTCATCGGCTCGGCTGTCGGCACGGAGCTGGCGGCCCTCATCTCCGAGCAGACGCTCGAGACGCTGATGCTCGTGGCGCTGCCCTGCGTGGCTGTCTTTCTGAGCGTCAAAAAGGACTTCGGGCGGGACATTCCCGCCGAGGAGCGTCCCGTTTATACGCCGCGGCAGGAGCTGCTGCGCTCCGCCCTCATCGGACTGGTGTTCGGCTGCTACGATGGACTGGTCGGCCCGGGCACCGGCACCTTTATGATCCTCGGCTTCACGGCGCTGCTCTCGCTCGACCTCATCACCGCGGGCGGCTGCGCCAAGGCGAGCAACCTGGCCTCCTGCGCCGCCTCCGCCGTGGTGTGGATCCTGCACGGGCAGGTGCTCTGGGCGCTGGCGATCCCCGCTCTCGCGTGCAGCATCGCCGGCAATTATCTCGGCGCGCTCTACGCCATCCGCGGCGGCAGCAAGAAGATCCGCAGCGTGATGTTCCTGGTGCTGGGGCTGCTGTTCGTGAAGATGCTCTACGAGCTGCTGTTCTGAGAAAAGCGAAAAACGGAAAACCGAGGGCAGCCGCCCTCGGTTTTTTCATGCTCTCAGTCGAGAAAATAGGCGACGGAATTGCGCCGTCCGAACTGGATGCACTCGTTGTAGGTGTCCATGAACAGGTCGATCTTCGCGCCCCGCACGCCGGTATCTTCCGCGTGCGACATGCCGTAGGTGTAGGATCCGGAGGTGATGAACATGGTCGTCCCCAGCGGGATAACGCTTTTGTCCACCGCCACGCAGCCGCGCGCGACCGTGGTGCCGGTCGCGGTGATGGTGCCAACCCCGTCGTAGCCGGTGGTGTAGGCGGTACATTTGACCTCCATCGAGCCGGTGAAGTGCAGCGCGTCGCCGGACTGCATGAGCAGATAGCCGCTGCCGTCGCTGTTTTTCACGACCGAGGCAATGGTATCGCCCGCCTGCGCCTCCTTGACGAGGGTGCCGACGTAGGCGTACTCGGTGACGCTGGTGTTGTTCTGCTCGGCGACCGCCTGACGCGAGACCAGCTCGCCGTCGGCGTAAACGACCTCATAGACCACCTCGCGCGTACCGTCCATGCCCTGCTGCCAGACCTGCGTCTCCCCCTTGGGGATCTTATAGCTCTTGGTGTAGACCGTGGCGTGCTCCGCCGGCTCGGTGAGCGTCTCGTAGTAGGTAAAGCTCGCGGCGATCTCGATGAAGATCTCCGGCTCGCTCACGTCAACCTTGACCATCTCCATCGGGCCGACCGAGATGCCCATGCGCTTTAAGAGCGCGTCGGCTGTTTCGTTGGTGCGGGTGGTGGCGTACTGCTCCGCGTCCGTACCGTGGGTGACTGTGACCTTGTGTCCGCCCTCAAAGCGCAGCTCGGCCGAGCCGTCCGCCGCGCCGACGACGATCAGTTTATCCGCCGTCACCGGCTCAGCCAGCTCGACCGCCGTGGTCGCCTCGCCGTCGGTGATGAGGTAGAGCGCGCTTGCGCGCAGAGCGGGGACCGCGTTCACAGCCAGCACCAGACACAGCAGCATGCCGAAAACCGCCTGCCGCCGGTTGAGCGGGAAGACCCGCTTCTTCCAGTTTGCTAACATAGTTGACCTCCGAAGTTTGCTGTGCGCCGAACAGGCGGCGCATCAAAATGGTTACAATTGTCATTTTATTGTAACCATTTTGTAACCTTTTAAACTCCGAGGAGTATACCCTATTCCCCGCCGTTTGTCAAGCCATGCGTGTCGGAGGCAACATTTCGCGGCAGGAATCGCCCATTTCCCACAAGATATCGTATGCTTCCGCAACAAAAAGAGCAGGAGAGCGGCGGCTCAGCCGAGCCGCCGCTCTTCCTTTTCTGGCGAGGGTGTATGAGGATCGAACTCATCCGGCAGGTTTTGAGCCTCCCGCAGACGGTTTTGAAGACCGCGGGGCACACCAGCACCCATCCACCCCCATGGAAAAGCTATTCGTACAGGCGCCGCCCCGGGCGGCGCAGATCGCCCTCCCGCCTCGTGCGGTCGTTCCGGTCAAGACATTCCAGCACCAACAGCGCACTGTCGCGCGAGGTGCCGAGGAGGTCGCGGAAGGCCGCGAGCGTGAGCGCCTCGTGGTCGGCAAAATAAGCGCGCACGAGCGCGCAGGCGCACACGTAGACCTCGCGGTGCAGGCAGAGCCGCGGCGCAAGCGCGATCAGCTCGCCGCCGGTGAGCAGGCTCTCGAGCACACGCTCCGCCTCGGCGCGGTCCTTTGCGTCAAAGCAGGCGAGCACGCGGTCCGTGCGCTCGGGACGCAGGTCCGCCGCGCGGTAAAGCGCCAGCAGCTCGGCGCGCAGGGCGGTCTGACGTCTGGTGTAGCGCACGGTGAAGTCCGCGAGGGCGTAGCGCTCCGCGGCGAAGCGGAGCTTCCCCTCGCGCACAAAGAGCGCGAGCAGAGCATCTGCGCGCTCCGGCTCGACAGCGCGGAAAAGCCTCTGACGCAGCTCCGCCGCGCGGATGCCCGCGTGGAGCGGGTTTTTCGCGTGGTAATCGGTCAACAGCGCCTCACAGCGCGCCCAGAGTGCGTCGAGCACGGCAGAGGCAATGAAGCGTCCCGGCAGCGGCGCGGCGGCCTCGCCGTGCGCGAGCAGCGCGTCAAGCTCCGGCGCGAGCCGCGTCTCCTCCATGCCGAGGCGGGCGGCGAGCTGCGCCGCCGAGGGCAGCGCGGTATCAAAGGCAGTCAGCGCTTGCAGCACGCGCTCCGCGCCGCTGCCGTTTTCCCGCACGGCGAGGGCGGAAAGTACCGCGGCGTCGTTCCGCTTATGGCGCGCAGGCGCGTCGTCAAGGATGATGCCGCCGCCGATGGTCTCGAGCGGCGAATAAAAGCGGATCACGAAGCGGTCGCCGCACTTCGCGGCGACGTCCTCGGTGAAGCGGAGCTGGGCATAGGCGCTCTCGCCGGGGGCGAGGGCGTCGCGGTCGAGCAGCACGACCTTGGCAAGCCGCGCCGCCGTGCCGTGGCAGAAGTGGACGCGCGAGCCGTTTTCAACGGTGCGCTCCGAATCCCGCAGGCAGGAAAGGCGCACATCGAGCAGGCGCGAGACGCGGACGCTGTCCGGCTCAGCCAGCGTATCGCCGCGGATAACGTCAGTCTTTTTAATGCCCGCCAGATTCACCGCCACGCGCTGACCGGCAACGGCGATCGCCGTATTTTCCCCGTGGACCTGCAAATTGCGCACGCGGCTGCGCGTGCCGGAGGGCAGCAGCTCGGCCTCGCCGCCAACGTGCAGCGCGCCCTCGATGAGCGTGCCGGTGACGACGGTGCCGAAGCCGTCCACCGAAAACACGCGGTCGATGGGCAGGCGGAACGGGACGCGGGCGCTTTTTTCCCGCGTCTGCCGCACAAGGGCGTGCAGCGTTTCCCGCAGATCTTCGATCCCCTGCCCGGTGGCGGCGGAGGTCTCAACGACCGGCGCGTTTTCCAGAAAGGTCCCCTTCACGCGCGCGGCGAGCTCCGCGCGCGCCATGGCGAGCCAGTCGGCGTCCGCGAGGTCGCATTTGGTAAGGACGACCACGCCGCGGCGCACGCCGAGAAGCGAGAGGATATTCAGATGCTCGACCGTCTGTGGCATGAAGCCCTCGTCCGCCGCGACGACAAGCATCGCAAGGTCGATGCCGCCCGCGCCGGCGAGCATGGTTTTGATGAATTTCTCGTGACCCGGCACGTCCACCACGCCGGCACAGCTGCCGTCGGGAAAGTCGAGCCGCGCGAAGCCGAGCTCGATGGTGAGTCCCCGCCGCTTTTCCTCCGCCAGGCGGTCGGTGTCCACGCCGGTGAGGGCGCGGACCAGCGCCGTTTTTCCGTGGTCGACGTGACCGGCGGTGCCGATGACGACGTGCTTCATCGGTCGCTCTCCGCGACGGCGCGCACGAGCTCGTCGTATTCCTCCGGCCGGAGGGTGCGCAGGCAAAGCAGCAGCCGTTCGTGCGCAATGCGCGCGACAACAGGCGTTTCGCGCTGCCGCAGGCGCTCCGTCAGCTCGTCCATGCGGCAATGCCGCGGTGTGACCGCCGCGGCGAACCCGGGCAGCGTCTGCGCCGGCACGCTGCCGCCGCCGACCGCATCCTCCTCCGCGAGGACCTCGGCGGAAATGCCGCGCTCCGTCAGCTTCTCGCAGAGCGTCCGCGCCTGCGCGCGCAGCTCCTCGGGCGATGCCGCGAGCATGGCGAGGGTCGGCAGCGTTGAAACAGCGGAGCCGTCGGCATAGGCGCGGAGCGTCGCCTCCAGCGCCGCGAGCGTCATTTTATCCACGCGCAGAGCGCGGAGGAGCGGGTGACGCTTGAGCACGTCAAGGCAGGACTTTTTCCCCACGAGGATACCCGCCTGCGGGCCGCCGAGGAGCTTATCGCCCGAGCAGGTGACCGCGTCCGCGCCCGCGCGGACGGAGCCCTGCAGCGTCGGCTCGCCGTGGATGCCGAACGCTTCAAGGTCAAAAAGGCTGCCGCTGCCGAGGTCCTCGAAAAACGGCAGGCCGCGGGAATGGGCGAGCGCGGCAAGCTCCTCGCGGCTCGCGCTCTCGGTAAAGCCGACGATGCGGTAGTTGCTGGTGTGGACCTTCATCAGCGCGCGGGTATGCTCGCCGATGGCGGCGGCATAGTCCGCGGCGCGGGTCTTGTTGGTCGTGCCGACCTCGCGCAGCGTCGCGCCGCAGGCAGACATGATCTCCGGCACGCGAAAGCTGCCGCCGATCTCGACCAGCTCGCCGCGCGAAACGACGACCTCGCCGCCGGCGGTCAGCGCCGTGAGGAGCAGCAGCACGGCGGCGGCGTTGTTGTTGACGACCAAAGCGCTTTCCGCACCGGTCAATTGGCAGAGGAGTTCTTCGACATGGGCATTGCGCGAGCCGCGTCCGCCGCTTTTCACATCGTATTCAAGGGTAGAATAGTGCTCCGCGGCGTCCGCCGCGGCTTTGGCCGCGCGTCCGCTCAGACGGGCACGGCCGAGATTCGTATGGAGCACGACGCCGGTTGCGTTGATGACCGGACGGAGCGAGGGCATTTCCGCCCGGCGGGCGGCGTCGGCGGCAAGGGCGCAGAGCACGTCCCGCTCCGGCAGCTCCCGCGCCGCGCCGGAGAGAATATCCTCCCGCAGCGCGTCGAGCGTGCAGCGCACCGCCGCCGTCACGGCGGCGGCTGAGGCGTTGGGGCAGAGCGCACGCACGGGGGCGAGCAGCTCGTCCACCTTGGGGATATTGCGCAGCAGCGCCTTGTCCATCTCTCCGTCCTCCCTTCTCATTCCGCGTCGGCCCAGCCGTTCGCAGCGATCTTCGCAAAATAGGTCATGGCCTCGACCGGATACTCGCCCACGGCGGTCTCGCCGGTGAGGAGCAGATAGTCCGCGCCGCTCCTCGCCGCCTGATAGACGTCCGTGACCTCGGCGCGCGTGGGCACGGCGGCGTGGTGCATCGAGTGGAGCATCTGCGTGGAGACCATAAAGGGACGCTTCGCCGCGCGGCATTTGCGCGCGATGAGCGTCTGCGCGCGGGGCAGCTCCCAGAGCGGCATGGCGTTGCCGAGGTCGCCGCGGGCGATCACAACGACGTCCGCGAGCGGAAGGATCTCGTCGAGCCGATGCAGTCCGGTCATGTTCTCGATCTTGGCAAAAATTTTCAGCTCCTGCGCGCCGGTCTCGCGCAGGGCGGCGCGCACGGCGCGCAGATCGGCCGCGCCGCGGACAAAGGGCTGCATGAGCGCGGTGACGCCGTACTCCCTCGCGCGGCTAAGATTTTCCATATCCATCTCCGTGAGCGCGCTCGCGGGCAGCTCACGGCCCGCGACGGCAAGGCTCTTGCGGGATCGGAGCACCCCGCCGCGCTCCACGCGGCAGGTCATCGCCCGCGCGTCCAGAACGCGCAGGGAGAGCGCGCCGTCGTCGAGCAGCAGTTCGTCGCCGTCTTGCAGATTTCCGGTCAGGATCGGCGGGACAGGAAAGGCTTCGCCGAGCGTGAGCGTATCGCCCTCGCGCAGCGTCAGCGGCGCGAAAAGCGCGCCGACGCGCAGCTCGGGGCCCTGCAGGTCGATGAGCAAGTCACAGAAAACGCCCTCCGCAGTCTCGGCGCGGCGCAGGCTTTCCAGCCACGGCGCACGCTCTTCGAGGGGACCGTGGGAAAGGTTCAAGCGCACGCCGCGCATCCCCGCGCGCAGCAGAGCGCGGAGTGTACCCGTGTCGGCGCAGGCGGGGCCGAGCGTGCCGTAGAGCTTGCCGGTCATGGCGTTTCCTCCTTGGGGTGAAAATGGTCGTACACCGCGCGGCCCGCGGCGCGGCCCAGCTCCGATTGCAGGGCGGGCAGCTCCGCCTCGCGGATGGCCTTGACGCTCTTGAAGCGAGCCAGCAGCTTCCGCTTGCGCACCTCGCCGATGTTGGGGATACCGTCGAGCGCGGAGGCGACGGACGAGCGCGTGTGGCTCTCGTGGTGGTAGGTGATGGCGAAGCGGTGCGTTTCCTCCTGAATTTGCCCGATGAGGGCAAAAACGGCGGGGTCGGCGTGCAGGTCGATCTCATGGCCCTCGGCGGTGGTGAGGGCGCGTGTACGGTGGCGGTCGTCCTTGACCATGCCGAAAATGGGAATGTGCAGTCCGAACGCCGCGCAGACCTTCTCCGCGACAGCGGCGTGCGTCATGCCGCCGTCGATGAGGAACACGTCGGGCAGCGGCGCGAATTTCTCGTCGCCGTCGGCGTAGCGCTGCAGGCGGCGGGTCAGGACCTCCTCCATCGAGGCGTAGTCGTCGGGGTGCGCCGTGACGGACTTCATCTTAAAGCGGCGGTAGTCGCGCTTGAGCGGCCTCGCACCGGCGTAGACGACCATCGACGCGACGATGTCGCTCGCGCCGGTGTTGGAAATATCGTAGGATTCCATGCGTTTTGGTGCGGCGCTCAGACCGCACATGGCAGCAAGGCTCCTGAGCGTTTTGTCCTCGCGCTCGGCGGCGGTGGTGACGCGCTCGACCTCCTCGCGGGCGTTGCGCTCCGCCATGGCAAGCAGCTCCGCCTTTTCGCCGCGCTGCGGCACGCGCAGCGTGACGCGATGCCCCGCGCGGGAGGGGAGCA
>Ga0256405_10003324_pt1 | contig 33518 bp, 28 predicted proteins | sample RumenRJG_02DNA_FD_189096 | JGI IMG/M metagenome (GOLD analysis project Ga0256405, IMG submission 189096) | Bovine rumen microbial communities from Lethbridge, Alberta, Canada - RJG_02 | ecosystem: Host-associated > Mammals > Digestive system > Stomach > Rumen | place: Canada: Alberta...
CTATATGCGGCAGACCGCCCTGATTGTCCTGATGGCGCAGATCGGAAGCTTTGTGCCGGCGGAGGAAGCGGACATCGGCATCTGTGACCGGATCTTTACCCGTGTCGGCGCATCGGATGACCTGGCTTCCGGACAGAGCACCTTCATGGTGGAGATGACGGAGGTGGCGAATATTCTCCGCAACGCCACCCGGTCGAGTCTGATCATTCTGGACGAGATCGGCCGCGGAACCAGCACCCTGGACGGACTGTCCATCGCCTGGGCCGTGGTGGAATACGTGAGCAGCACCAAGACACTGGGAGCAAAGACCCTCTTTGCCACCCATTATCATGAGCTGACCGAGCTGGAAGGGTCTCTGGCGGGGGTAAACAACTACTGCATCGCCGTGCGGGAACAGGGGGACGATATCATCTTCCTCCGGAAAATCATCCGCGGCGGCGCCGACAAGAGTTACGGCATCCAGGTCGGAAAGCTGGCGGGGATTCCGGATTCCGTCATCCAGAGGGCCAAGGAAATTCTGAGTGTCCTGAGCGATGCCGACATCGCGGCCAGAGCGAAGGAACTGGCGGACGGCAGCGCCACTACGAGGAAGCGGATTGCCAAACAGGATGAGGTGGACCGAAATCAGCTGTCCTTTGCGGGAACCGTCAATTACGAGGAAATTATCCAGGAGATCCTGAATCTCAAGGTTAATCTGATGTCGCCCTTAGAGGCGCTGAATGAGCTTGACCGGCTGCAGAACCGGCTGAAGAACAGATGGGAGGGATAAGACGTGCCCGAAATTCATGTGCTTGACCAGGATACAATCAATCAGATTGCAGCGGGAGAGGTTATCGAGAGACCGGCTTCCGTGGTAAAGGAACTCCTGGAAAATGCCATCGACGCGAAAGCGACGGCCGTCACGGTGGAGATCCGGGACGGGGGCCTTTCCGTCATCCGCATCACCGATAACGGATGCGGAATCGAGCCGGAGCAGATTCCCACCGCATTCCTGAGCCACGCCACCAGCAAAATCCGTGACGCGGCGGATCTGGTGACCATCGCTTCCCTGGGATTCCGCGGTGAGGCCCTTTCCAGCATTGCGGCCGTTGCGAAGGTGGAGCTGATTACCCGCACGCCGGGAAGTATCTCCGGAAGCCGCTACCGCATCGAAGGCGGAAAGGAAGTCGGCCTCGAGGAGGTCGGCGCCCCGGAGGGCACAACCTTCCTGGTTCGGGACCTGTTCTTTAATACGCCGGCACGGCGGAAGTTCCTGAAGACGCCGGCCACGGAGGCCTCCCATGTGGCGGGCCTGGTGGAAAAGATTGCCCTGTCCCATCCGGAAATCTCCTTCCGCTTTATTCAGAATAACCAGACAAAGCTCTTTACCTCCGGCAACGGAAATCTGAAGGACATTATCTACGCCGTCTACGGGCGGGAGATTGCCCAGAACCTGGTTCCCGTCGCAGGCGGCGCGGACCCGATCACTGTGGGAGGCTTTATCGGAAAGCCGGTCATTGCCCGGAGCAACCGCAGCTTTGAGGTTTATTTCATCAACGGGCGGTATATCCGCAACGGCCTCATCGGAAAGGCCGTCGAGGATGCCTACAAGCCATTCATGATGCAGCATAAGTATCCCTTTACCATGCTTTCCTTCACGGTGGACCCGTCCTTTATTGACGTAAACGTCCATCCGTCCAAGCTGGAGCTTCGGTTCCGCAATGATGAGACGGTGTACCGCACGGTCTACCACACCATATCCGTCCTTCTCTCCGGACAGGAGCTGATTCCGGAGGTGGACCTTGAGAAGGAGAGCGATCGGAAAGCGCAGGAACCGGCAACGGACAGAGCGGGAGCACCCGCTGCACCCGCCGGACTGCGGGCAGTAAGATTCCGCGACGCCTTCCCGGCGCCTGCGGCACCGATGCCTGCCGTTAAGCCTGCAGGTCAGGTGCATATTGCGGCTGATACAGCGGAAGATGCCAAAACTGCGGTAAAACCCGCAGCCTCCGCAGAACCTGCGATGCCTGCGGCTGTTTCGACAGAATCCACTGCGCCGGCCGATAATGCAGTCGAAACCACTGTACCGGAGAACGCAGCGCCGGCAGATATTCTGAAGGAAACCGCCATGCCGACGGCAGCTTCGGAAGCGCCTGCGCTTAGACCTGTGCCGTCACCTGCTTCGGTTACGCCGTCCCGTATTTCGGAACAGCGGCTTCCCTATGTGACGGACAAAAAGCCGGAACAGATGACCATGTTCACGGAAAAACTGTTGACCCCGGAGGCCCGGAAGCATCACCGGATCATCGGACAGCTGTTTTCCACCTACTGGCTGGTGGAGTTCGGCGAAAATCTGTATATTATCGACCAGCATGCAGCCCATGAGAAAGTCCAGTATGAGCGGACCATAAAGTCCCTCCGGGACCGGAGCTATACCTCCCAGATGCTCAATCCGCCGGCGGTTGTGACCCTGACCGGGGAAGAACAGTTGATGCTTCAGAAGTACGGGGAAGAATTCCGGCATCTCGGATTCGAGGCGGAACCCTTCGGGGGCAATGATTTTGCCCTCCGGGCCGTGCCGGACAACCTGTTCTCTGTCGACAAGGGGGAACTGTTCCTGGAGATTCTGGACAGCCTGACAGCCGAGAGCGGCATGGTGACCGGCGAAACCCTGAACCACCGGATTGCCACCATGTCCTGCAAGGCCGCCGTCAAGGGAAATAACCGGCTCTCGCTGAAAGAGGCGGAAGAACTGATCGACGAGCTGCTGACCCTGGACAATCCCTACGCGTGCCCCCACGGGCGTCCCACCATCATTTCCATGAGCCGCACGGAGCTGGAAAAGAAGTTTAAAAGGATTGTATGACATGCCGGAAGAGAATAAGATTACCAGAAAACCCCTGATTATTATCGCCGGGCCGACCGCTTCCGGCAAAACCTCCCTGTCCGTCCGGCTTGCCCAGGCCATCGGCGGAGAGGTCATCAGTGCGGATTCCATGCAGGTTTACCGCCATATGGATATCGGCTCTGCCAAGGTTACCGAAGAGGAGCGCCAGGGAATTCCCCATTACCTCATCGACGTGCTGGACCCCACCGACGAATTTAATGTGGTGGTGTTTCAGAAGATGGCGAAAGAGGCCATGGAGACCATCCTTTCCCACGGGCATATCCCTATTCTGGCAGGAGGCACCGGATTTTATATTCAGGCTCTGCTCTATGATATCGACTTTACCGTAACGGAGGAGGACAGCGGATACCGGGATGAGCTGGCAGCCCTTGCCCTCCGCGAGGGACCTCAGGCGCTGCACCGGATGCTTAAGGAGGTGGATCCTGCCTCCGCGGCGGCCATCCATGAGAACAATGTCAAGCGGATGATCCGGGCCCTCGAATTTCACCGGTCCTCCGGAAAACGGATCTCCGAGCACAATGCCTCCGAGCGGCAGAAGGAATCTCCCTATAACTTCCTGTACTATGTGCTCACCATGGATAGAGCCCTTCTCTATGACCGGATCAACCGCCGGGTCGACCGGATGATGGAGGATGGATTCCTCGGGGAGATGGAAGAGCTGCGCGCGCAGGGCTGCAGGCCCGACATGACCTCCATGCAGGGTCTGGGCTATAAGGAGCTCTTAAGCTGCCTGGAGAACGGCACGTCGCTTCCGGATGCGGTGGATGCCATCAAGCAGAATACGCGGCATTTCGCCAAGCGCCAGCTGACCTGGTTCAGACGGGAGAGAGACGTGCGCTGGATTGAGGCGGACAAGAATACACAGGATGAAATACTCCGGAGAATTCAGATGGATATGAAGGCTGCCGGAATGACAGATTAGAAAGGAAACAGCGGAAACAATGGAACTTACGGAAATGTACCGCACCCTGGGAATCAGCGACAGGGTGCTTTCTTACGGAAATCAGGTAGAAGAGAGTCTCGCGGATCGGTTCCGCGCCATCGATGCGACCACCGAGTACAACCAGCTGAAGGTAATCTCTGCCATGCAGAAAAACCGGGTGAGCGACGTTCACCTCTCCGGCACCACCGGATACGGCTACAATGACCTGGGCAGGGAGACCCTGGAAAAGGTTTACGCCGATGTGTTCGGCACGGAGGATGCACTGGTCCGTCCGCAGATTACCTGCGGCACCCACGCCCTCTATACGGCTCTGGCCGGGAATCTCCGGCCCGGCGACGAGGTCATGTCCCCGGTGGGAAAGCCCTATGACACGCTGGAGGAGGTGATCGGTATCCGCAAATCCAACGGATCGCTTGCCGAATACGGTATTACCTACCGGCAGGCCGACCTTCTTCCCGATGGGGAATTTGACTATGACGCCATCGCCGCAGCCATCAATGAAAAGACAAAACTGGTTACCATTCAGCGATCCAAGGGATATGCCACAAGACCGACCCTCTCGGTTGCCCGGATCGGCGAGCTGATATCCTTTGTGAAATCAAAGAAGCCGGATGTCATCTGCATGGTGGACAACTGCTACGGTGAGTTCGTGGAACGCATCGAACCCTCCCAGGTGGGCGCCGATATGGTTGTCGGCTCCCTCATCAAGAACCCGGGAGGCGGCCTTGCCCCCATCGGCGGATACATCGCCGGCCGGGCTGACTGCATTGAGAATGCAGCCTACCGTCTGGGTTCCCCGGGACTGGGCCGGGAAGTGGGCGCAACCCTCAGTGTAAACAGTGCCTTCTTCCAGGGACTGTTCCTTGCGCCTTCCGTCACCGGCGGTGCCCTGAAGGGCGCCATCTTTGCGGCCAATGTCTTTGAGGGCCTGGGCCTCGAGGTCTATCCCTCCGGAAAAGAAGAGCGCCATGACATTATCCAGGCCGTCACCTTCGGAAAGCCGGAAGGCGTCATCGCCTTCTGCGAGGGCATTCAGGCAGCCGCACCCGTGGACAGCTTTGTCACCCCGGAGCCCTGGGCCATGCCCGGATATGATTCCGATGTGATTATGGCGGCGGGTGCATTTATCCAGGGTTCCTCCATCGAGCTCTCCGCAGACGGCCCCATCAAGCCCCCCTATTCCGTGTTCTTCCAGGGCGGACTGACCTGGTATCACGCGAAGTTCGGCATCCTGATGGCCCTGCAGCGCCTGGTGGATAAGGGCGTTCTCGTATTGTAATAAAACTTTTATAAACGAAAAATCGTTCCTATGGTAAAATAGTACAGACTGCTGGCATCTGCAGCATCCCGCCTTAAGTACTTGGAGAGTCCGGACAGGAGGGATGAATGAAACGACGACATAAGAGAGAAACAGAGGAATCTTTCGCCCAGCTTCGGCCCTATGAGAAGTGCGCGGGCCACGGTCCGGAAGCCCTGACTGACGCAGAACTTCTTGCGGTGCTTCTTCGCACCGGAAGCCGCGGAGAATCCTCCGTGGAACTGGCGCAGCGGATCCTTGCAAACGGACAGCCTCCGGGCCTTCCGGGACTTCTGCATTATTCCCTGCCGCAGCTCATGCAGCTTCGCGGCGTGGGCCGGGTCAAAGGCATCGAGATGCTCTGCGCGGCGGAGATCTCCAAGCGAATCTGGCGGTCCCTCATCAACGTGCGGGAACAGACCTTTGACCGTCCGGACCGGATTTCCGGTTATTACATGGAGAGCATGCGTCATCTGGAGCAGGAAGAGCTCCATCTGATGCTCTTAAATGGCCGATGCATGCTTCTGCGGGACCTGACACTGTTTCGGGGTACCGTCAGCAGTTCTATCGCGTCAACCCGGGAGATTTTCCGCGAGGCGCTGAAGGGCGGCGCAGTGAGCATCGTACTGGTCCACAATCACCCCAGCGGGGATCCCGAACCCAGTAAGGATGATGTGGCGCTGACCGAACAGGTGCAGGAGGGCGCCAAACTGCTGGACCTCTGCCTGATGGATCACCTGATTATCGGGGATCAGACATATTACAGTTTTAAAGAACGAGGATTGATTCAATGAAGAGAAGCAGGATTATCGTAACGGTTCTTTCGGTATTCTGCATATTGCTTATTGGTATCACTTCCTTCAACAGCGGTTTTCTGGCCCCGCTCAGAAACGGCGCGGGATTCTTTCTTGTGCCGATGGAGCGGGGCGTGAACGCGCTGGGAGGGGGGATCTATCACCATGCGCATGATCTGGCGGAGCTCCGCCGGGTTCAGGAAGAAAACAGGCGGCTTACGGAGCGTGTCGGCGCACTGACGGAAGAGAATACCAGACTCTCCTCCGAGGTCTATGAGCTGGCACGGCTGCGGGAGCTTTACGAGCTGGACCAGGAATATCTTCAGTATCCGAAGGTGGCCGCCCGTGTTATTGCCCGGGATTCCGGCAACTGGTTCCGCATTTTCCGCATTGACAAGGGTACGAAGGACGGTATCCGTCCGGACATGAACGTAATGGTAAACGGCGGACTGATCGGCATTGTCACCGACGTGGGATTAAACTACGCGACGGTCCGTACCATAATCGATGACAGCAGCAATGTCAGCGGCATGTCCCAGCGCACCGGTGACATCTGCAATGTCGCCGGCGATATGGAGCTCTATGAGCAGGGCCGTCTCGGCCTTGACCACATCCGGAAGGAATCGGATATTGAATCGGGCGACCGAATCGTCACCTCCAACATCAGTGAGGTGTACCTTCCCGGTATTCTCATCGGATACGCGGAGAATGTGGTTACGGACGCGAATAATATCACGAAGTCCGGTGCCCTGATTCCTGCCGGTAGCTTCGAGGGACTGCAGGAAGTGCTGGTCATCACCCAGCTGAAGAATGAGCTTCAGATTGGCGATGAAGCGGCGGAGGAAGCCCCGGAGGATCATAACGATACCCCGGATGAGATAGAGACTGAGTCGGAAGAAGAGGAGAGCGAAGAGACAGAGGAATGATTCGACGGATTTTCCTGAATATCATAATTATCATTCTCGCATTTACCCTGCAGGTGTGTGTATTTCCCATCATTGATGTCGTGGCATGCTGGCCGAATCTTCTGCTGATTGTGGTTTCCATCTGTTCCTTCATCGACGGGAGAGAATGCGGCATTCTGTACGGCCTCGTCGCGGGTCTTCTGCTGGATTTGTTCTACAGCGGACCCTTTGGTTTCTATACCCTCTTTTTCATCAACATGGGGTATTTCAACGGCTGTTTCCAGCGCTATTACTATGAGGAGTACATCACGCTGCCCCTCACGCTGAGCATCCTGAATGAGTTATTCTACAATCTCTACATATTCGTTTTCCGGTTCCTGATCCACGGGAAGCTGGATTTCGGATACTATTTTCTCAAAATCATGCTGCCGGAGATGATTTTTACCACCGTGGTAACCCTGTTCATCTACCGGCTGCTTCTTGCGGTGAATAATGCCGTCAGGAACTTCTCACCGGAGCTTCCCCATATCTTTGGGGGATTCCGGAAAAATCACTAGAAAGGAGCGCACTGTCCGTGTTTGAAGATTTCAGGGAATATATCACGGATCTGGCGAAGAGACTGATCACATCGCGGCTGTTTCTTCTCGCGGTGATTTTTTTTGGTATGTTTTCCATCCTGGTCGTGCGTCTGTTCCGCCTCCAGATTCTGGAAGGAGAGAAGTACCAGGAAGATTATGTGTCGATGGCGGAGAAGGTGATCCGCACCTCGGGGACCCGGGGCAATATCTACGACCGCAACGGCAACATCCTGGCCGGCAACCGGCTGGCCTACAACATATCCATCCAGGATGTGGGCGCCTACCGGGGAGATGCGGAGATCAACAGCATGCTGTTCCGGCTCATCCGGATTCTGGAGCGGCACGGAACACAGGCCTCCTGCAGTCTGGAGCTGGGACTGGATGACCTGGGCAATGTGGTTTATACCTGTGAGTCCGCGGATGCAAGAAAGCGTTTTCTGCGCGACTATTACGGCCTGAAGAATGTCAGCGAGCTGGACGACGAGGCCGGGAAATATCCTTCCGATATCACGGCAGAAGAGCTTTTTACACGGCTTTATAATGACTATCATCTGGAGCGGACCGCAGACCGGGACGGAAGTCCCGTTTCTCTGGATAAGCGGACCGCGCTGCAGATGCTGGATATCCGCTATACCATGCGGTTTACCGAATTCCAGAAGTATGAATCCACGACCATCGCCCGGAATGTGGATGATGAGACGGTGGCGGATATTCTCGAGCATGAGGCAGACATCGCCGGCGTCAATGTGGATGAATCCACCAGCCGCGTCTACTACGAGTCTGTCTACTTTGCACCGATCATCGGCTACACCGGCAAGATCACGGCCGAGCGTCTCGAAGAGCTGCAGAAGACCAATCCGGACTATGAGATCAATGATATCGTGGGAAGAACGGGCATCGAGTCTTCCATGGAGCTGGTGCTGAAGGGCCGGAAGGGCTCCCAGACCGCCTATGTCGACAACAAAGGACGTATTCTGGATATTACCGACAGCCATGAAGCGGCGGCCGGCGATGATATCTACCTGACCCTGGATCTGAACCTGCAGAAGGGCATCTATTATATTCTGGAGAGACAGCTGGCCGGTGTTCTTCTGGGAACCATCGTGAACCAGGAGGCGGATACCATCGAGTATATCGACTCCTCCAAGCTGAAGATTCCGGTAAAGGATGCCTATTTCCAGCTGGTCAATAATAACGTGGTCTCTCTGGACCATCTGAACGGTTCCGAGGCCAGTCCCGTTGAGGCGGCCATCGCGGAAAAGTACCGCAGCGCCCGCGTCCGCATCGACAACGCCATCACTGAGCAGCTGACGGGAGACAATCCTCTGCCCATGAACCAGCTGCCGGAGGATATGCAGGCCTACATGAACTATATCTATTCCTTCCTTTCCAGGGATAATGTGGGCATCATCCAGAAGAGCGCCATCGATACCGGAAGCGCAGAATACAATGCCTGGAAGGACGGCAACATCAGTCTCCGGGATTACCTCTACTACGGTATCTCCGCCAGCTGGATTGACACGACAAAGCTGGACATCACCAGCAAGTATTCCGATGCGGACGATGTGTTCTTAGCCCTTTCGGCCTATGTGAGCCGCTCGCTGGCATCGGATACGGAATTTACCAAGCGCATTTACCGTTACCTCATCAACAGCAATACGGTGACGGGCCGTGAGCTCCTTCTTGCCCTCTATGAGCAGGGCGGTCTCCCGGAGGATCCCGAAACCGTGGCGAGACTCCGTTCCGGCGATGAAAACACGGCGTTTGCGGTGCTGATGGAAAAGATCCGCACCATCGAGCTGACGCCGGCCCAGCTGGCCCTCGATCCCTGTACGGCCAGCTGCACCGTGACCAATGTCCGCACCGGCGAGGTGGTGGCGCTGGTCACCTACCCCAGCTATGACAACGGCCGGATCGACGACCCGGTCTACTTCGCGCAGCTGAATGCGGATCTGTCCCTGCCGCTCCGTAACAACGCCACCCAGACCCTGAAGGCTCCCGGTTCCACCTTCAAGCCCATCGCGGCCATCGCCGGCCTGGAGGAGCATGTGGTGGATGTGTACGACCGCATCGACTGTACCGGCATCTATGAAGAGGTCACCGTACCGATCAAGTGCTGGATTTACCCGGGATTCCATTCAGCTCTGAATGTCATCGGCGCCATCGAGAATTCCTGCAACTATTATTTTTCTGAGCTGGGACACCGGCTCTCCCAGGAATCGGACGGCAGCTACAATACCAATAAGGGCCTGACGACCATCCGGAAATACGCTACCATGTTCGGACTGGACCGAACCTCGGGAATCGAGATTTTTGAGGCCTCCCCCCATATTTCCGACAGTGACCCGGAGCGTTCCTGCATGGGACAGGGCACCCACCAGTTTGCAAACATCCAGCTGGCAAGATACGTGACGGCACTGGCAAACCGGGGAACCGTCTTTGACCTGAGCCTGGTGGACAAGGAGACGGACTCCCGCGGAAATCTGGTACAGGATTTTACGCCCAATATCAGTGCATCCCTGAACATCTCGGACAGTACATGGAATGCAGTTACGTCCGGCATGCGGGCCGTGGTAGAGAACAGCTCCGTCAACAAGATTTTCAGCGATCTTCCGGTTCATATTGCCGGCAAGACCGGTACAGCCCAGGAGTCGGAGAAGCGCGGAAACCACGCATTCTTTATCTCCTTTGCCCCCTTTGAAAACCCGGAGGTGGCGGTGACGGTAAGTATTCCGAACGGTTATTCTTCATCGAATGCCGCCATGGCCGCGAAGCACATATATAATCTCTATTACGGATATACATCCCTTGCCGAGGTTATGACCTCCGGCGCTCTGGATGCCTCCAATGAACGCATCAACGGCGATTAAAATCCGCCGCGGGCAGCCAACTTTTTACTTGTAAGGTTCTGCCGGTTCATGTAGAATATTATCTGACAGAAAAGGATTTTTTCATGCTGTTTGATTATCATTTCCGGAATTACAATCTTCGTCTGCTGCTGTATACCACGTTCCTGAGCATCATCGGCATCATGGCCATCCGCAGCGCTAGCATTCAGGATCCTTCCGTAGCCATCAAGCAGATCATCGGCGTTGTGATATCGATTACCATCTGCGTCGTGATCTCAATGATCGATTATCATTGGTTCAACCGTTTTTCCTGGGTTATATACGGCGTCTGCATCGCGTTTCTTGTCCTGGTTCTGATCCGGGGCAGAAGCACCAACGGCGCAACCCGCTGGCTCAAGGTGGGCCCCATCACGATACAGCCCTCCGAGTTTGTAAAGATCGGCCTGATTCTTTTTATGGCCTGGTATCTTTCCAGGTTTATCGAGGTGCTCAACCGTTCCGCCACCATCGCGCGTGTTGCACTTCTGGCGGGAATTCCGCTGGTGCTGGTTTACCTGCAGCCCAACCTGTCCACGACCATCGTTATTGCGGTCATTATCTTCAGCATGCTGTTTGCCGCAGGCCTCAGCTACCGCTGGATCCTGGGAACCCTGGCCTTCGGCATACCATCGGTTTCGGCGCTTCTTTATCTGGCGCTGCACGGGCTGATTCCTTTCCTGAAACAGTACCAGGCAGAGCGTATTCTCGCCAGGTTCTTCAACAGCAACAATCAGTACGCGGACCTGAACCGCCAGCAGAACAATTCCATCATGGCCATCGGATCCGGACAGCTGACGGGCAAGGGACTGTTCAATAATACGCTGGCTTCCGTCAAGAACGGTAATTTCCTCTCCGAGGAGAGAACAGATTTTATTTTCGCAATTATCGGTGAAGAACTGGGATTTGTCGGCTGTACCGCCGTCATCATGCTGTACGCCCTTCTGGTATTTGAGTGCCTCTGGATAGGCGCCCACGCGAAGGATACGGAGGGCAGAATCATCGCCACCGGCATGGCAGCCCTTGTGGCATTTCAGAGCTTTGCAAATATTGCCGTAGCGACCGGAATTTTTCCGAATACCGGACTGCCGCTCCCATTTATCAGTTCCGGTCTGACTTCACTGATGAGCATGTTTATCGGGACAGGCATCGTTCTGAATATCGGACTTCAGAAGGAAACCGAGGAGCAGTAAGGAGGAGACACAGATGAATATAGGCTTCATTGCTCACGATGCAAAGAAAAAACTGATGCAGAATTTCTGCATTGCGTACCGGGGAATTCTCACAAAGCACGAGCTTTACGCCACCGGCACCACGGGACGTCTGATAGAAGAGGTGACCAACCTGTCCGTGCATAAGCTTCTGCCGGGACATCTCGGCGGCAGCCAGCAGCTGGGTTCGCAGATTGAGAACAATCAGATCGATCTTCTCATTTTCCTGAGAGATCCGCTGGCTCCCAAGCCCCATGAGCCGAATGTCAATGACTGCGTACAGCTCTGCGATACCCACAATATTCCCATGGCAACCAATCTTGCGACGGCAGAGCTTCTGATTAAGGCCCTCGACCGGGGCGATCTGGAATGGAGAGAGCTTTACCGATGAGTGAGAATTATAATCGTACCGGGAGCCAGAAGACCCGCGGACACTACCGGCGCAGACGCCGCCGCAGAAGATTCCGGGCCGGATGTCTCCCGGTTGTATTTCTGATAATCCTTGTCGCAGGCGGCCTCTTTTTCTGGTCCGGCCGGCGTTTTGAAAAGGAGCGGTATCAGGCTTCTGTGCGGGAACCGCAGTTGATGCAGACGGTTTCTGTCCGTAACGGCAGGCTTTCCATGTTTGCGGAAGACCTCTGTGTCGCCGAGCCCTCCGGTTCCCTTGCGGATGAAGGACTTACCTGCGAGGCCGGCGGTCTGTTCAATGATACGGAACACACGGTGCTGTGCGGAAGGAATCTGTTTGCCCGTATGTACCCCGCCAGCATCACAAAGGTCATGACAGCGCTTCTTGCGCTGGAGAACGGCAATATGGACGATGTGGTCACCGTAACCGACGCTGTCCTTATCACAGAACCCGGCGCATCCATGTGCGGCATCCAGCCGGGAGACCAGATCTCCATGCGTGAATTGATGTACGGCCTTCTTCTCCCTTCGGGCAATGATGCGGCCAATGCCATCGCCGTTCATCTGGACGGCAGCGTGGAAGCCTTTGCGGAGCACATGAACCGGCGCGCCTGGGAACTGGGTGCCACGAGTACCCACTTTATGAATCCCAGCGGGCTGAATGACGACAATCATTACACCACGGCCTACGATCTTTACCTGATTTTCCGGGAGGCTATGAAGCAGCCGCTGTTCCGGGAAATCATCGGTACGGTGGCCCATGACGGCGTATATACCTCAGCCCAGGGCATGCCGGTCCTGAAGAAGTGGGAGAACAGCAACTGGTATCTTGCCGGAAAGGCCCAGGCTCCGTCGGGACTGACCATCCTCGGCGGAAAAACCGGAACCACCAAGGCTGCCGGCTCCTGTCTCATTATGGGAGAGCAGGATGGTTCGCAGCGGGAATTCATCTCGGTGGTTCTCAAAGCGGCAGACCGGCCCGCGCTCTATTCGGATATGACAAATATAATCTCGAAAGCGGTTAATTAGTCGTTGCGATTCCGGCGGGTTTATACTATAATTGGTACATAATCAATCATTTAAATGAACAATAACCGTATTTGACGAGATTACAATATGCGGAAACAAGGAGGACATGACTATGGTTCAGATTATTGCAGGCGGAAAAGGTAAAGGTAAGACAAAGTATCTTCTTGACATGGCCAACAAGGCTGTGAAGGAGTCCAAGGGTACCGTCGTTTACCTTGACAAGAGCTCCAAGCACATGTATGAGCTTAACAACCGCATCCGACTGATCAATGTACAGGAGTACCCGATTGAGAACGGGGAAGGATTCGTGGGATTTCTCTGCGGCATCATCTGCCAGGACCATGACCTGGAGCAGATGTATCTTGACAGCTTCATCAAGCTTTCCAGTCTTGAGGGCGAGGACATCGAGCACGTGCTCACCATGATCGACAGCCTCAGCAAGAAGTATCATGTGGATTTCATCCTCAGCATTTCCAGAGATGCGCATGAGATTCCGGAAGCATTCAAGGAGAACATTATTGTTTCTCTCTAATTTTCGCTGAACCAGTATCAGGTTAATATATGACAGAGTGCAGGCGCCGGCACGGACCTATCCGTTCCTGCGCCTGTATTCCTGTAGTCATCAGAGGACACTCAACCATGGCGAGAAACAGGAAAGTCATCCGCTACAGGCGGCCATTTCATCTCAACATCGGCGTGATAATTTTTGCCGCCATTTTCATATATCTTGCCTTCAGCCTCTATGCGTATGCAAAGCGGGACAAGGTCCAGTTTTATGAGGTTTCGGAGGGCAGTATCGTCAACGACAAAACTTATACCGGAATCATTTTCCGTCAGGAGTCCGTACAGCAGACCCAGAGCACCGGCTACGTCAATTATTTCATCCGTGAGGGCAAGCGGGCTGCCCGCGGGTCCCGTATCTATTCGCTGGATGAGACCGGCGAGCTGGGCAAGTTCCTGGAAGAGAACCGGGCTCAGGGCTCCGACCTTTCTTCCGAGAATCTGTCGGAGCTCAAAAAGCAGCTGAGCGCCTTTTCCCTGTCTTATTACGACGCGGATTTCGGTTCCGTCTATTCCGCCCAGTATGCGCTGCAGTCCTCCGTCGCCGAATATATGAATATCAATGCGATGGACAGTCTGGACGCGGCGCTTCAGGAGCACGGCATCAATTATCAGCAGATTACGACGGGTGAGGCCGGCGTGGTTTCCTATGCCGTGGACGGCTATGAAGGGATCGATTCCACCACCGTGACACCGGAGCTGTTTGACCGTACCAAGTACAGCAGAAAGAGCATTAAATCCGGTGAACTGACCGAGGCCGGAACCCCGGTCTACAAGCTGATTTCTTCCGAGGACTGGTCCGTGGTATTCCCGCTGGACGAGGAGTCGGAGCAGAACTTTGCCGACCGCCGGAGTCTGACGATTAAGCCGGCTGCATCCGATCTGAAGCTGGTGGGACGATACAGCACCTTTGCCGGGACCGACGGCACCAAGTACGGAAAGCTGGATTTTGACAAATATATGATTGAATACTGCGCCGACCGTTTCATGGATTTTGAGGTCATTTCCGACGAGGCGCGGGGTCTTAAGATCCCCGTGACATCCATCGTGGAGAGGGAATTCTTCACCATTCCCGTGGCCTACCTCACCGGCGGCGGGGACGCCAATCCCGGCGAAAACGGCTTTTTGAAAGAGGTTTACGGCGGGGACGGCGAGAGTTCTGTGGAATTCACGCCGGTAGAGATTTTCAATCAGGACGAAAACTACGTTTACGTGGAAAAGGTGGAAGAGGGCGCCATCAAATCCGGCGACTATCTGGTGATGCCGGATTCGACGGAGCGCTATCAGGTGGGCGCCACCGAGACACGAGCCGGCGCCTACAATATCAACAAGGGCTACGCCGTCTTCAAGTATATCGAGGAACTGGCCTCCAACGGGGAATACGTGATTGTGAAAAAGGACACCCGGTACGGGCTGTCGGTATATGACCATATCGTGCTGGACGCATCCACCATTCAGGACGGACAGCTGATTTACCAGTAGTAAAGAAGGAGCAGAAGAGAAGACAGCAGGGAGGTTTGTATGGTCAGAGAGAATCTGCGGGAAGTGCAGGAAAAGCTTACGGCAGCGGCACTCCGGGCCGGCAGAAAGCCGGAGGATGTTCTTCTCATCGCCGTCAGCAAGACAAAGCCCATCGAGCTGATGATGGAAGCCTACGAGGCGGGTATCCGGGATTTCGGCGAGAACAAGGTCCAGGAGATTCTCCGGAAGGCGCCGCTCATGCCGCCGGATGTGCGCTGGCATATGATCGGCCATCTGCAGAAGAACAAGGTCCGCCAGGTCATCGGAACTGCCTGCCTGATTCACTCCGTGGATACCGTGGAGCTGGCGGAGAAGATTGAGAAGGAAGCCGAAAAGCAGGACCTGGATGTGGATATTCTTCTGGAGGTCAATGTGGCCGAAGAGGAGACCAAGTTCGGGTTCCGGCTGGAAGAAACAGAAGATGCGGTGCGCGCCATTGCGGCATTTCCCAGAGTGCATATCCGCGGTTTTATGACCAGTGCTCCCGACACGGAAACGCCCGAAGATAACCGGAAATTCTTCAGAAAATTGTCAGATTTGGCGGTTGACACCAAAAGTAAAAACCTTGATAATGTTTATGTGAGCGCACTCTCAATGGGTATGACGAACGATTACGAGGTTGCTGTGGAAGAGGGTGCTTCAATGATAAGAGTGGGCACCGCCATCTTCGGCGCCCGAACCTAGAGTGGGGAGTATGAAATATGAGCATTTTCAGCAAACTGATGGACACCATGCGTCTTACCGAGCCGGATGACGACGAATTCTACGACGACGAGGAAGAATTCGAAGAGGAAGAGCCTGCTCCCAGAAAGAAGCTGTTTGGACGCAGTGCAGAGCGTGAAGAAGATAATACAGAGGAAGTGCAGGAGCAGCCGAAGGCCCGTTTCCTTCCGGCAAGATCCTCTGCTAACAATAAAGTAGTTCCGATGAAGCGCCAGATGGAAGTTTCTCTGGTAAAGCCCAGTTCCATGGAAGACACCCGTGAGATCTGCGATCTCCTTCTGAGCGGCAAGGCCGTTGTGCTGAACATGGAAGGCATGCGCATGGAGATGGCACAGAGAATCATCGATTTCACCTGCGGCGCCACCTATTCCATGAACGGAAACCTGCAGAAGATTTCCAACTATATCTTTATTGCGACACCGGCCAGCGTTGAGCTTTCCGGCGATTTCCCGGAGCTGATGCCGGATGGTTCCCTGAACATCTCCGGTATGAATCTCCATCTGTAATTCTACGTATTATGAATGATAAAGAGAATATGATCCTGAAAAAGCGCATTGCGGAACTGGCCGATGCCACCTGGCAGCGAGATGTTCCGTCTTGCACTGATTTTCTCGGACTGGAGGAACAGACAGTTTTTCATTCTGTTCTTCACGACCTGCCCCCCGTGAGATATCTGCTGGACGGCGGTTATGAAGACGCGGAACGAAGAGTTGTCTGTTTTCTTCCGTCTTACAGCAGTGAATCCGGAAGGGAGCATCTCCCTGTCGTACGGCTTGCCGTAACCCCCCGGGACCTGCGCTTTGCGGAGAAGCTGACCCACCGGGATTACCTCGGCTCCCTGATGAACCTGGGTATTGAGCGTTCCAATATCGGCGACATCCTGGTATCGGAGAGCGGTGCACAGCTGTTCTGCCTGGAACGGATGGCAGACTATCTCTGTGAAGAATTCCGGCGGGTGCGCCATACCGATGTGGACTGTGTCCGCGCCGGGGAAGAAGAGGAAATTGCCCGGAATTATCTGCCGGTCGGAGGCTCTGTGGCCTCGCCCCGGCTGGACGCCGTTATCGCCCTCGTATTCCGTCTTTCCCGCGGAAAGGTAACTCCCTATATCGAAGGGGGAAAAGTCTTTTGTGACGGCCGTCAGGTGCTTTCAGCGGCACATCAGCTGAAGGAGGGGGAGGTTGTCTCCGTGAGAGGGCTAGGCAAGTTCCGGTTTCTCGGCGTAGAAAAGGAAACCCGGAAGGGACGCTGCTTTGTAAACTGCGAACTCTTCGCGTGACCGAGCAGCTCCCAATCCCGCGTCCTTTCTGTCCCGTTCCCGATGCTGCCTGCATCCAATACCTTTGTTACCTGTGAGGATAAAACCAGATGAAATCCAGAAAACAGTTTTTCCTGCTCTTTGCCGCAGGACTTCTTATTGCAACCTTTCTCGACCAGTATACGAAGAAGCTGGCCGTCGACCACCTGATGGGGAAGGCCCCCATCGTGCTGATTCCCGGCGTCTTTGAACTCCGGTATGTGGAAAACAGGGGCGCTGCCTTCGGCATGCTCCAGGGCGGCCGGATTCTCTTCTTTATCCTGACGGCGGTGGTTCTTGTCGGAATCCTGTATATCCTGAAGATCATCCCGATGACAAAGCGCTTTCTTCCCCTGGCCCTGACTTTGTCCCTCTTATTTTACGGCGCCGTGGGCAATCTCATCGACCGGACGCTGAACGGCTTTGTGGTGGATTTTCTGTATTTTTCCCTGATTGATTTTCCCGTATTCAATGTGGCGGACATCTATGTGACGGTATCGGCCTTTCTTCTGATGTATCTTTTCTTCTTTTTCTATCAGGAGAATGAGCTTTCCTTCATTGTATTTCCGGGCCTTCGGGCAGGCAGCGAGAAAGAAAGGAAATAACTGTAATGACAGAAGAGTATACCGTACCGGAAAAGGATGAAGGCGAGCGGATCGACCGGTTTCTCGCAGCCTCCGGGGAGTATTCCCGCTCCTTTCTGCAGAAGCTTTTAAAGGCAGAAAAGGTACTGGTCAATGACTGCGCCGTCAAGAGCAGCTACCGGCTGGAGGCCGGCGACTCCATCACCTTTGAGGTGCCGGAACCGGAAGATATTCATATTGAGGCCGAGGACATTCCCCTGGACATTGTCTATGAGGACGCCTCGGTCATACTTGTAAACAAGCCGAAGGGAATGGTCGTTCACCCCGCACCGGGACATTACAGCGGCACACTGGTCAACGCCCTGATGTATCACTGCCGGAATGATCTTTCCGGCATCAACGGGGAGCTCAGGCCCGGTATTGTCCACCGCATTGACCGGGACACTACCGGCATCCTCATCGTCTGCAAGAACGATGCGGCCCACCGTTTTGTCGCAGAACAGCTGAAGGAGCATTCCATCACAAGACGGTACTTTGCCATCGTCCGGGGGAACCTCACGGAAGATGAGGGAACCGTCGATAAGCCCATCGGACGCCATCCCACGGACCGGAAAAAGATGAGCATCAACGAAAAACACGGAAGACGCGCGGTGACCCATTACCGGGTACTTGAGCGGTTCGGCGATTACACCTATATCACCTGCCGGCTGGAGACGGGACGGACACACCAGATACGCGTGCATATGGCAAGCCTTCACCACCCGCTTCTGGGAGATACAGTTTACGGGCCGGAAAAACAGCCCTATAAGACCGAGGGGCAGGTGCTCCACGCCGGAGTTCTCGGCTTTATCCATCCGGAAACAAAGGAGTATATGGAGTTTTCCGTGCCGCTGCCGGACTACTTCGAAGAGCTGTTAGATAAACTGCGAAAGAAAAAAGACGCCTGATTTTTCAGAACAATTCCACAATTTTTGTGAGAGATATGATATAATATAACCAGGAAAGGCAGGTGGTCTGATAATATGAAAAACAACTTAGTAATTACCATCGGCCGCGAGTGCGGCAGTGCAGGACGTCTCATCGGACAGAAGCTTGCGGAGCGTCTTGGTGTAAAGTGTTATGATAAAGAGCTCCTGACGCTGGCGGCCAAGGAAAGCGGTCTCTGCGAGGAACTGTTCCATAATCACGACGAGAAGCCTACCAACAGCTTCCTGTATTCTCTGGTGATGGATACCTATTCTGTCGGCGGATACAATGCATCCGGCTATATGGACATGCCGCTCAACCACAAGGTATTTCTGGCCCAGTTTGATTCCATCAAGCGTCTGGCTGAGAGAGAATCCTGCGTGATCGTCGGCCGCTGCGCGGATTACGCACTTTCGGATTATCCGAATGTGGTCAGCGTTTTCATCCGCGGTGATCAGGCGGACAAGATCCGTCATCTGGCGGCGAAGTACAACATCTCCGAGGATAAGGCAAAGGACGTGATGAACCGCACGGACAAGAGCCGTTCCAGCTATTACAATTATTATTCCAACAAGCGCTGGGGCAGTTCCAAGAGCTACGACCTCTGCATCAACAGCAGTGCTCTGGGCTATGACGGTGCCGTGGACGTGATTCTGAAGTTCGCCGAGGTCAAGCAGGCCTTCAATAAAAAGAACCGGGAGAAAGCCGGTCTGAAAGACGAGGACTAAACGAATGCCCACGATTGATTTGGAACGACAGCTCCGCACTTCACCGAACCGGGTGTGGGTGGAAGATGAGAGCGGGCGGGAGATTGCCTATATCTCTTTCCCCGAAGCCGGAAACGGCCTGGTCAATATTGAACACACGGTGGTGGATCCCTCCTACGAAGGCCAGGGTATCGCCGCCCGCATGATGCGGGAGACGGTGGAGACCATCCGGAAGGACGGGAAACACACGCTGGTTACCTGCAGCTACGCACAGGACTGGTTCTGCAAGCATATGGAATATATGTTCCTGCTGGTGGATCCGGATCAGGCGGAGGCCCTGCGGGGAATCTGAAAAGTTAATAGCAACAGAAAAAAGCGGCTTCACGGAAGCCGCTTTTTTGAAAGGAGTATCTATGGAGATACGGGGAAACCACAAAGAAGAGGTTACCGAGGCCTATTATGTGGGCCTTATGGAATCTGCCGGATACCGGATGAGGGATCTGGCCAATCCGGTCATCGGCGTCGTCAACTCCTGGAGTGACGGCAATCCGGGGCATAAGCCCTTTAAGGAAATGGCCGGAATCATCAAGTCGGGAATCTGGGCTGCCGGCGGCACGCCGGTGGAGTTTACCGTGCCCAGCCCCTGCGACGCCCACGGACAGGGCTTCGGCATGCACTATATTCTCCCCCAGCGGGACCTGATTGCCGCCTCCATCGAGGCGATGGTCAATTCCCAGGGATATGACGGACTTGTCTTCCTGTGCTCCTGCGATAAGATCGTTCCCGGCATGCTCATGGCCTGCGCGGCGCTGAACAAGCCCTCCGTGTTTATCACGGCCGGCGCCATGCTTCCCTATGAGGATCCCTATGATAAGGCGACATGGGTTACCTGTGACCTGAAGGAATCCATGGGAAGCGTCACATCCGGAAAGATTTCGGCGGAGACATTTTCCAGATACCGCAGCAATATGTGTGCCTCCTGCGGCACCTGTTCCATGTACGGTACCGCCAATACCATGGGCGTCTTCGCTGAGGCCATCGGCCTGGCTCCCATCGGCAGCACCACCATGCTGAGCGCCTCCGCGGCCAAGGCAAAGATGGCGCGGGATGTGGGAGAGCGGATTGTGGAGCTGACCCGGCAAGGCCGGACGTCCCATGAGTTCATGACGGAAGCATCCATCAAGAACGGAATCCGTCATATTGCGGCCACCGGCGGCTCCACAAACGCGGTGATGCACGTCATGGCTATCTCTAAGGTACTGGGCCTTAATATCAATCTGTCCGACTTTGATGCCATCCAGAAGGATGTTCCTCTGATTGCAAAGTTCAAGCCCTCGTCCAGATACAATCTGAATGACTGGCACCTTGCCGGCGGCGTGGGGGCAACCCTCTTATCCATTCGGGATTACCTGGACCTGGATGTGCCCATGGTATTCGGAACAACGCTCCGGGATTATCTCGACCGCTTTGACTTCCCGATCAACCGGGAGGTAATTCATACCGTCGATGACCCGCTGTATCCCGAAGGGTGCTTTGCCGTTCTCCACGGCAATCTTGCTCCAGGCGGCTGTGTGGTAAAGCAGAGCGGGGTAGAGCCGGAGATGTTCTGTCATACCGGTCCTGCCGTCGTATTTGACTCGGAGGAAGAGGTGAGAGATCATCTGCAATCCGGTGCCGTAAAGCCCGGCAGCGTGCTTGTGGTGCGCTACGAGGGGCCGAAGGGCGGTCCCGGCATGCGGGAGCTTTCCATCCCCGCCGCCATGCTGGTCGGCATGGGACTTCATAAAACAACCGCCATGATCACCGACGGAAGATTCTCCGGCGCCACCCGCGGACCGTGTGTCGGCCACATTTCCCCGGAGGCCTGGGAGGGCGGACCGTTGGCCGCGGTGGTGAATGGAGATATCATTACCATCGACCTGAAAAACCGCATCATTCACCTGGATGTGCCGGATGAGGTCATAAAAGAGAGGCTGTCTCATGTCAAAAAGCCGGACCATCCCGCGGACGGGATACTCCGGCAGTATCGGAAGGGCGCTGGCGATCCTTCCAAAGGCGCCCTCTGGCTGTATAATGATGAAGACTGATTACCGGACAGCGTCCGTCCGCAGATGAACGGACTGTACCTCACAGGGGTGGTTCAGCTTTTCCGTAAGGAACGCGCTGACCGACTCCGCTGTATACATTTCTTGTTTGGCCGCATCGTCAAGTTCGAGCTCTGCCGTGAGCTGCAGCGCGTTGTTCCCGCCGTAGCTGACAAAGCATTCCGCAGATGTTACGCCGGGACAGGTGAGGAGTGCCTGTTCCATCGCATAGAGATTCGGGAAGGAACGGCCCATGGTCCGCTCGGCCATGATGGTGCGGCCGCTGTGTTCCAGGAGGTCCAGGGAACCGTCCGGAAGAATCCTTGCCGTATAAGGTGTCTCACAGATTCTGCCTTCCCCGAAGGGATTCTTATAGGAGGCTGTCATATCCGGGAATTCCTGATCCCGGATATACAGACGTCCCCAGGCGCCGAAGGGCTTCTTCTGCAGGGTCTCATCCAGCACATAAACCTTCAGCCGACTGTCCTCCGGAATCTCCGGCATGAGCCGGTTTTTCCTGACCACCGAGAGGGCGCGCTCCAGTTCTCCCTTCCGGAGCTCGTAGTGCTTCGGATAGATGGTTTCCGGAAGCTTCGGGCGTATCTCGTCCACGGAATTTACCTGCATCATGGCCATCACCACGGCCTCATAGGCTGTCATGAAAACCTCCAGCTGTTCCCGGTCGAACCGGTTCTCCCAGTACCTTAGCTCGTAATAGTATCCGCGCCAGTCACACATAATCATCAGATGGAAGGGCAGGGAATCCAGATGGATGGGCTGTTTTGCCGCAGGCCGTCCGCCGATGGAATCAATATTCAGGATGTCTCCCTGGTACTGGAAAAACATCTCATCCGGATGCTGGGTGGAGATGTAGCAGCGCATGGTTTGAAGGATCTGATCTCCGGCGCGTTTCAGGAGGTCCGATACCTTCTCATGGGGCCTTTCGGTCTGACGGTAGAAGTAGGTCCGAAACAGCGGTCCCACCAGCCGGTTCCAGCGGCTGTCCGTGCGGCCGCTGTGAATGCTGGAGCTGACCGTATCTGTCTCATTGCTGAAGAGACCGATGCAGTAATTGAATGCTGTCAGGAAGACGACATTTTCCGATACGCCGAACTTCTGGCAGTAGCCCTGAAGACGGCTGCGGCTCAGCTGATAAAAGTGATTCCGCAGGGTTGCATTCCGCCCGTTCTCCAGATCATAGCAGTCCCTTCTCGTAAGAATACTTTTCCGGACACGGAAATTCTTCATCAAATCTGTATAATACTCTATGTTTTTCTGCCGCAGGCCGGCCTGGTCTTTGGCCTGCTCATCGAGAATATACTCATAGAAGGTATATTTCTCCGGCTTTACATCTTCAGGGCGATCCTCCGCATACAGCCGGTTCAGATCCTCAAAAATCACGTTCAGGCTCATGCCGTCGCCCAGAGCGTGGGCCAGATCGAAGAAGAAGTAGCGGTTAACCTCCGTACGGTAAATGCCGATATGATACAGAAGCTCACCCGGTGTGTACATAAAGGGCGCAACCATCGACTGGAAGGTTTCCTGCCATTCCTTTTCACTCATATCAATGACCGGAATCTCCACCGGGCGGCTGTCATCCCGGAAGTTTTTGTATACGCCGTCGGTATCCTGCTGAATGATATCCTTCATCTCCGGATGCAGCTCGAACAGGGCTTTCACCGACCGAATCAGCCGATCCGTATCCACATCCTCATCCAGCTTCCAGCAGAAGGGGAGATTGGAGGTGGTATTGCCCCGCATCACATAGGCAAAGTACAGCTGGACGGTGGTGAGAGGATAAATGCTTCTCGGGGAATAATCCGGCGTCTCCGCATTCTTTCTTTCATTGTACAGGGCTTCCAGGGCCAGCACAGAACGGTGCTGCATCAGGTCATCCAGGGTCAGAGAGAGCTGCAGGCCCTCATAGAGGGCGGAGAGCAGCATCACACATCCGAGGGAATCCAGTCCCACCTCCCCGAGATCCGTATCCGTGCCGAAGTCCCGGTGACCCAGCTGGGCTGCCGCCAGCTCGTAAATGGTATTCTGAATCTCATTTTCCGGAAGCTTCTTTGTATTCTCGGCTTCCTTTTTCTGCTTCAGTTCTTCGAAGAAGGCCGCCCGGATAATCTTTTTCGAGGAGGTCTTTTTGAAGGGCTTTTTCCGCACGTGAACCCGGAGTATCCGCTTGAATCCTGGAAGAGCAGCATTGACCTTCTGCACCAGTTCCTCCACGGCATTCTTCACATCCCGGATCCCCTCATCATCCGCATATTTGTAGTTCGGATAGATCTCCGCGCAGATCATATCATCGGCGCCGTAGATCAGCACATCCTCGGTCAGGGGCTCGTCCACGAATTTATTTTCCAGCTCCTCCGGCGCCACATTTTCGCCGTTGGCAAGAATAATCAGGTTCTTCTTGCGGCCGGTGAGATAGAGGAAGTTCTCCTCATCCAGCCGGCCGAGATCGCCGGTCCGAAGCCATCCGTCGTCGGTAAGGGCAGCCCGGGTATTCTCGGGATCATTATAATATCCCATCATGACAGAGGGGCTCTTTACCTGGATTTCCCCGTCCACGATACGAACCTGACACCGGTCCACCAGGCGTCCGACGGAAGCGGCCTTGTCGGTTCTGGACCAGTCCGGAACTGATATTTTGGGTGCGCATTCGGACATGCCGTAGCCCTGTGCAATCGGGATTCCCAGGGCAAGATAGCGCTCTGTAAGCTCCGGGGTGAGATAACCGCCGCCGCATACGATGCGCTTCAGGCGATGTCCCAGCACCTGTCTTGCCGCCTCTTTGCAGGTCATCCCGGGATTTGCAGCGGATACGCTCTGAATCCGGTTGTACAGCGCCTTCGCCATCATGGGTACCATGCGGATGACCGTGGGCTGGAAGTGCTGAATGCTCCGGCTTATCTTTGCGATCTCCGGATTCAGCGCCACATTCCCGCCGTAACGGGCTGTTGTCAGAATATCACAGGTAATGCAGAATACATGATGGATCGGGAGCACGTTGAGGCAGGTATCTTTGTCCGCCCCTTCCGGCTCCTCATAGTTAAACGTGTTGTCAATCAGGTTCCGGTGGGAGAGCATGACGCCCTTGCCCTTGCCGGTGGTGCCGGATGTAAAGAGGATCATGGCCAGGTCCTCGGGCCGGATATCTGCTTTCTTATAGGGTGCGTCCAGATAGTTAACCAGAATATCCTCGGAACAGAGGACATTTTTTCCCTGCTGAAGGCAGCGAATCTCCGAAAGCTTCGGACAGCGTTCTCCGATACCCCGGATACGGCTTTCATAATCCCAGTCATAGAAGAGGACATCCACGTCCGAACGGTTCAGATTATCCGCCAGGGTTTCAAAATCCAGCTGGATATCCAGCGGAACAGCTACGGCACCGCCGGCCATAAGCCCCAGCATAAGAGCGATATAGTGGGAGCTGGCACTTCCCAGAAGCCCGGCCTTCAGCGGGTGTCCGAGCTCGTTCTTCCGGTCCTTGGCCCATGCTGCAAAGGCGCGGCATTCGCCGGCCAGATGCCGGTATGTGACATCATATATGGAGTCATTGCGCTCATAGCGCAGGAATACACGGTCGTCGTAGTCCTCACAGGCATTTCGAACCAGATCTGCTATCGTATGTGTATTTTCCAGAGAAAGCATTTAAAAAACCTCCTTGACGGTGGTGCTTTGAAATGGTAGTATCGTGATACAGTAGTATATTGATACATGTATATCATTTTTGTAACGGATACTATAGTATCACTTATACCGGAAAAAGCAAGCATATGGCAGCAAGTGGTACAAAACACAATGCAGGGTATCAAAGATACGTTTTGTTAAAAATGTATCAAATAGGAGAGCAGATGAGACGACGCAGAGAAACGACAGAAATGCTGAAGGAGAGCATGGGAGATGCCCTTCTGGACCTGATGAGGGAAAAGCCTCTGGAAAAAATCTCCATTGAAGAGATGACGGCCAGAGCCGATGTGGGAAGAGTTACTTACTTTCGTTATTTTAAATCAAAGGATGAGGTGCTTTCCTGGAAATTCCGCAAGCTGTGGGAACGATACACGGAGAAAAACGGCCAGGTGGACCTCCGGGCCCGTGATTACGCCGCAGGAAAGTATTTTTCCTTCTGTCTGGAGGTACGGGACACCATTGACCTTGTATACATGCGTGGACGCCAGGAAGCCTTCCTGAACGCCTTTCTGGAGGTTATAAGGAGCTACGACCTGCCGGAGGCTTCGGATGATGAAAACAGCCGGGAAAATGCCGTAGACGCCTCAATGAATTGCGAATCCGGCAAAGATCAGCATAAGGCCGAATATATCCGTAATTATTACGCCTACGGACTGTTTGGTCTGTTCAACAGCTGGGTAAAGCACGGATACCGGGAAACGCCGGAAGAAATGGCTGCAATATTCATGAGCATCGCATAACCAATGTACAAAGAAACGCCGTCTGCAGAATAAACCGCAGGCGGCGTTTTGAAGTCTTTATAAAGGGAAATTGTCCGTAAAAGACGTTATTTTGCCGGGCAGAAGAGCAACAGGTACCGATTACAATCTATTCGTGAAAGTCTACTTTATCGAATAGTTAGTGGCAAAAATCGCCCATATCCGGGAAATCCCCGACAAAACCTGACTATTCAACCCAAGTTTATTCAATAAATCAAGTCAAGTTTATTCAATGGCCATTTCAGCGCGTTTTTTCGTTAAAGAATGCGTTGAGATGGCATTTTATTTCAACTTGAGATTTATTCAAAGTGGTAAAATTCAATTATGAATTATTCAATGTGGAAAGAATTCAAGTTGTGGTTTATTCAAAGTCGTTAAAATCAATTCAAGTTTATTCTATCTGGTCAATTCTAATATGCACTATACTGTGTAATAATACAAATTATGCACATAATATACTGGTGTCATCTTATGTGCAGAACAGCAATGGACGGTAGATATATAATACCAAACATCCAAGCCAAATAATTATGAATATTTGATATAACTCTATTCAGTTACACTGATTTTACAACTAAATATTACAAGCGTCAATAAAAGACGTCGTTCATTCTGCACGACGTCTTTTTGTATGAATTACTTCCTCATCACAATCTGTCTGTATATGTGAATCATATCATTTGTATCTTTGGTGACAATATACCTCACCAGTGGGAGTTTTGCAGTAATAGATGAAAAATCCTGCAACTTCTCCTCTTCTACTATTTTGTAAAATTCCTTCCATAAATAATTAAACTTATCACATTGCACAACATACTGAATATATGTACGATCATTATCGGACGCTATATCCATATACCATAAATGAGAAATTGACAAATCTATGTTTGTACGCGGCATTGTAATATCACGCTGATAGCTATAATGATAGTAACCAGGATTAATAATATCTTTGGGAAATTGGCAGCCTACCATAATATAACAGAATATTGTCTTTAACATATCTATAGTTATTACGTCTTTCAGCTGACTGAAACTATCTATGATTTTATTCAACTTACCCAGGCTTAAAATGAATGATCTATTACATGTCGCCATAAGGTTCATTACGCATGCCTGTTCAATAGCCAAAGGGCAATTATTGGAAAAATTGTGGTGATAAAAAACCCGCATCCGTTTCATCAAGGTATTCAAATAATCGTCTACGGACTCATGCAAGCCATAATTGCTTCCGATACTCTCAGCACTACCTACATATGTATGTTTGAACCCTTGGATAAAATCTTTATCAAACTCTTCCATCCCTTTTTCCAGAAAAGACACGGAAAAACAGCGCACCTCCGTCAAATCACGAAAATCAGTTAATGAGTATGCCTCAAAACATTCTGTGGTTTTTTTATTGGTTGGACCAATAACATCAAATATCCTATGACCCGGGTTAAGATAATCCAGATTTGAAATACCTGTTAGATCCAGTTCCATCCTTTCAGGAGGTAAAGGGATTCTGTGTACATTTATATATGTAGAATTAGTATCATTGGTATCCTTCATCCGAATAGAATCAGTAAGACTTGGAAATGTGTAATATGGGCTATGTATTATCCGCAAAGGTATATCATGAAGCGGGCATTTTTTTACCCCTTTGATTTGGTGTACAACAGAATGATACCCGCTGTCGTATAGACAGCGGGGACAAAAATGTACTTCGTCATATAGTTGATGCGAAGACTGTAATTTACTATCAAAAGGCGTAAAATGAAAGAAGCAGTAATCAGATGGAAAAAATTCTTGAAATAAATGCGTTTCAGAAAAGACGGTATCAGAGACCATCTTATTAATAAGCTTTTTGTACTCCGCTGGACTATACTGCATAAGCATCAACGCACGTTTGGACGATAAAACATTGACCCTGGCGAAATTTACCAGGATACTAAAAGGACTTTCATATGGACGTACCCATCCAGCATCCCAAGTGTAGTTTCTAAATATTTGAGACATATGCTCTCCTTTTAAGATCACGCACTTTTCTCGGACTGTTCTGAGGACTGACAATATTGAGAGGATTTCACGCACTCGAAAATTTCATTATAGGTAGGAAATACGATGGGGTTCTTTGATAGCCGTCCATATCGAATAAGAAGGAAAGTGACGGACTTCATAAAATACTTCATTGGAATATCCTGCTCTTTTATGGAATACTGTGCCCTCAAGGTAGTAAATGACCTGTAAAAATCATCAGCAAGGTCCGAAAAACGTCGACCTTCTCTGGTTGCGTTAGGAAAATAAAAATCGCGTACAAGGACTTTTTCAGAGGATTCCATGAATTGCTCATCCAGGTCCATCAAACAAACAAGAATTTCCGAAGGGTCCATCATGCCGCACATTGAGTATTCGTTAAGCATAAAACGCTGCACGATCTGTTCTTTACCATTAATCTTCAAATGCTTTTTCAAATCAAGCAGTTCTTTTGTTCCAAAAAGAAAAGTAATGAGTGTAATGCAATGGTCAGCAAGTCTATTATAGAGGTCCATCAGCCACTGGAAATCACGTACGCTAAGCAACCATGCTTCATCAATAACCAACACGATTTTTTTGTATGGTGTTTTATGTCCAAGAATAATCATTTCATTCAGAACACGCTCTTTAAGAACCATAGCCGTTGCCCCCTTCGTTGGCGAAGTACATCCTAATGACATAAGAACGTCTGAATAGAAGGCACGTTCCGTTGGCACATGATCTGTTAAATTCCATTTAATTACAGGGAAATCGGGGCCATATTCCACTGATATTGTTGACGTCAAATGCGCTATGGCATGAGTTTTTCCAATGCGTGCGCGTCCACATACTAGACCACCCGTTTCTGACACGTATATTAGCTCCATTAATTTTGGTTCCAGGTCCAGAATCGCTTTAGTCGCGATGACATAATTCTGGCTCATTAAATGATTTATTGTAAATTCACTGATCCGACGTTCGTCTGTTGATATCATGCTATACACCTCCTACTGACGGGAACAGGGTTTTAACTCTCTCCTCTGGTGGCAGTTTCCTGAGTTCATCCACAACCTCGCGTGGAGGCAAGGATGATGTATCTACATTGATTTTTACAACTTCGGCCGGCTTAGCAGGTGCTTCAGAAGGTTTTTGTTTTCCCTGTTCGCGACGCAACTGATCAACCTTTGTAGCCGATCTCCTGCTCTTTTTAGAACGTGCAACAAGTTCCTGTTCAAAAACACTGAGTGGAGATGCGAATGGATTATTCTCGTAGCCTCTTTCCTTGGCAACTTTCAATGATTCTTTCCGAGTCTTTAAACTATGGCTTTTCGCGCCGAACTCACCGCATGCATGCAGTTCGCCGAGGTATATACCATCTGATGTATACGCATCAATGGATGATATATCATGCGGGTCTATTTCGAGATAAATCTTCTGACCTATATAGTCATTAGTAATCGACAATGCATCATTTCGATAAACTGCACCGTTGTAATTGACATATGCGCGTTTACCGGACTTTCCACCACGAACAATTCGTGTGTCACCAATATAATGCAAGTTATCTATGGCAGTTCTGAGTCTTCCGGTGGCTATAAAAGGCATCATACCGCTGTCGAAGACACGTCGGCGCATGCACTCCAAAGGTGTTAAATTTTGCAAAGATGAATGCGGTGTATTATTATATTCTGCGATAATAAGTTCAAGAATCTCACAAACATCATCATATGTCATATCGTATTTAATGCACTGTTTTTCTGCTTCGCGACGCTTGGGGTCTCTAGTATTACTACCTGTAGTCATGGGGAACCGATGAAATCCACGGGTCTCTAGAGTTCCAAAAAATCGTTCGACGATTCCACGTGTCTCCGGGGTAGCAACTGATCCGAAATTTAAGGTTATTCCTAAGCGTTCTGTGAGTCGTTTCACTGTATTATTCGCAAGATGACTTTTGGCATTGTCGAGCATCACTGTATTAATCATAGAATAAGATAATTGAGGATATGCAATGGCATGATATCCTCCATTATCAGGATATGCAGACTTGATACGGGAAAATGTTTTCTTCTTCCGCGGAAGCATGGCATTCTGGATCGCGTCGATGACATCATATTGAGAGTAATTTTCACTTTGTGAAACCGAATATCCTAAAATGCAGCGTGTGGAAACGTCGATTACTGCAAATAACCAGGGACGTAGTGCTATGGATTTTGTAATTGTGCCATCAATATTCTCAATTTCTACATAATACTCGATGTCAATTTTATGACCATCAACCTGTACCACAGAAAACGGTGCTATACTTGGATAGGTGAATCGGTCGCCGATACCGGTGGAAGTAATCTTCTGCTGTTCATCTTTAAGTAGTCGATTTGCGGCCTCATTAATGTTTTGTGATGCAAGTTTATCAACATATGCGCAAAGGCTTTGATATCCACGATTTTTAGTGTTAAAAGGATACTCGTAGGTTTCAACACCAAGATCGATGAGTTTTGCCAGGAACTTTTCGTGTAGTGTTTTTTTATTCATGACACGCTCTGTAGTGTATTTCTTGTCGCCAAAATAGCATCCTTTAAGATACTCATCAGCCTCGGGATACTTTTGAAGTAACGTCTGAAACAGACCTGACTTACTGTCTTTGTTGTTTGCGAGAACGTTATAGGGAATAAGTGCGGTATAGCCATAATAATCCCCTGCCTTAGTTTGCATGCAACAGCGTTCAACTAGGCGCAGTATGTTCTGTCTTGCTATTTTCGTTATGACCTCAATCTCGGTCATTCTTGCTCCGTCTATATACAGATCAACGGCCATTTTTCTCATACGAAAAACGTCTCTACAGCTCTCCGGGACAGATTCTACTGGTGTGTCGGGCCATGTGTTTCGTATCAGTGCCAGTTCATCCAAATCATACTTCTTCTGCATAGCGAACCTCCGTCTTTACTGTAATTGGGGACGCGTCAATATCAGTGAAGACAATCTGCCCTTTGCAATACAGAAAGGAAAGAATGTCCGTACACTGCCTTTCGGTTACTCTCCCGCTCTCTACAAGTTGTCCGATTGTTAGTGCTCCATGCTCTTTGATGAATCTTAACGGAGCAGCTAAATCAACGTTACTGCCAGGCACAAATCTGCGTGCTTTACCGTAAATATATTCCCTGTTTCTGCTCGTAAATCTGCCAGTATACAGGTCTTTATCAGTAACAACTGCATAATCGATGCCGTGTTGACTACAGTAGCTTTCTTGGCATATGTGCTGGTTATATATCCGGGATGTCACATCAGTCAGGCCAGTTTCCAGGTCTTTTGAGTATTTAACCTCCTGCATCTCATGACGCCCATTTGCATAATACACGTATACGTCGAAAACAGTCGTAAGTATTTTTCCATCCACAACAACAGATTCTTTGCACGGTTGTTCACAATAATACTCAACAGACGGGTCCAGTTCCAGGCGAACGTGGTTGTCATGCTCCAGGTTGCTGTGTGCCGTTACTATTCGACCCAGTTTTACACTTGGCATGAACCAAAAATTGTTCCCAAAATGCGTCGATCTAGGCATGTCTAATGGTGTCGTATACAAGTACTTCTCTGACATGATGCATTCCTCCTCTTCTTGCGATCAGTATAATCGATAGATTGGGCATTATCAAGCAGCGTAGTCTTTTAAAACGGGATACTATATATTATTAAAAGCATTATAATATATATAACCTCTTAATAAGGGATTTTATTAAAATTTAACATTCGCTAATAAGAGCAAAAGATGGTTATTAGAATGATTTATGTAGTATTATGGGATTCAAAGAAATATATGCTATAATTAAGTACGGATTTGGTGTATTCTACCATTTTGAGGAGAATTATAATGATGAGAAGGAAAACTGAAACGAAGAAAACGGATAAAGAGTACATACGAACCATCCACACAGATAATTATGCTGAAGTGTTGAATACCTTTACAATCACCATAAATCGACTGCTAAACGCTGGTGGACATTGCAATAGCCCGCGCAAGCTTTCGCAACTGATTGGAATTAATTTAAAAACGATCCATGCATGGACCGCGGGAACCCGATTACCCCGCACGGAAGTACTCCCACTAATAGCAAATGTATTTGGTGTGTCTACTGATTATCTTCTCGGAAATACTACGTTGAGGCCGACCACTTATTCAACTGCGTTTCTTTCAATCGAAGCGCTGGACGGACTTGTAGAAATTGAGATGATTAAAGACCCGTTTTTGAAATATATGACAGATGAGTATCAATCTCTGCAGAAACAGAATTATCTCCCTAAACGAGAACTGGATGCATGGAAAGAAAAACTTCTCGATGATTATAATGTCCCGCTGCTTCCAGCCTCCCTCACATGTCGCATCAAACCTGCATTGAGTATCTACTCAACGATCAGTCGGTATGCTACCTACTACTCATGCCTTAGCGGCATGCAACGCTATCAGCAAAACAAAGATAGTATAGATGAACCATTTGAGGTCTGGGCTATAAAAGATTCGGGACGTGAAAAAGAGTTGCTTGATACCGACGGAAGACCTACAGACATTGAGTTATATCCAAGCGAATGGTTGGAGCCGGCACTAGTACCGGAGGATGTGGATGAAACAGAGCCAGATAGTGATGACACCGTTCCGATGGAATTTGTACCATTGACCGATGAGGAACATGTAGAACGTAAGAATTTAAAACCAGATAATGCCCCTGGATTATTCCCCCAGAATGATCATTGAACAACATAAATACCGACGAATAAACAACAGCTCCGCCATGATTGACTAAACATCATGGCGGAGCTGCTTCCCAAATGTTATATTTCTAGTTGCTTTCAGCCTTTAAACTCGGCAATGGGCCTGACAAACACCACTCTTCAGCCCTTTTATGGAAGAAATCCAAAGTATATCTGTCGAATTTACCAGCACATCCCCAAAAAACAGTTTCATATTCATCAGCACGTTCAGCGGCACTGTAATAATGTTCATACCGGCTTTCTCTATATACCTGTTTGATAAAATCAGGATCTTTTTCATAAACTTCTTCCCAAGTCATGTTTTTTATAGTTGACAGTGGCTCTTCCGGGTGAAGGGAATTCCAAGTACTGACCCATGACAGAAATTGTTCTAACGTCGGCAGTTTATCCATTTCCTGTTTTGCATCGTTAGCGACTATTTTAATTGCTTTAGATGTGTATAAGGCACACGCCATCCGATTCCAGTCTTTCGGAAGCTTACTAAACAGGTCACTCTCAATTAAGTCACTCCAAAACTTGGAAACGGACACTTCTGTTTCTAAAAAATAGTCGTCTAGCTCTGGATCATAATCTCCCACTCCCGGCACATCAAGAAGTCCATAATGCTGGACACCTTGAAGAAATTCATCAATATAAACTTCTTCTCCAGACATAAGACGATTTATCGCTTCTACCGAAAAGCCTGTTTTATGCGCAATGTCAAGGACCTCTACGTTGGGACATTTTTCATTAATCAGGCCATATAGATAGTCAAGGGAACAGTCAAAAAGAATACTGTAAGCCATCATATAATTCCCTGGTTGCAAATTCCGGCCGAACGGCGTAGTCATTCCGAAATGAGCGGAGTGTCTATTCCGGAATAACGGCGTGCACTTTTCGGCACAAACGGCGTGACTTTCTATATACTTTCAGATGTCACAAAACATCT
>Ga0256405_10003325_pt1 | contig 33506 bp, 21 predicted proteins | sample RumenRJG_02DNA_FD_189096 | JGI IMG/M metagenome (GOLD analysis project Ga0256405, IMG submission 189096) | Bovine rumen microbial communities from Lethbridge, Alberta, Canada - RJG_02 | ecosystem: Host-associated > Mammals > Digestive system > Stomach > Rumen | place: Canada: Alberta...
CGGTATCTACAAACAAATCGACATCGCTATTGGCGGATTGATCACCTCTTGACGTTGATCCAAACAGCAACAGAGATCTTATGCCATACTTGTCTCTAAGTATATGCATATAACTCTTTAGCAGCTTAATACACTCTTCTTTTGTCATACCATCACCTTTTGTTTGCAAAAATACGAAAATAATTCATAAGTGCAAACTTTTACACACTAATTGTTATATTGTAAAACGACAATGGGGACAGCAGCCTTACTCATTGGCGCTGTCCCCACTTAATATGACGCTATAACATTAAATGTTCTTTCATGTTCCCCTTCTGTTGCTGTTGGGGATTTGCAATCCCCAACGGAAGAGTATTGGGATTCGTAATCCTATGTTTAATCTTCCGCATTCCCCTCCATGCGCCTGCGGGGAAGATCCCTCTTATATTCCCCGCCCCTCACCGAGGGGAGGGGTTAGGGGTGGGGTTAGTTAACGTTATCGTTATCGTTAACGTTCCCGTTAATCTTACTCCTCATCATCCCAGAACTTCTTCGGAGCAGCAGGTGCTGCTTCCTCATCCTCGAAGGTACGGCCGGATTTTTTGCTTTCCACGTAATCATATGAGTGTGACAATAAAGCATTTTCGATCTTATACCCAACAGTCTTGAGAACTGGTGCTTTATATTCCTTTTTCATTGTTCTTTCTTCTTTAATTGTTCATTTTTCTGTATTTTGTAGGGGCGTACTTTATGTGCGACCGTTGCACCGTTTTTCTCTGGGTAACGGGCAGGGATGAACCCTGCCCCTACAATTATATCAGTTTCTCTTTGTATTCCCTTCCCTGCACCTGCGGGGAGGGGTTAGGGGTGGAGATATTACTTCACAACCATCTTCACACCGTTGATCACATAGACACCAGCAGGAACTGATACTGTACGAGTCTCACCAGCATTCAGGCTGCACTTGTCAACTGTCTGACCATTTACGGCATGAATCTTTACTTCCTTGTTGGCTTTAGCCATCAGGGTGATCGCACCCTTGCCTGGTATTACTGCTAAGTCAGCGTCTCTCTGAATGTCGCTGATGCCATTAGTGCCGCCGAGATCATCATTCTCGTCAAAGATAATGTCGAATCTCATTAACTTTGCATTATTTTTAGATGCTTTCGTAGCATAGAATGCGCGGAAAGGAAGAACTTTGGCTGTAGCATAGCCATCACTCAGGTTAGCAGAACTAACGAACTGGTTCTTTGCGAAATAGAATATGGCTTGAGCCTTCGGAACCTCAATACCAGCATATGTGCCCTTGTTATAGAAATCGTAACTACCTTGAGCTTCACCATCTTTAAGAGTTCCAGAAGTTGTTGCTCCGTTTATGGTATAGTCTTTATTCAATCCCGTAGTAGGATAAATGGTAGAACCAGTTTGCTCAACGACAAATACCTTATCATCATTGCTGCTCTCCGGAGTTAGTCTTACCAGATACGGCTTGTTGGCCTCTGTAATAGTCACGTCTGTTACTGCAGGATAATATCCGTAGTTAACACCATCCATGTGATTCAGAGAATTCGTAGCCTGCATAGTATGCAGTGTAAATGAGGTATTATTCGTATTGGTGTGTGTACCTTCGTTCAGAGTAATGACAAACGGCAGAATCATAGATGCGTTCTGTGGCTTACCGTATTTATCCAGTGTAATCAGACGGGTGTAAGATACCTTATTCTCCTTACGCATACCAATCTCATATAGAGAATAGAACGGTTGCTTGTCAGTGATGACAATATTATTTGCAGCAGTGAATGTCTTTCCGTTCTCATTCATATATGCCACATTGTCGTTTGGAGCAGAAGCACCCTTCGGCAGGAATACAAGGCAGTTCTTAGCATTCGTTTTGGAGTAGTCATCCATAGACTGATGGGTTTCTGACGTAATCTCATATACACCTGCTAACTTGCTGAAGTCAAGGTTGAGAATCTGCTTAGCGGTCGTTCCTTCAGGAACAGCATTGCCGAAGTCATCCGTATGTGACTTTGTGAGAACGCTGTCAATCTTCTGGAAGATAATGTCTGTTGCAGCATAACCCTGCTCGTTACTTCCTTCCTCAACGGGAGCAGTTACCTCAACGGCATACATTGGATGTGTCTGAACGTTACCGTTGTCGTCAGTATAGAATGTCTTGTTATAGATCTCAGTGAACTTAACCTTCGGCTCATAGGTAGCAGACTGTACGTGAACAATCATCTCATAGAAAGCGTATGCACGGTGCTGTACGGCATCTGTAGGAGCGATGTTGTAACGGGTCTCGTCTGTTGTGAAGACGTAACAGGTATCCACCTGATCCTCATCGGTAACGTCAAATTCCAAAGTACCAAAATTACCGTTATTTGGTGTTGCGGCATACTTATCGAAGGTGAATGGATACTCTGTCAGTGTACCGCCTGAGGCACCTACCTCATCAGCATTGTTGAACTTGAATTTCTTAGTACCCACGACGCCTACCTTCAGACGCTCTTTCACAGTGCTCTTGTCTGCAGCAGCTTCGGCTTTGTTGCTATAGATATTGTTTTTTCTTGATTCCCATGTACCGAACGCCTGGTTGTGCTCAGACTGTACGAAGTTGATACGTGAAGTAGAAGTTGCCTTTCCACCGTCATAGGTCTCATCGAAATATTTACTTACCAGATCCTCGAAAGTTATATATACATTTTTTGTTCTGACTGGCACATGGAAGAAGAACTCACCACCACTTACACTGAAATCGCTGGCGGTAAAGTCTTGCTTCAGCTTAATAGCATCTACGTCTTTGTCGTTACATACCACCTTCATGTGATCCAGGAATGGGTCAAGAGCCTGCAGAGTAAGGGTTGCCTTAACCAATCCGATACCTTCAACGCCGAACTTCACAGCATCGTTGTTCAAGTTCTTAAGAGTATATGATCCTGTACCTGTTACAGTAATTTCATGAGGATTCTTACCCTCCTTATCATAGATCTTTAACTTGTAATTGGAGATACCATCCACTTGAGGAGTGATTTCTCGATAGGTTGCATTGTAACCTCTATCTTTGCTAACTAAGGCATAAGTACTTGAATTCCATCCGTTCCATTCACGATAAAAACGAATATAATAATCTGGCCATCCTATCTGATAAATACCATTCTCACCAATAGCATATCTTTCGCTTTCAGCAGGTTTAGTTGACTGAATACCAGCATAAGCTTGATTGAAGACAAGATATAAACCACTGTTAGACTTAATATATCCATCTTCATCCATGGTCCATACGGTGCGACGGTTACGACTTGTTTCCCATGATACTGAACTTCCATTTGTATATAGGTAGTAAGTATCGCCAAAGAAATCACCTTCCTCGTACATTATATAGAACGTTCTATCAGATCCAGCCTGTGTACCATAATCAAACTTTGCCTCAACGATGCGGTAACCTACTGGGTTCTTTACGTCAGAATTGCTGGGCAGTTGAACATAAGTCGGTGTCTCAATGAAATATACCTGCTCAGCATCTTTTTTTCCGAGTTTAAAATAGTTGCCAGCGGAAGAAATAGTTCCATCCTTATATTCTACAACTTTTCCTGAAGTTCCGTCAAAGTTAGTACCATCAGTAACAGATGAGTCTTCATACAACGTGAAGTAAGCGTCGATGTCTTTTACGTTAGCTGATGTGTAAGAGATACGTGAGTTGTTGAAATAAGTTGTCTGCTGGATTCTTCCATAATCAACCTTACTGGTAGAGAATGGGATGTCCACAGCGCTCATATTAGTGAAATCACCTGTTGGAACGACTGGTGAGTAATTTTCCTCGGATGTAAACCAGAATTCAGCAGATTCTAATGTAATAAGGTCTAAACCATTACTTTCAGGGCCTAACCTGAAATATAACACGTTGGACATCTCGCCTTCATTCATTTCCGTTCTGGTGATGGTTGCAGAAGCACCGCCTCTTTGTACGGTTGCTTGAGTCACATAACGGCCTGAAGGACTGACTGTCTCACCAAAAGTAGAAGAACGATTTATACTATTAAATGTCACGGTATTACCTTGTCCCTCGCCTTTCGTCAATTGTCCTGGTTTACTAAAAGTAATCTCATATTTCGTAAAGCGGAATCCCTTCGGAAGACTTAAAGACACATAGCCCTGCCCGTCACCTTTACAAATCTGGATTTTCCCATCAGCAGCGTAAATATTATTTGCAGGGTTATCTAACTGGCCATTGTCTGTAATATCAGTATGGTCAGATGTTGTCAATACCATACTCAACTGCTCATGCTGCCAGGTAGCATTTCCACCGGACTTATAGCCAAGGTCTTCTTCACCTGGCTTTGCCATAGATGCAATCAAACTACCATTGGTAGCCTTGATCGTCACATTTTGCGCAAACAAGTTGCTCACTCCCATCACCAGAAGGGCGAGCATCATAAATAGTTTTGCTTTTTTCATTTTCATTCGTTTTATTTGTTTGTTATTATTATTGTTCGTTCACTCGTATATATCGTTAGTTGCCTTTTTTTCGTAACCACCCCAACCCCTCCGAGGCTGCCAAAGGTCAAAAGTCAAAAGTTTTGACTACCCTGCTTTAGAGCCGCCCCTATCAAGGGGCTCAAAATCTGACGGATTTGTAATCCGTCTGGGGGTGAGGGGCGGATCTCAGATCCGTAAGACTCTCTTAGAGTGGATGATTTGGGATTGCAAATCCCCAATTCCATGCAAGCGGATTTCAAATCCACTTGAGCAATTTTCCTCCAGTGGCGGGGACAGGCACCCTTCGTGAGCCAGTCCCCGAGAGTTGAGCCAATCCCCGAGTGTTGGGGCAGTCTTCAATTAACTCCCCTCTCCCAACCTCATTGGCTTTTTCTCTCCGCTTCGCTATGAGTGACCGCTGGTTCCCCGTAGGCGCCGAACGTTGTTTCCCGAGCTTCGCTCGCCCATTCCCGCTAACGCGTCTACCCGTAGCCTTTCCCGTAGCCTTTCCCCTCGGCGAGGGGCGAGGAGTTCATGAGTTATTCTTCTCTTAGGTGTGGGGCGAGGTGATTTTCTTTCCTTCCTCTTCATGTGGGGCGGGAGGCTTTATTGCCAATTTGTCAGCAAAAATCAGGGGCTTTAACCGTTATTAACTGTTTATAAAACAGCCCTCAATCCAAGTGTTTATGCGGGTTCTGCTCTCTCGCAGCCTTTCCCATATTACGCCCATATATGACATTCTTTCTCAAAGGTTATGCGTAAACTGTTAAATCGATTAACAATTAAGCGACGATTTAGGTGGAAGAAGGGGAAGAATGTGGAAGTCGTAGTGATAAAATGCTGGTTTGTATGTGTTTAATCAAAGAAGACAGCTTTATCATTCTATCCATTCATCGAGGTACTTTTCAAAATAATAGGCAAAAAAAAGGGATGAGCTATCGCCCATCCCCGAAATCGTTGTTCCAGTTTTCGTCTACTGTGTCATCTTATTAACCAATTACTAACCAAACTATAACCAAATTACTAATCTAAAACAAACCATTTTAACCAATCATATTATGAAAAAACTATTTCTAATCTTTATTTTGATACCTGTGGGTATACCGGACTGATAAACAACAAGAACTTGAATGTACTCTTCAGTGCGTTCTTAACTGCCTTCAAAACCTTCTCTTTTGCTACCGCGCCGTTGTACTCTGCAACTGCCATCGGTGTAATCTCCATTGTCTTCATAATCTTATTTATTTAATATGTTAATACTTTGTTTATTTCTGAACTTCGAACCTGTTGTTCTCTGTTTCTGTTGCAAAGATATAGCGGTTTTTGTTAGCAGCAATGGATTTCCATGAATTCCTTCGTAGTTATATAAGACAGTCGGGTGCATGATGGACAAATGCGGAAAAACATCGGGAAAACTGTCCATTACCCTGGAAAAAACTTTTATTTATGAAGTTATCCATGATGATGTTGGGAGGAATCTGTTGGACGTTAAGAAAAATCTTCGTATTTTTGCAAACGAACAAAACATAGTCGTCTTATGAAGAATCTAACCAGATATTTCCTGCTCGTATCGATGATGCTCATGCCCATGGCGCCATCGGTCAGGGCCGTGCAGAATCATGATGCCGTTACTATTATAAATAAGGTGGAGAAACAGTCGGGGCGCAGGGTGCTCTTCATCGGCGATTCGGTAACCGATGGCGGATGGGGTCGCAGCGGGGGTATGATGACACCCTCGGAGAAACGCAACCAGCATGATCAGAACCACCTCTTCGGACATGGGTATATGGAGATGTGCGCCGCCCACTTTATGAGTATCTATCCCGAGCGCGACTATGTCTTCATGAACCGCGGCATCTCCGGCAACACCCTGTACGACATGCAGCGGCGGTGGCAACAGGATGCCCTGAACCTGCAGCCCGACATCGTGAGCATCCTCGTGGGGATCAACGATGCCGACCGTTTTGTGCGGGATACCACGCAGTCGGCACCCAACTACATCCAGTGGGAACAGACTTACCGTCAGTTGATTGCGCAGTTGAGGGCCATCAATCCGCAGGTGGAGATCGTTCTCGGAACACCTTTCGTGGCAAAGGTGGGACGTATCGGCAACGATGCCAAATACCCTCAACTCGCTTCGATCGTTGAACGACTGGCAGAGATCGTCAGACGAATAGCGGCCGATGAGCATACCTTGCTGATAGAATACGACAAGCTGTTCGCCCAACTGCAAGGTATCGCCCCACGGGCAGACTACTGGATATGGGATGGTATTCACCCCACAACCGCGGGGCACAGGCGGATGGCCGACCTGTGGATCCAGCAAACCGGGCACACGCTATTTTGATTCCTGGATATGAAAGTCTTGAAAACGGCGTAACGGCATCGGACTTTTTGCCGATGCACTCTTAAGTTTTATGCGATGAAAGTCAAATATCGATGAGGTATTCTCTTGACTTTCATCGCAGATTGCTTTTGTGAACCTTCATTTAGCACTCCCAAAAGAAATTTTTATAGCTTCGCGAGGTGGAAGATGTATATTTTAGCATTGTCCATTGTGATTGCTGAACAAGCAAAACAAGTTGTTTTACCTTAGAAAAGTGTATCACAGCCATCCGTATTAGTACCTTTTCCTGAACCAAAACAAGTTGTTTTAGTATGGATTTGGTGATAAAATCCCATGGGAAAAGTCACTTTATCTAAAGCAAAACAAGTTGTTTTGGTCTTATTAAGGCATATGAAGGCAAATAATTTGCCTTCATATGTGTAACGCAATGATTATTAATGTATTACAGTAATTATGAAGGCAAACATGAAAAAACATTCTAAGAAGCTGTTGTTAACTCACGTCCCTGCCTATAATCTGATGCCCTTATGGGGCTCTGGACTATGCCCCTCGTCGCGGACTTGATCCGCAATCTGCACCGAATAAACACGCAGGAGATCCCGACTCGGTGGACGGGATAAGGGAGGGCTTGCAGTGGAGGTATGCGTAGTGGCTCTTTTCAAACAGGACTTCGTCCTTACCTGCGAAACTTTTATTGGTGTTACACATCCTTTAACAGAATCAACAAATCTTAACGCTTTTATTAATAACATAGAGGAAATTATATCCTTGATGGGCGTACTATAGACAATCCTCTTTGATGTTTTACAATTTGGTTATCAAAAACTTATCCGATTTTGTATCGACGAAATTCAAATAGTGGCGAGATATTAAGGTATTTTTCACATTTGAACAGTATTTCGTACAAATTATGAGGTAAGTGCCTAGTGGTCAGGTGTTTGTAAATGCTCATCACCTTGGGGATAGGTGTAAGAAGCGGCCCTGTCCCCGCCACTGAAGAATAAAACACCGTTTAAGCGGATTCGTAATCCCCTGTCTCTTATACGGGAGAATCATAAATATACAGGCATATTTAAAGCAGCTTAGATATAAACGAAATGAATTGGTATACAATTTCAGACAATTATAACAGCAGGTCATTGCTCAGCTTGATCAAGAGATTGTTCTTTCGTAGTAAATCTCATTATCGAAGCAAGAATGACTAATCAGACCCTGGTGGGGACAGGCACCCCCTGACGGGTAGAGCCAGTCCCCAAATGACTCCGAAAACTCCTCGCCCCTCGCGAGGGGAAAGGCTAAAACCAAAAACCTCCCGCCCCTTGCCTAAGGGGAGGGAATGAGGGAGGGGTGAAAAGAGGCAAAAAACAAATGAATCATTGCAACTAACGATATAGTTTGAACGAATAATATTAACAAACAAATAAAACGAATGAAAATGAAAAAAGCAAAACTATTTATGATGCTCGCCCTTCTGGTGATGGGAGTGAGCAACGTGTTTGCGCAGAATGTGACGATTAAAGCGACGAACGGTAGTATGATCGCTTCAACGCCAACAGGAAATAGCGATTACGACGTTTTCTTTAAAGCTGGTGGTTTTGCAACTTGGCAGCATGAACAGCTTAGCATGGTGTTGACAGTGTCTGATATGACTGACCTGACTGCAACAGATCAGCTTGACAACCCTGCAAATAACCTTTTCTCTGACGGAACCCACATCCAGATAGCTAAGGGTCAAAGCAACTATAATAAATGTTATCTCTCTTTGAGTTTGCCTAAGGGTTACCGGTTTACTGGATATAGTATTAAATTCTCGAAGCCAGGAAAGACGACAAAGCGTCTTAACAACAATTCGATGACTTTCAATTCATCCGATGCGTCATCTGAATTTGGTGAGACAGGAAAAAATTTCGCAGCTTATACTGTTTCTAAAAGTGCAGCAAGAGGGGGAGCGGCACAAACTATCAGCCGTGAGTCTCAGAATGACAATGATATGGGCAATGTATTGTATTTTAAACTGCAGAATCCATCTAATGATCGTGCCCTCATCACTCTTGAAAGTGCAGAGTTCTTCTTCACTGCTGAGGCCGATTATACACCACTTACGACTCCTGGAAACGTACAGCGTGTAAGTGCTATTGATATTCCCTTTTCAACAAGTAAAGTAGACTATGGAACTATTCAAAACAGAACTTATGATAATGTAAATCGTGTAAGCTATAGTTCTGCTAATGTAAAAGATCTTAAAGCAAATCTGACATTATATGAAGCTGGTTCTATAAGAGATAACACAGAAGATGAACGTGAAGAATGGGATGGAGTATCTGGCAAAGTTGTAGAATACAAAGAAGGTAGCATTTCTGTTGAAAATGGCTATTACCGCATTGGTGCTGAAGATGCAGCCAATCCCGGAACGGAAGAGCACATCTATTATCTTGAAACACCCACATACGTACTGTTGCAGGATAACGTAACAAAGAATCCTGTGGGTTACCGCATCGTTGGTGCACAGATTGATTACAAATATGGTCCGACTAATAAATATGGAACGGTACAGAAACCGTACACTACCTTTTTTATCAGTTATTCAACAGGAGGCCTATTCGGCACAACTTATTATTTAAACGACATAGGTGGTGCTACAACGCGTAGTAACCAATGCGCTCTTTGGTTTATTGATGAAGAAGGCTATATTCGTACAGGAGTGAATGGACAAACTTATTTAACTAATACCAATTCCCAATCAGGAGGTGCTTCTTATGCGGGTACAACCATAAACAAAGAAGAAGCGATTAAATTCTCTATAGACACCAATGGTCATATTTATTACACAGAAGGTGGCACTGACTATTGGCTACGTAGGACATCCTCTTACGGTACTACCTATTTCCGCTTCCAGAAAAATACAGGAGATAGAGCCACTCGCACGAACTATGGTACAACCAATGTTAGCGTGATCGGTGTTACTGGGACTAATTCAGCCCAGAATTATACCTTAAAAGTATATGATAAGACTGGTACAACGGCAGATGGAGACAATACTGTAAATGTTAGTAGTACTAATCAAAGCGGAACCATCACCTTAGGTGGTTTGAATAATGATGCTATTAAGATTGGCGTTATCGGTACAGGTCTTATTAAGGGTACACTTATCCTTCAGGCTCTCGATCCATATCTTGACCAGATGTCTGTAGTATGTACTGATAAACAAAACACTGCTATCAAGTTTAGTCAGACCTTTACTGCCAGTGATTTCAGCGTAAGTGGTGGAGAATTCCACTTCTATGTGCCTGAAGACACGAAGAAGGTCGGCATTACGTTTGAAGACCTGAAGAGCAAGTATTTCGATGAGACATATAATGGTGGTTCTGTGCCTCATACCTCTCGTATTAACTTTGTGAAGTCAGCGCACTATAATGCATTTGGTGAATCAAACAATAATATTTATTCTGATAAAGATGAGGCTGCAGCAGGTAAGACAGATGTGAGTGAGCGTCTGAAGGTTGGAATCGTTGGTTCTGCTAGGTTTAAGTTTAACAATGCTGCAGACCTCACCAATGGTAATGGTATTCTGACGGAGTATCCATTCTCGATAGAGAACTATGCAGCTGCCCCAAACAATGGTAGTTTTGGCAGTATGGATTTCGATATCACAGATGGTGATAAGGATGCAACAAAATATGTCTTCACAACTGATGAGACCCGATATAATATCGCACCGACCACAGCTACTCAGCACCGTGCCTATGCATACTATGAAATGCATGTATTTGTGCATGAAGCTAATTATCATGCAAAGGTAGAGATCGTTCCGGTTTATGAAGACGGAAAGACATTCTATCTCGATGATAATACGGAGAAGACAGATGCTTTCTATGGTGCTATCGTAACTGCTCCGTATCAGGAAGGAGGCAAAACCAAGCAGGGATACGCATCGTATAAAAATATTTACGATCGAATCGGTGAAATCATTACCACTGGAGCCGATGATGCAGCTACCCCGCATACAGATCTTCCTGAGAGTACAAAACAGATTCTCTATCTCGATCTGAGTCAGTTGGCCGGTGTATATCATCAGACCACAACTAATGCTACAAGTACTGAGGGTGGAGAAGGAACGACCGAGACACCTGAAGCTAATTATCTTGAGCAATATGCTGTTAACTGTCTGTTCTTCTTGCCACAGGGCTTCTCAGAGAATCGTCATAACATAGCATATAAGATGGAATCGGGCAGTTTCCGTGCTGCAAACAACATTGTTGTAACTGATAAACAGCCATTCTACTCTCCATACAACATTCAGGTGGATGCAGCAAACTATTCTGAATACAAACGTATGGTAACAATTGAAAGATATGGTACAGTCGGCAAGGCAACTGTTATCCTGCCGTTCAACATTAATGTTGATGCAGATGGTCTGCACAACAATAACGATAACTCTGGCACATTCAAGTTGCATAAGATGCAGGATACTGATGCCATAGCATTGACAAACCGCGACAATTTGGATTATTATGCAGAAGGCTACTTTACCAAGCCTGAGCTCCAGGAGATTCAGTTAGAAACAGGAAAGACTTATGTAGCACCCGCTTATAAGCCATATGTCGTAGAGGTAATCAGTGGTCCTAGTGAGGAAGGTAGTAATCAACTCTCGTTCATTGCCCGAGTAAACGGTGGTATTGTATATCAAACTCCAGATAAGACTAATTACATCTTTGATGGCGAAGAGGCTACAAGCACAGTAGAGAATGTTGGCTATAAATTCTCTCATCACGGAACGATTACAGGAAGACAACTTCCTAACGCTTCTAAGACTACCCAGATATTCTACTTTGCAAACGATCTGTTCCATGATTCTCAGACATTGTACGATGGATTGTCTCTGAATATGTTCCCGTTCAGAACATACTATGACTACCAAGCTACAGGATCACATTCAAAAGTTTCAAGTTTCCGCGTAGTTTTCGGCGAGAATCCTAATATGGGTGGAACCAATGGAATCAACGAGATTCAGCGTGATGCAGACTTAGCCGTAATTCCAGGCAAGGGTGTTATTACCCTGATGGCTAAGGCTGAGAAGGACATAACAATCCATGCCGCTAATGGTCAGACCGTTGACAAGTGCAACCTGAAGGCTGGTGAGACACGTACAGTGGCTGTTCCTGCCGGTGTCTACGTGATCAACGGTGTGAAGATGGTTGTGAAGTAATATTTCAACGTTAACGGTAACGATAACGTTAACTAACCCCACCCCTAACCCCATTCCCGAGCTTCGCTCGCCTACCCGTAGCCTTTCCCCTCGGAGAGGGGCGGGGAATATAAGAGGGATCCTCCCCGCAGGTGCAGGGAGGGGAATACGAAGGGGAATAGAAAAAATTAGAAGAACAATTTAAGAATTAAGTACAATGAAAAAAGAATATAAAGCACCAGTATTGAGTACTATTAGGTTAGAGACTGAGAATCTTCTTGCTACTTTATCTAAACAACAGGGTGATAATTATACTGATGCCAAGAAAACCGGCCGTACTTTCGAGGATGACGATGCTATGCCTGCCGCTCCTAAGAAGTTCTGGGATGATGAGGAGTAAAATTAACGTTAACGGGAACGATAACGTTAACTAACCCCACCCCTAACCCCTCCCCCCGGTGAAGGGAGGGGGATACAAGGTAAAATCTCTCCGCAGGCACAGGGAGAGGGGAATGTGAAAGATCAAACTTAGGATTACAAATCCCAATACTCTTCCGTTGGGGATTGCAAATCCCCAACAGCAACAGAACATTTAATGTTATAGCGTGATATTAAATTGGGGACAGGACTCTCTTGATGGGCCCTGTCCCCTTTATTGTTTGTAGTGACAAGAATTGATAGGCAGGGACAGGTATCCATAGTGAACCTGTCCCTGAGTTTATAGGTTTTCTATCTCGTCTATAGTCAGGCCGGTGCTCTCGGCGATCAGGTCGGCAGGGACTCCTGATTGTTTTAGGTTACGTGCGATATCAATCTTTTCTTGTGCGCGTCCTTTCTCAATACCTTGTTCGATACCTCGTTTAATACCCTGTTCTATTCCTTTCTCTATACCCTGTTCTATACCTTGTTCTATTCCCTGCTTAAGTCCTTCTGCCAATGCTTGGGTCCTTGCCTTCTCCAGTCCTTTCACATAACTGCGTTTTTTGGTCAGCTCCCACCGTACGGCATCGATAAAACGATCATAGAGGTCTAACTCCAGTTCACTGAAGGCCGATTCCTCAACGATTGCAAGGGCTTTGTTCACCTCGGCATTCTCAAGTAACTCCGCGGGAGCCTGTCTGGTGCCACCATTTATCTCTGTGAGGAAACGTAGCCATAATACTTCCATCTTCTTCTCTGAGATGGTCTGTGGCTTAAACTTTGGTAATTCAAAGAACAGCAGGTGGATGCCATCTATGATGTGATTAGGATTATCCTTTTCTGTCATCTGATAGTGATGAAAGAATTTCTCATCGTTTTTCTCATAGATATCGTTAATCAGGTTCAGGGAATATACCGGTTGTATGGCATCATAATGCATCCCGGCATCCAGTTGCATAACATAAGTCTTTGAGGCATTGTAGAGTACACGATGGGTAAACTCAGAGTTCCATTCCATCTGCATCTCTACGATAAACTGTCGGCCGTAATTGTCCTTACAGCGTACATCAACGATGCTGAACTTGGTAAGCGGTGTGCGTGGAATCAGTTCTGCTGGCAGGTATTCTAATGACTCTATCTCATGATCCTCTTCTAAGGGCAACAAGGCATTAAGTAAACTCATCAGTAGGTCAGGGTGTTCCCCGAACACCTTCTTGAATGTGATGTCTGCTTTTGGATCCAGATACTTACCCATACTATACTCTCTTTCGGTTTTGCTTTTTAATTGTTGTTTACTCATAGCTTAAATATTAAAAATCCATTTGCAAAAATACATATTAACTGCTGATTTTGCAAATAAACAAAGCACATTTTCTCCGAATGCTAAGATTAAATACAGAAAATTAGCAATCTAAGGTGTTACGTTTTCTCATCTTTTCAGTCATTAATATATACAAATAATTTTCTTATTCAATTGTCATTCAATATAAACAACCAGATAGGTAAGATGAAAAAGATTGTTTTGTTTATAACGGTCATCCTCTTGGCCTTGGTGCCCGAGATAGTCATGGCCCAGTTCGGTCCGGTAGGTTTCGTCAATGTCAATGAAGGCATCAATGGCATTACCGGTGGTATGGGCGGCAAGATCGTGCGTGTGAACAACCGTGAGGACTTAGCCAAATATGCGGCAGGCTCAACGCCTTATATTATTATAGTGGAGGGCAAGATGACCGGTAATGGACTGAATCGCAAGAAAGACCTTATATCCGTAGGTAGCAACAAGACGATCGTAGGTGTGAAAGGAGCAGAACTGGCTGGTATCGGACTGGATATCAAAGGTCAGCAGAATATCATTATCCGTAACCTGACGATCCATCATGCCGATCCAGATGGCATCGCAGCACGCAGTTCTCATCATATCTGGGTGGATCACTGTGATGTTTACAGCGAGGATGAACCTGTGAAAGAAGACTGGGACGGACTGGTGGATCTCACCGTGGGTTCCAGTTATCTTACCGTTAGTTACTGCTACATCCACGATCATCATAAGGCTTGTCTGTTGAATGCCGGCACGATGCACTTTGAGGATAATGGCAAGAACCGCGCTACCTATCATCACAATGCCTTTATGCGTACCGACCAGCGTAATCCCCGTATCGGTTATGGATTGGGACACGTGTTTAGTAACTACTATCAGAAGATAGGAACCTATGCCATCGGTGTACATACCCAGGCACAGGCTGTATCCGAACAGAACTATTTTGATGCCACGGTGAATCATCCCTTTGAGAATCTGTATGCCAAGAGTAAGGATGAGGCCTCATGCGGATTTATTGTCGACAGGAACAGTTATTTCGGAAAGGAGCTGTCACCTGAATTTAAGTTCCAGACCACAGGTGCGTCGTTTAAGCCTGAGCGCTGGTATGACTACGCTTTCGCGCTGACCGCTCCTAATGAGGTGGCTAAGCTTTATCCCAATCAGGTAGGTCCTGTAGAGGGATTGGAGAATGAGCCTATCCTCTGGCCCGGTAATGGTGCCACGGATATACAGACAAGCGTGAAGCCAACTTTCAGTGCTATTGATGGAATGACCAAGGCAGAGGTATATATAGGTACTGATGTCAACCGACTGAAGAAGACGAATATTGAGAGGTTGGTGCTCCGCCCCGCCACCACCTACTATTGGTATGTAAAGGCATACACAAAGAAAGGCAGTCATCAGTCGCCGGTGTATCGTTTTACTACCGCTGCAGAGAAGGTGGCGAATCCTTATCCCACCGATGGAGAGAAAGATACGAAACTAAGAGTAGCGGAAGTAGCCCAGTCGAAAACTGTTCCGATGAGTCTGTCGTGGCGCCCGGCAGCTGTAGCCGAGAGCTATAAGGTATATCTCTCCACAACGGCTTCGAAGTTGGATAAGGCTTTGATCGGCACGACTACCAATACCACTTATAATCCCGGCACCCTGCTGTACGGACAGAAATACTACTGGCGTGTGGATGCAGTGAGACCCGATGGAAAGATCGTGAAGGGTGATGTATGGACCTTTGAGTCGCCCGCACCTACTATCAAGGAAGGACGTACCGAGATGGAGCATCTGGCACGCAGCGCCTATGTATATCTGGAGCGTAACGTGAACACTCGTTTCAAAGGATACGTAGCCTCTAACGATACTTGTACTGTTGGTGAGGTAGGACCTGGTGCCATGTCGGGTATCTGGCAGGGTAAGGAAGGTAATTATCAGATTAGTGTTACTTACTATGATGAAGCTGTCGGACAGGCATGGATGGGGGTATCGGTTAATGATGAGTTGGTTGACTCTTGGCGCGGTGAGCGGACGGAGGCATTGAAGACCCATCAGTTGCCGAAGACTGTTTATCTGAAGCCTGGTGATCAGATACGTATTGATTTCTATACCCATCGCAGGATGCGCTGTCGTATCGACTGCATGGACATTATAAGAGTGAAGAGTGAAGAATGAAAAGTGAAGAATTTAAAGTTTAGGGTTTAGAGTTGAAGGATTAAAGTTGAAGGTTTAGAGTTATAAAGCCCGTAAGGGCGTCAGAATATAGGCGGGGGTGTTAACCCCCGTGAAGGAGCACCACCCCGACCCTCCCCGAGAGGGAGGGAGATGCGCAGAAACATAATCAGCCCGTAGGGCGATAGAAATATAATGATGAAGAAGAGTATATTATTAACATTGATGGGTATAGGACTGTTGCAAGGTGTGACGGCCCAGAATATTGATTTTGATTTTCCGGGAAGAAATACCTCGGAGGTGACAGAGCCCAACTATATCCCATGGGCTGTCGGTCGTGTAGAGAGTGAGAGTAAGACCTTTGATAACGGCATGACCCTGACGGTAGCCGGTGGTGATAATGCTTCTGCCGTCGCTTCTACCTGGAGCAAACAAACGATTCAGGGAGGATTTAAACTCGTTGGTGACGGTGTAATCGCCTGTAATCTGGAGGATGGTAATTACATTAAGATAACCGAAGGGTCTACCTCTATTATCCTGACCATCGAGGGTATGTCGCCTGGTCCGCATTCTGTAATAGGCTATCATTGTGCCACTGATAAGAACCTTACCTTACCACCGATACAGGTGTCGGTAGATGGTGTGGTGAAGCAGACGAATGTAAAATATGCCACCAACACTGATAACCTGAAGATGTCGGATGTCGGTCGGTCGTATGTAGAGTTTAACGTGACGGAAGGACAGCCAGTGGTCATTAAGTTTATGACGATGCCCGAGGAAGGCAAGAGCTATGGTATGACAAGTATCACATTGAATGCGTTGGAGTTTGATGTGAACCCATACGGTATCATGGATGAGATTCCCGAGAATTACGATTATCACTTTGCGGCAGACGACGGAGCGGTGACCTTCCAATGGCAACCGGCAGATATCGCTGTCGGTCATCGGTTGGTGTATGGCACCGACTCTACTACGGTGGCCGATGCTGTGAGCTATCAGTATGAAGGCAAAGATGCCACGTTTACTGCTGGTGGCTTCTCTCCGTTGAACCGTTATTGGTGGCGTGTGGATGAGGTGGATGCCGACGGTCATGTCCATAAGGGTAAGGTGATGACCTTCCAGACTCGCCGTGATGCTTTCCCCGGAGCAGAGGGCTACGGACGTTATGCTATCGGCGGTCGTGGTGGCGTGGTCTATCATGTCACCTCTTTGGCAGATGACGGTAGCGAGGGTACCTTGCGATATGGTTTGAAAGAGGTAAAAGGTCCGCGTACCATCGTCTTCGATGTGGCAGGTGTTATCTCTCTGAAGTCACGGCTCTCCATTTCAGATAAGTTTGTTACGGTGGCCGGTCAGACAGCCCCTGGCAACGGTATCATGTTGCGTACCAGTGCTTTCGGTATGCAGAGTGATGGTGTCACCCGGTTTATGCGTATGCGTTTAGGACATAAGAAACTGATAAATGGAGTGATACCCGGTGGAAAGAACTCTGAGACCTACGGCAGTGAGGAGGGAACAACCGAAGAGACTACCCTTGGTGGACTCGACGGAATGGGTATGGCTGGTAACGACCATGCCATCATGGATCACTGTAGTATCTCATGGACCATCGATGAGGCTTTCTCTTCACGTAATGCCAAGCATATGACCCTGCAACACACATTAATCAGCGAGGCTCTCAACAGAGCTGGCCATCCTAACTATGATGCCGGCAGCACACACGGTTTTGCCGCAACCATTGGTGGTGGTGAGATGGGTGCCAAGGGCAGCAGTTTTCATCATAACCTGTTGGCCCATAATGCCGGTCGTAACTGGAGTATCTCCGGTGGTCTTGATGGTAAGGGTTATTACGATGGTCATCATGATGTGTTCAATAATGTGGTGTACAACTGGGATGGTCGTACGACCGACGGTGGAACACATGAGATGAACTTCGTGAATAATTATTATAAGGTAGGTCCTGCTAACGGTACAAAGATCTTGTTGAACGCACAGATAGAAGGAACCGGAAAGGGAACACAATCGTATTATGTCAAAGGGAATATCCGTGAGAATCTGGATGGCACTAAGACACAAGATAAGTTAAATACGACCTATAAGTATTCGTTGTCTGGCGGACAGGTACTCGACTGGCAAGTATTCGTAGATGAACCTTTCTTCCCCAGTTATGCTACGATAGAGACGGCAGAGGCAGCCTTTAAGAACGTGCTTTCTGATGTGGGATGTAACATGCCGCTATTGGATAAGCACGATGAGCGCATGGTGAGTGAGACGCTGAACGGCACTTATGTCGCCAAGGGCAGCAGAACCGGTAAGAAAGGACTGATTGACTCAGAGGAAGACAGTGGTTGTGAAGGTTTTGATCTGGAAAAACTGAATATTGTTGAGGCCACACGTGAGGCCGGTTGGGATACAGACCAAGATGGTGTCCCCAACTGGTTTGAGACAATCACAGGGACAGATCCTAATCAAGCGAATAACAATGACGATCGTGACGGTGATTACTATACCGACTTAGAGGAGTATCTCAACTGGATTGCCGAACCCAACTTCATCGTAAGGACCGGAGAAAAGAAAAGTTTCGACCTGAAACCTTACTTCGCCGGATACAAGACGATCAATGCTACGGCTGAAGGAGCGAGCATCGAAGGAACAACACTGACATTCAATGCATCTGAGGGTGGATTGTATAAGGTGAATGTAACCGTGACGGAGGATGGTATCTCATTGACCCGACTGTTCCACTTTGCTGTGCAAGGGGAGAATACTGGAATCGTTGATGTCAAGAATACAGATCAGCAAGTGGATTCACCGGTGTATAATCTCAGTGGACAGCGGGTGAGCACACCACGTAAGGGCATCTTCATCAAGGACGGAAAAAAGATTATCGTAAAATAAATTTGCGTGAATATTTGAGGTTATTGTGAAAAAAAACACTATATTTGCAAATCTAATGATATAATCAGACAGATACCTGCGAATATTAACTTATATAATACACATAACCATGGCAACATCACCGCAAGTAAATCCCGCCGAGCTATCGAGGAGATACGATGAGTTCTTGGCAGAAATTGAGAAATTTGTAAAGTCAGACAATATCTACACTGACGAGTTACGTACCTTGGGCTGGGGAACTGACGCCAGCTTCTACCGTCAGATACCAAAGATCGTTATCCGTAGCGATAGCGAGGAGCAGGTATCGGCTATCGTAAAAGCCTGTAACAAATATGAACTGCCCTTTACCTTCCGTGCCGCAGGAACATCACTCTCCGGACAAAGTGTGAGCGATTCGATCCTGATCGTGGCCGGCAAGCACTGGGAGAAATACGAGATCGGAGAGAATCAAGACAGTATCCGCATGCAACCGGGTATCGTGGGAGCACGTGTCAATGAGATCCTGAAACCTTACGGTCGTGTATTCCCACCAGACCCTGCATCCATCGGTTCTGCCATGGTAGGTGGTATCGTTTGTAACAATGCCTCGGGTATGAACTGCGGCGTGCATGCCAACAGTGACCGTATGATGATCAGTGCCCGTCTGATCCTGACCGACGGAACGGTGGTGGATACAGGTGATGAGAAGAGCAAAGAGGCTTTCCGCCAGTCACATCCCGACTTTATCCGTAAGATAGAGGAGTTGCGCGACCGGGTACGTGCCGACAAAGAACTCACAGACCGTATCAATAAGAAATACAGCATCAAGAACGTAACGGGTCTGAATATCCGTCCGCTACTCGCTTATGATGATCCTTTCGATATCATGGCCCACTGTATGGTAGGCTCTGAAGGAACATTGGCATTCCTCTCTGAGGTAACAATGAAGACACTCTACGACTACCCTTATAAGGCATCGGCGATGGTTTATTTCCAGACGATGAAGGAGAGTTGTGAGGCAGTGGTAGCCATGAAGAAACTCAAGTCGGGCGATGAAGACTTGAAGATGAGTGCTGAGAACCTCGTAGTAAAGAGTGCGGAGATGCTCGACTATAAGTCACTTAGTTCTGTGGATGATCCCGTCTATCTGCAATATCAGAAAGATGTGGATGCCGGAAAGATTCCCGGTGTGGAGCCCGGCGACTACCATAACCTCACCGCTATCCTAACTGAGACCAAGGCCGTGACCCATGAGCAGTTGGTGGAGAAGATGGAGACGGTGAAGAAATGCCTGTCGCAGTTCCGTCTGTATATCCCTGCTGAGTTTACTGAGGATCCGAAGATCTACGGCAAGTACTGGGCCATCCGCTCTGGTATCTTCCCCTCTGTGGGTGGAACGCGTCCGGTTGGCACCTCTTGTCTGATTGAGGATGTGGCCTTCCATATTGACGACCTGCCCGAGGCAACGGTGAAGTTGCAGAAGATGATTGCTGATCATGGTTATAGTGATGCTTGTATCTACGGTCATGCTTTCGAGGGAAACTATCACTTTATCCTGAACCAGAGTTTCAAGAGCGACAGTGAGGTGAAGCGCTATGAAGAGATGATGCGCGACGTAGCCCGTCTGGTAGTTGAGGAGTACGACGGTTCGCTGAAGGCTGAGCATGGCACGGGCCGTAACATGGCACCATTCGTGAAATACGAGTGGCAGGAGAAGGCTTACGAGGTGATGAAGGAGTTGAAGGCGATCTTCGATCCGAAGGGTTTGCTGAACCAGGGTGTTATCTTCAATGATGATCCAGAGTGCTTCATCAAGTGTCTGAAGCCACTGCCTGTATTGGACTACGACTTCGACAGAATACCTGATGGTGGTCATTACTTGGCGGGTGATAAGTCATCTACCAAGGAGACTATCGAGGCAGTGAAGCGTGCCAACAAGTGTATCGAATGCGGATTCTGCGAGGTGAACTGTATGTCGTGCGGACTGACCTTATCTTCCCGTATGCGTATCGCCGTACAGCGTGAGATCCGTGACCTGACAGATACCGGCCGTGATCCGGAGCGATTGGCAAGACTGAAGAAACAATATGCTTACTACGGTGACCAGACCTGTGCTACCGACGGATTGTGCTCCACCTCTTGTCCGATGAAGATCAATACGGGTGAACTCACCCACCTGATCCGTCAGATGAACATGCTTGATAACAAGACAGGATACAAGGCAGGAGAGTTTGCCGCCAATCACATGGCTGGTATCAAGTCGGGCTTGCGTGTGGTGCTCGATGTGGCTAACCTCGGACATACCGTGCTGGGCTCTTCCCTGATGAGTAGTGTCTGCAAAGGCATGAACAAGATGGGATTGCCTCTATGGACTACGGCCATGCCAAAGAAGGTGAAACAGCCGAAACCAGGATCGCATGTGGGTAAGGCAGAGAAAGAAGACCTGAAGGTGGTGTACTTCCCCAGTTGTATCAACCAGACCATGGGATTGGCCAAGGGTGCTCCTGTGAAGAATAGTCTGGTGGATGAGACCTGTCAACTGTTGAATAAGGCTGGTTATGAGGTGATCTTCCCCAAAGATATGAACAAGATGTGCTGCGGACAGATCTGGGAAAGCAAGGGTATGCTCGATATCGCCGACCGTAAGAGTGCAGAGTTGGAGAAAGCCTTATGGGAGGCCAGTGAACAAGGGCGCTATCCTGTGTTGTGCGACCAGAGTCCGTGTCTGCACCGTATGAAGAAGGTGATTACCCGCATGAAGCTTTACGAACCGGCAGAGTTTATCATGACCTATCTGAAAGACCGTCTGGATTTCCATCCGATCGACCGACATATCGCACTGCACCTCACCTGTTCTACTCGTGAGATGGGTGTTTCCGATCAATTGATACAGTTAGCTAAGCTCTGTTCTAAGAATGTCTATCTGCCAGAAGGTGTTGGCTGTTGCGGTTTTGCCGGTGACCGTGGATTTACTTATCCGGAGATGAACCGTTATGCGCTGCGTAAACTGAAACCGCAGATTGAGAAGTATCATATCGAGGTGGGGTATTCTAACAGTCGTACCTGTGAGATCGGTCTGCAGACGAATACAGACATCCCGTATATGAGCATCGTCTATCTGGTGAACGAATGCACCACGAAGAAGGCTTAGAGTGAATTCATTCCCTCAATGCTAGCTTCCCTCATGGCGTTCCTCTCCTCATTGCGGGCTTGACCCGCAATCTCCTGCAGAAATAGGAAGAGATCCCGGATCAAGTCCGGGATGAGGGTTTATGGTTTAGAGTTTAATTTTCAATTATCAATTATCAATTATCAATTAAATTGATTCATTTAGAGAATATACACAAGACGTACTTCGGGGCCCAGCCCCTACACGTACTGAAAGGCATTAATCTGGATATTGCCGAAGGAGAGTTCGTCAGCATCATGGGTGCATCGGGCTCGGGGAAGTCGACCCTGTTGAACATCTTGGGTATTCTCGATAATTATGATACCGGCACCTATACCCTGGCCGACACCTTGATAAAAGACCTGTCGGAGACGAGGGCAGCCTACTACCGTAACCACATGATCGGTTTTATCTTCCAGAGTTTTAACCTTATCGGTTTTAAGACTGCTGTGGAGAATGTGGAGCTGCCCCTGTTCTATCAGGGTGTGTCGCGCCGTAAGCGTCATCAGTTGGCCATGGAGTATCTGGATCGGTTAGGACTGGCCGACTGGTCACATCACTATCCCAATGAACTGTCGGGTGGTCAGAAACAGCGTGTGGCGATAGCCCGTGCCCTGATCACCCATCCGCAGATTATCCTGGCTGATGAACCTACGGGTGCACTCGACTCACAGACGAGTGTGGAGGTGATGCGCTTGCTGAAACAACTGAATGAGAAAGAGAAAATAACGATCGTGGTGGTTACCCATGAGAGTGGTGTAGCCAACGAGACGAATAAGATTATCCATATCAAAGACGGACTGATTGGTGAGATACGTGAGAACACGCAGCACCAATCATCGCCCTTCGGCATGGGAGGTGTCATGAAATAATGCTGGATATCATCACAGAGATCATCGCCACCGCCCGTCGAAACAAGTTACGTACCGCACTGACGGGATTCGCTGTAGCATGGGGAATCTTCATGCTCATCTTCCTGTTGGGTGCCGGCAACGGACTGATTAATGCCTTGGAGGACTCTACCGGACGGTTTATGGATCAATCGATGAGTGTGCATGGCGGTATCACCAGCAAGGCATACGAAGGGCTGCGCAAAGGACGAAGCATCCAGTTGAACGAGAAAGACTTTCAAACCACATCGCACGACTTCAGTCAGAACGTGACGGCCGCTGGTGTCGTGGTTCGTCAGCGTGGCGTACAAGTCAGTCTTGGTCCGGAATACGTGCAGGTATCGTTGCGTGGCGTTCATCCCGAGGAGATTACGATCAACCGTAAGACGATACTCTGCGGGCGCTTCGTCAACAATATCGACATGCAGGAAAAACGAAAGGTTATCGTCCTCAGTGATACCTATGCCAAAGAACTGATGCCTACAGGCTATGAGCGACTCGTAGGACAGCATGTCAAGGTGGGTCAGATGGCTTTCCAGGTGGTGGGCATCTATAAGGCCGACCGTAGTGGCATGGCTGATGATGCTTATACGGCCGTTACGACCATGCGCTCTATCTATAATAAAGGTGATAAGGTGGATGAGATATACTTCTCCTTCAGTGGACTGAACACCATGGAAGAGAACCAGTCGTTTGAGAAGACCTACCGTGGGAAATTGAACAAACAACATCAGGCGGCAGCCGATGACGAGAGTACCTTGTGGATATGGAATCGTTTTACACAGGCCCTGCAGATGAACACAGGTATGAGTATCATCCGTATTGCCCTGTGGATCATCGGACTGTTTACCTTGTTGAGCGGCATCGTGGGTGTGAGTAATATCATGCTCATCACGGTAAAGGAGCGTACCCATGAGTTTGGCATCCGTAAGGCAATTGGTGCCACGCCGGGTTCATTACTCCGACTGATCATCTTAGAGAGTGTGATCATCACCACCTTCTTCGGTTATCTGGGAATGTTGGCCGGTATCTTCGCCAATCATCTGATGGATATCACGGTTGGCCAAGAACAGATTGATTTTGGTGAGGGAGAACACATCTCGGTATTCCTCGACCCGACAGTCAGTTTCCAGGTATGTGTGGCAGCTACCATCGTTATGATTGTGGCAGGAATGATTGCCGGACTGGTGCCTGCCCGTAAGGCAGCCCGTGTACGACCCATCGAGGCGCTGCGCGCGGAGTAAGATCGGGTTTTAGTTGATAGTTAATAATTAATAGTTAAGAGTTAGACATAGTAGTTATCGTTAACGTTAACGTTAACGTTATCGTTATTATATGAGAATAGATATCGACAGTTATCATGAGATCGTCCACACGCTGACGAGGAACAAGAGCCGGTCGCTCCTGACAGGCTTCGGCGTGTTCTGGGGTATCTTCATGCTTGTCGGTTTGATCGGTGGTGGTAACGGACTAAAAGAGAAACTACAGTCAAACTTTGACGGCTTTGCTACCAATGCCGCTATAATCTGGGCACAGCCTACGACCAAGCCTTATGCGGGATTCCGCAAAGGTCGTAGTTGGGAAATGGTATATACCGATGTAGAGCGACTGCGGCAACAGGTGCCTGAACTGTTGACGATATCGCCGGTGGTGAGTAAATGGGGCATCACTGCCCTGCACGAGGATAAGAGCAGCACCTGCGTACTGAAGGGTTTATCGCCCGACTATCAGGAGGTGGAGAGTCCGAAGATCCTCTATGGCAGATACCTCAATGAGATGGACATACGTGAGCATCGTAAGGTATGTATCATCGGAAAGAAGATCTATAAGACACTGTTCCCTAAGGGAGGTGATCCCTGCGGAGAACAGATCGCCATCGACAATATATATTATAAGGTGGTGGGGGTTGACTACAGTTCGGGAAATATCAGCATCAACGGTAGTAGCGAGGAGTCAGTATATATCCCACTGACGATGATGCAACAGACCTACAACTATGGTGAACAGGTGAGTATGATCTGTGTAACCGTGCTGCCGGGCATCTCGATGAAGAGCATTACCGATAAGATGCGTACGGTGATTGCCCGTGCCCATCAGGTAGATCCCACCGACGAACAGAGTGTGCTGATCTTCAATACGCAGGTGATGTTCAGTCTGGTGGATAATCTCTTCCATGGTGTCAACCTCCTGATCCTGTTGGTGGGTGTCGGCACCTTGTTGGCTGGAGCTATCGGTGTAAGTAATATCATGATGGTAACCGTGAAGGAGCGTACAACAGAGATCGGCATTCGCCGGGCTATCGGTGCTACCCCAAAGATGATTCTCTCACAGATCGTTACGGAGAGTGTGGTGCTGACGGCTGTATCGGGCTTGGCGGGCATCCTCTTTGCGGTATTCATCTTAGAGATGCTCGAGATGGGTGATACGACCGACGGTGTGGTGGGTGCCCATTATCAGGTACGGTTCTGGACAGCCATCGGAGCTCTTGTACTGTTGAGTGTGTTAGGGGTATTGGCTGGTATGGCTCCTGCCCTGCGTGCCATGGGTATCAAACCGGTGGATGCGATGCGGGAGGAATAGTGTTGCGGAGCAACAAATTGATAATTGAAAATTGATAATTAATACGAGATATGAAAAAGTTCTTGAAGATTATTGTGCCATTGCTGATATTGGCCGTCTTTATCGGCACGTTCGTCTTTCTTTACCTGCGTTCGTTACCACAAGAAGTGGTATACGACGAGTTTGAGGTGACTGTGGGTGACATCAGTAAGACTACAGTGGTTACCGGCAAGATAGAACCCCGTGATGAGGTGAACGTGAAACCGCAGATCAGTGGTATCATCACTCAGATCATGAAAGAAGCCGGTGATGTGGTAACCGCTGGTGAGGTAATCGCCAAGGTGAAGGTTATCCCCGATATGGCACAGTTGAGCAATGCGGAGAGCAGGGTACGACTGGCAACGGTCAATCTGCAACAGGCACAGACGGATTATGAACGTGAGAAGGTGCTGTTCGACAAAGGACTGGTGAGTGCCGACGAATATGACAAGATCGCTCAGGTGTGGCGCCAGGCGAAAGAAGAGAAGAATGCCGCTACCGATGCTTTGGAGGTGGTGCGCGACGGTGTGTCACGTAGCAATGCCAAAGCCAGCAGTACATTGGTGCGCAGTACGATCAGCGGTGTAATCCTCGATATCCCTGTAAAGGTGGGTAACTCGGTCATCCTCAGTAATACCTTCAACGATGGAACGACCATTGCCAGTGTGGCGGATATGAAAGACTTGATCTTCCGTGGGAATATCGATGAGACGGAGGTAGGACAGCTCGTTACCGGAATGCCGATGACTATTACGATCGGTGCCCTGCAGGATCTTACCTTCGAGGCTTCTCTGGAGTATATCTCACCGAAGGCTACGGAGAACAACGGTGCCAATGAGTTTGAGATCAAGGCTGCGGTAAAGGTGCCGGCAAGTAGTAAGATCCGTTCGGGCTATAGCGCCAATGCCCGCATCGTGCTGTCGAGTGTCAGCGATGCGTTGATGATCCCTGAGAGTGCGCTGGTCTTCGACGGTGAGGATACCTTCGTCTTTGTGAACGAGAGTAAGGATGACAAACCGGTGTATGTCCGTAAGAAAGTCGTTACGGGCATCAGCGACGGTATTCACATCGAGGTGAAAGAGGGCCTGAAGCGCGGTGACAAGGTTCGCGGTCCGCAGAAGATTACGGAAGAGAAATAATCTTTAGTTCTTTTTCTCTGTATCGTCAGAGAAAAAGCAACCAAAAAGAGAACTCGTTGCACGCTACGATGCAGAACAGATTACAGCTCTTCGTACTGTGCTGCGGGACTCGCTTCGCTCAAACAAGTCCTCGCACCGCCTGTGGCGCCGTACTCAGTCCCTGTATCTGTTACCTGTATCTCTCGCTATTGCAACAATTAAAATATAACCTTCTTTCCTTTATGGATATAGAGCCCTTTCTTAGAGGGTACATCTATCAGACGCTTGCCGTCAAGGGTGTACCAGGCATTGTCACTCATTGTCTGCACTGACAGGTGGTGGCTTAATATCCCTGATGTTGTGCTGAGACATTTGAAATTGTCAGCGTATAGGTTAATTTCTTTTCCTGATGACGTGGCATTGAGCAGTTTCAATCCCAGAGTGATTGTGCCAGGTTCTGACAGTGTCGTCGTAACTGTCGTCTCATAGGCTGTTCCCCATTGTGTAGTACTCGTTACGATCTGCGTGTCATTGTTGGCGAAGAGGTAGATACCATTGTAGTCGGTATGGATGTTGGCTTTGATCGTATAGGTGCCGGCCGGCAGGTCCTCCACACTCTGATAGATAATATTTCCTGTTGTCAGCGTCTTGTCCTTGTCCACCCATGCCTGAAAGCAATTTCCGTTGACCATGCCAGAGTGCCACTCGTTAACAACTACCGGCCAGATACTGCCCCATCCCTGATCGTAGTTGATCGTCCAACCGGGACAGGTGTTGATGCTTCCTCCGCTCGTTTCACACTGCTCAAAGTCCAAGTTGCTGAACTTAGCGGAGATATCCGTAGGAGTTTCTCCCCCAGGGGTATCATCACCTAAGAAAGCTTTCAGAGAGAATAACCCTTCAGTTGCGCTGCCATTATTCGGATTGAAGAGTCCGTGGTTATACCATGGATTGTACACATTATTATTATAAGGGTTCTCCTCAGGGAACCAATAGAGAATCGCTTTTACTTTCTCAATGGGCTTTATTTTCTCAACTAAGTCATCCAAGAACTTCTTCTGCCCCTCTGCTGATACTGGCCATGTGCTTGTGAAATTATAGGTAGCATCGTTTGGATAATAGTTGTTATAATAACCTGTCTCCACGATCATTACCTCCTTGGTGGGGAAGTTGGATGTGCAGGTATTGATGGTTGCAGCCAGAGTGTTCAGGTCATTATGCCACTCTGGATAATAACTCAGTCCGATAATGTCATAATCCAGACTACTCAGATTGGTATAGATCCCTTTCGTCGTGGAAGAGTTGGCGGTGCGCTCGGTATGAATAATGATTTTGGCAGCAGGTACTTCCTCGCGACAGGCACTGATAGCTTTACTCAAGAGTGTGCGGAAGCGATCCCAGTTGGCGTTGTTGCTCGTATAACATTTCTTCAGAGAAGAATCTGATGCCCCTTTCTTACCCCACAACATACCGTAACTGATCTCGTTACCAGTCTGGATATAGTCGGGTGTTGCTCCTGCTGCTTTCATCGCTTGCAGACACTCCTTGGTGTAGTCGTAGATCTTGGTATATAACTGTTCGTCGCTAAGGGTCGACCATGCTTCCGGTGTATATTGGCTCTTGGGATCTGCCCACGTATCACTATAATGAAAATCCAGCAACAATGTCAAGCCTGCGTCTTTGATCCGCTTACCAAGTTTCTTGACATAGTCCAGATCCTGCACAACGCCGTTTTCCCGTGTAGGGGTGACAAACAGTCTCACACGCATTATGTTATACCCAGCCTTGTCTTTCAGAAAGCTGATCATATCGTTAATCTTACTACCATCTTTATCATAGTAGTTTACGTTTGACTCCTCATATTTCGGCAACATGGAGATATCGCCGCCAACGTAGCGCTGTGCCTGCAACTGGAGGGTAAATACGGTTATAATAATCAGTGTAATAAGCTTTCTTTTCATGATTTCTATTCTTAGTTGATGTGCAAAGTTACGTATAAGTGAGAGAAAAGCCAAAAAACAACGTAAATAAATTTAGGAACAATGAAAATAAAGGAATTAATTCACTTTATTGAATTGTGACTAAATTAGCTTTTACGAAGTAAAAGGTGTTTTGGCTTTTCCGAACGGAAGTAACTTCGGCGAAGCCAAAGATACGAGTGTTTTCTAACTAAGTTAGAAAAATACCGTTTTTTGAAACTTATGCCAAAGTTACAAAAAAATGGTAACATCACCTTTTGCTAAACAATCAAACATAATCTTAGCATCCATGGAAAATGTGCGGTCTATATTTGCAGATTCGCCCTATAAAATGTAACTTTACATTCATTTATTTGGATTATGTTTACTAATTAGTTACCTTTGCAAATGAATAAGAATGATTACAAAAGGAATTTAGTGGTATACAAGCACTACTTTATCGATTTCAAAAAGACCTTGTCAGCAAGTACACTGAAAAAGATATATCAGGTGTTTCTCTATATCATGACTTTAGATAGGATACCATCGGATTTTCTTAGATCAATCAAGGGTGTCTCTGGACTTTACGAAATAAGGATTGAAGATAATGGTAATATATACAGAATATTTTGCTGTTTTGATCAGGGAAATCTAGTGGTTTTGTTTAATGCTTTTCAGAAGAAGACGCAGAAGACTCCCAAAGATGAGATCGATAAAGCCAAGGCTATCATGAACAGTTATTTTGAAGATAAGAAAAAATTAACAATATGAACAGAAATGAGATGAAACAACTTTCACTTACCCCAGTGGAAGAACTGATTGAGGAGGATTTCGGTGCTATCGGTACACCAACCAGAATAGCATTTGATGCAGAGGCCGATGCCTTTATCATAGGGGAGCAACTACGAAGAGAGCGGAAGAAAGCAGGACTAACGCAGCAACAATTAGCTGACAAGATCGGTACGAAGAAAAGTTACATATCACGTGTAGAGAATGGACATGCAGATATCCAACTGTCAACACTATTCAAGATATTTCAGGGGTTAGGACGTAAAATCAGTCTTACGATCCTGTAGTAACATTACTTAATACGAACTGAGCAAAAGTAATGGGGGCAGGGCCCATCAAAGAGTCCTGTCCCCAATTTAATATCACGCTATAACATTAAATGTTCTGTTGCTGTTGGGATTGCTGTTGGATTGCTGTTGGGGATTTGTAATCCCCAACGGAAGAGTATTGGGATTTATAATCCTAAGTTTAATCTTCCGCTTTCCCCTCACCGTACGGAGGAGGAAGATCCTTCTATGTATCCCCCTCACAGAGCCTGCGGAGAGATTCTCCTTTATGTTCCCCTCCCTGCATCTGCGGGGAAGATCCCTCTTATATTCCCCTCCCTGCGCCTGCGGGGAGGGGTTAGGGGTGGGGTTTGTTAACGTTATCGTTCCCGTTAACGTTAAGCCATAGGCTTTTTAATACTCATCATCCCAGAAGCGGCCGGTGCCTTTGGCGTCAACACCCTGACCAGAGCCACCATCACCTCCGAATCCAGGAGTCAAATCACTAGTGTTTTCATCATCACCATGTCCAATCAGACCGACACTTGCGGGAGTTAACTCTGTTTCCATGATTGAAGAACCGTACAGAACTTTATTTATCTCTGGTGTTTGATATATTTTTTTCATCTTTTGTCCCTCCATAATTATTTCATCATTACTTTCTTACCATTGATAATAAACATACCCTTAGGTAGATCCTCTGGCTTAATATCCAATTTGCGACCATTCAGATCATATACTCCCTCGATAACCACCTTCGTTTTGACTCCGTCAATGTCTGTTGTTTCATCATCGAAGAAACGAGTAGAGGCAGGCTTTGCTAAACCGTCTGAACGCACTCCGTTCACATTGATTGTCCAATAGCAGCGAGTCGGTCCAGCTGTGGCAGCATTATCTGCATCTGGTACACGATAGAACTTAGCCCCTTGGCTATTTTCACTACCGTCTGCTTTCTCATAGCTGAAATAGAAATCCCATGGATGCATCTTGTAACTAACGTATTGACCATTCATAAATATCTGTCCAGGTCCATTGTTTGAATATACAGAGTAATCATGAGTATTCGTCATATCCTCACGGAAAGTCTGGCTGACAAGACTATCCACAGGAATCATCACATAGTTTTCTACAGTTTTTCCAGGACAGAACATATAAGGAACTCCTGGCTCAAAATCATCTTCAGTTACGGAACTAAATGTAAGACTATATATGCGGATTGATTCTTTAGTGATAGGGTCAATTCCAGTGGTTGTTGTCGCACCGGTCATCCTGGCGACACGACAAGGGCTTCCTTCTTCACTGAAAACATCATAACCTGTCATGACATTTTCACCGATCTTATGTATCATCGGGCCAGGGAAGATCGCAGTCACCCATTTCCCTTTTTCGAAGGTTCTCTTTTCTTCGGGTATCACATAAAGTTTGTTGCTATGATTTACATTGTCATCATAGCTTAATTTTACTTCATTACCGTAATTATCTTTGATACGGTTTCCATCTTTATCCAACAAATAACCCTGCCTGTCTGTATTATCAGCTATCAACTGCCATACATTATTATCATCTGTAGCATATCCCTGTACATAATCAGGAGTTGTATAGAAAATACAGTTATTTACTTCTGGCTCACACCAGGTCTTGTTCGCTCCAAAAGTTTGAGAATCTTCATCACCCAACTCCAAAGTGGATGCAGGACCTAACATATATACTTCTCTCAGTTGATGACATCCATGGAAACAGGCAGCGTCAATATGTTTAACGCTTGCTGGTATCGTTAATGTTTGAAGACTTGCAGCACAACATAGGAAGTGGGCTCCGATTGTTTCCAGTGTATTCGGTAGTCTGATATTCTTGAGTTTGAGCAGATACTGCAAGGATGCACCTGCTTGTCTTCCTTCTATTGCCTTGAATCCTTCAGGAAGCACCAAGGTTTCCAAAGAAACACACATCCAGAATGTCCAGTTCTTTAATGTTTCAACACCAAAGGTACCATCATCACGTACTTGGAATCGGCAATCATTCAGTTTATAACAACACTCAAAGAGTCCTTCTCCCATATATTCCAGACTATTAGGTAATATAATAGACTCCAGAGCTGTACAACTCATGAAGGCATAGTCACCTATTCTCTTTACGTTTGAAGGGTCTGCAAAACGTACAGTTCTCAGATAACGGTTACTATGGTCGTTAACACATCCCCAAATATAATCAGTTTGACAGCCCTGATAAGTAGTATTATAGTCAATCTTCATCTGATGGCTTTGCTCATAACAGAAGCCCCATTTCTGGATAGCGGTTACATTATATGTTTGGTTATCATCTGGGTTGACAACAGTTGCTGGTATCGTAACACTTGTTGCCCTAGATAAGTCTATTTTATGTTCTCTCTTATAGAAAGTAGAATTGTTACTATTACCAAATCCATCAGGATGACTACCTAAACTGGTAAATGTTCCTGGTCCTGAATTACTTTTTACCGTATCTGTGACAGATACGTTTTTCTCCCCTAGATACAATCTGACAGCACATTCATTATTGGGAAGTAGTGTGACATTACCAGTACTTTCTGTATAATAACGACTATACTCTAAATTGCCAACAATCCAAGTCCTTTCATTTTCAGGTTTAATTGAATATGCAATGGTAATGGTGTACATGTCATAATTAGTACCATTAACATTTACTCTTGAAGTATTTGTAGATACCGATATGTTGGAATTATAATTATGAATTTCAATAGGACCAATATAAGTACTTACGTTGTTATTTGTCAGACGAGTAGGATTTCGTTGAGAAAACATGCCATCCTGCCTATATGCCCTAAGATATCCTTCCGCTGGATCATTATTGTATAAATTTCCTTGTTGAAGTTCACCTGTTTTTAGATAATAGCCACCAGTTTCTCCTGTCGGTACTCCTGTATAGACAACACGATAATACTCTGTTGTCGCAAATACATTGCTCACTCCCATCACCAGAAGGGCGAGCATCATAAATAGTTTTGCTTTTTTCATTTTCATTCGTTTTATTTGTTTGTTATTATTATTGTTCGTTCACTCGTATATCGTTAGTTGCCTTTTTTTCGTAACCACCCCAACCCCTCCGAGGCTGTCAAAGGTCAAAGGTTTTGACTACCCTGCTTTAGAGCCGCCCCTATCAAGGGGCTCAAAATCAGACGGATTTATAATCCGTCTGAGGTGAGAGGCGGATCTCCAGATCCGTAAGACTCTCTTGGAGGGGATGGTTGGGGATTACAAATCCCCGATTCCATGCAAGCGGATTTCAAATCCGCTTGAGCTAGGGCTTTTGGTTTCCTCCTGCGGCTGGGACAGGGCCGATTCACATACCTATTTCCGAGAATATTAGCTGTCTCCAGTGCTCATATCTCCAAACACCTGATTTGTATCGACAAATAAAGATATTTCACAGTTAAACGCCCATTCAAGATGAGCGATTTCAGGTGAAAATACCCCTAAAACGCCGACCTGTAAACGCATGTTAAATCACCGTTTTTTTACGGAACTTTGTCGACACAAGAGCCGCTAAGTAACTGATAATCATTTTGTAAAACAACGCAAATGGTGTCTATAGTACGCCCCTTTGGGTAGTGGGCTACCCAAAGCTTTGTTAGAAGTTGTTAATTTTTATAACACTCTATAACAATTACCGATATGTAATGTAAATAGTTATTTAGATTCAATTTAAGTTTATGGATTAGTCGATATTTATTTTATTTATTTCCGAAAAGTATTAGAATCCTAATTTTCGGATGTTATTTAATATATTGTTTATCCGAAATTATTAAATTTTCAATATTTCGGATACATTATATTTGTATTATTCAGAAAATATCATTATCTTTGCTGAGTAATTTTTTACTTATGAAAGATTCTATGATTATTGGACGTGAGTATGAGCAACATATTCTACATGGCATCTGTAACGAGACAGAG
>Ga0256405_10003327_pt1 | contig 33500 bp, 33 predicted proteins | sample RumenRJG_02DNA_FD_189096 | JGI IMG/M metagenome (GOLD analysis project Ga0256405, IMG submission 189096) | Bovine rumen microbial communities from Lethbridge, Alberta, Canada - RJG_02 | ecosystem: Host-associated > Mammals > Digestive system > Stomach > Rumen | place: Canada: Alberta...
TGGAAACCGTTCATGGCTATGGAACCGAAGAGACGGAAACCATAAAAAGTAAAGTAACCAATTGGATTGCCAGCCAGAGCAGGTATATCAAGGGATTGTTTCAAAATTTATGCTGGGAAAGTTGAGTGATTTATTCTCTTGCATGCTCCATGAAATACTCCTGGGCACACAGAGGATTCTCACCTTTTTCCAATACGTGATAAACCCCATCAGCTCCAAGTTCACGGGCCTTCTCCACATCCTGGAGCTGTATCTCCAGCATGTCCAAAAGCTGCTTCTTGAGCGCCTTGTCATGAATGGGGCATGCCACTTCCACCCGGTATTCCGTGTTGCGGGTCATCCAATCGGCAGAGGAAATGAATACAGCGGCTTCCTCATCCACCCCGAAAACGAAGATACGGGCATGTTCCAGGAACCTTCCAACGATGCTGCGTACATGAATATTCTCTGTGCTTCCCGGAATCCCCGGCACAAGGCAGCAAATGCCGCGGATGATCATGTCAATCCTGACGCCATCGCGTCCTGCCTCCACCAGTTCATCAATGAGCTGCCGGTCTGTCAGGGAGTTCATCTTGATGATGATGCGGGCATCTTCCCCACGCCGTGCCTTGCCGGTTTCCCGACGGATGAACTCGATCATGTGACGCTTGAAATTCACAGGCGCCACCAAAAGATCTGCATAGCTTCCATTGAGATTGGAGATTCCCATATTGCGGAAGAAGAGAACCGCATCCTTCCCGATGCGTTCATCTGCCGTCAGGAGGGCAGCATCTGTATAGAGAGCCGCCGTCTTTGCATTGAAGTTCCCAGTTCCCACATAGGTGATGTAATCCAGCCGGCCTTCGTGATGGCTTGTGATCAGGCAGACCTTGGCATGCACCTTGTAATTGTCGAATCCATAGAGGATGTGGCAGCCAGCCTCCTTGAGACTGTCCACCCATCCCATATTGTTCTCCTCGTCAAAACGCGCCTTGAGCTCCAGAAGAACCGTCACATCTTTGCCCATCTCTGCCGCGAGCATCATGTAGCTCATGAGCTTCACATGCCCCTTGCCGATGCGGTAGACCGTAATCTTGATGGAAACGACCTCCGGATCGTGAACAGCCTCCTTGATCAAAGCAAGAAAGATGCCGAAATCATCGTAGGGATAGGAAAGAAGCACATCCTGCTTCCGGATCTCTGCCATCATGGAGGCATTTTCCCCAAAACGCTCGGAAAGCGTCACGGGATGCCAGGACTTGTAGCAGAACTTCTCCTTCTCCGCTCTGGTGAAATTGTCCTCCAGGGCATAGAAGTAATCCAGTGTCAGCGGGGCTGTCGTCACAAAGACCTGTTTTTTCTCCAGTCCAAGACGCCGCCTCAGATACGGTGCCACAAGGGAATCCCCGTCACACTGGATTTCCAGGCGGACAGGAGACATGCTGCGCCGTTTCCGAAGTGCCTTCCTCATCTGTTCCAGATAAGTCTCTCCCAGTTCCACTTCCTCATCATCGGGATTGACATCCGCATTCCGGGTGATAGAAAACACCGCCTTGTCGATAATTGGGTAAGACGGATAAATCTTATAGACAAACCACGAAATGATTTCCTCCAGCAGCACATATTCGATGCTGTTCCCCGGAAGGAGCGCATATCGCTGGAGGGATGGCGGCAAGGGGATGAGTCCCAGCGTCACCTTTCGCTTGTACTTGAGAAGCGCCGCCACATAAAGCCCCTTGCTCTGGAGCTGGGGAAAGGGATGATGCATGTCTATGATCTGCGGAGACAGGACCGGGAGAAGCTGTTCCGTGAAATAGCGGTCCAGATAGTTTCTCCGATCTTCGTCCAGAGATTCCATGGAACAATGGACAATCCCCTCGTCCCTCAGCAGATCCTGCAGCCAATGGAAGGTCTTCTCCCTTTTTCGGTAAAGCCCCCGACAGGAAGAGTAGATGGTATCCAACTGTTCCCTTGGGGTCATAAGGCTCTTGTTGTCCTTGAGATTCGGATGCACGCGTTCCTGCTCGCAAAGGCTTCCCACTCTAACCATAAAGAATTCATCGAGATTGCTGGTGAATATCTCCACGAACTTCATACGTTCATAGAGAGGCACTGTTTCATCCAGTGCCTCATCCAGCACCCGCGTATTGAATTTCAGCCACGAGAGTTCCCGGTTCTGCGTATAGCTTGTATCAATTTCCTTCTTTTTCCCCTGTAGCAGGCCCATCTGCCTCTACCTCCTGTGACTGTTTCGCCTTTTCTGCCTCCGGCAGCACGAACTTGTAAAGATAGCCGTCCCTGACGCCGGCATTCGTCACCTCGATGGCCTCGCTCTTGAAATGCTTGGCAATGGTCTGGAGAACGATCATGCCTGGAAGCAGCGTGCGCACGCGATCCGGCACCACACGAAGGAGAACGTCCAGCGTCTCCACGGGCACCGTGGCCCCCTCTTCGTTTTCCAGAAGCTTGATCATCTTCTTGAGGTTGGGGACCTTGATCTTCGAATTGCCCAAATCCAGCTGGAAAAGATCGATATTCATCTTGTTGGCGGCGCGCGCCGTTCCTCCCACGCCGCAGATGATGGGATACTTCCCCTTGGTCAGCGCAGGGAATTTCTTGATCTCATCCAGCACTGCCTGTTTGATGGCCTTACGCTCCGTCCTCGTTGGCAACAGATTCGATACGAAATTATTATAGGTATTGAGGGAGCCCAAGGGAATGCTCACCGCATGCAGTATCTTCCCGTCCTTGTAGGGAACGAGCTCCGTACTGCCGCCACCGATATCCACGAGGAGCCCGTCCTGGACATCCGCCGCATGGGATGCCCCGATGAAGTCCAGCTCCGCCTCCGTCTCACCGGAAATCACCTTCACCTTGAGGCCGGAACGCTGCTCCACCTCATCCACGGCGGCCTTGCTGTTCTTAGCATTTCGGAGGGCTGCCGTTGCAAACACATGGACATCCTGAATGCCAAGGTCAACAAGCAGCTCCCTGAATTCCTTCAGGACACCGGAAACACGCAGGATGCCGGAAGGCATCATCTGGCCATTCTTCACATAAGAGGCCAGCCCCACGGACTCCTTCTTATTGAGCACCAGAGACAGCCTTCCATATTCCATCTTGTAGATATTCAGCCGAACTGTATTGGAACCCACGTCAATAACTGCATACATATCTTTTCCACTCCCCCAACATCGATAAACAAACATGCCTATCTTTATTTTATTCGCCACACATCAGAAAGTACCTGCTAAGATTATGCAACAAATAAGGTTCATGTTTCCATGATATGTGAAAAATGTTCTCTGTACTGCAAAGAAAGAAGCGACAGAACCTGCCGCATATCTTCCTCTCTCTCCATCGTCTCCAAGGCTGCCTGCCTTGCCTTCAGCAGGATATCCAGGTCCGTGAGGACATCGGCAATCTTGAGGTCGGGCAGGCCATGCTGCATGGCACCGAAGAATTCCCCGGGTCCTCTCAGTTTCAGATCCTCCTCTGCCAGCAGGAATCCATCGTTCGTGCTCTCCATGATGCGAAGGCGTTCCTTTGCCGTTTCCGTCCTGCTGTCGGACACGAGGATGCAAAAGGACTGGAAGGGACCACGCCCGATGCGCCCGCGAAGCTGGTGAAGCTGTGCCAGCCCGAAACGCTCCGCATGCTCCACCACCATGATGCTGGCATTGGGAACATTAACTCCCACCTCGATGACCGTTGTGGACACCAGAAGCTTTATCTTACCGGCATGAAACGCCTGCATGACGGCTTCCTTGTCTGCCCCCTTCATCCGCCCATGGATGAGCCCGCAGGGAATTCCCCGAAAAATGCCGTGCCGAAGCTCTTCATAAACTTCCTCTGCCGAGGGCAGGGGGAGTTCCTCGTTCATCTCCACCAACGGACATACCACATAGGCCTGTCGGCCTTCCCGAATCTGCTTCAACACATAATCGTAGATGAGCACCCGTCGTTCCGGGCGGCGCACAAAGGTCCTGACGGGTTTTCTTCCTGGAGGCAGTTCCTGAATCAGGGAAACATCCAGATCGCCGTAGACTGTGAGCGTCATGGTGCGGGGAATCGGTGTCGCCGTCATGACCAGAACATCCGGCAGCAGTTCTCCCTGTTTCTCCAATGCCGCCCGCTGAGCGATGCCGAAGCGATGCTGCTCATCCGTCACCACAAGCCCCAAATGGGCGAACCTGACACCATCCTGTATGAGCGCATGGGTGCCAATGACGATATCCAGCTCATGGGAACGGATCTTTTCATATACTTCATCCCGCTGCTTTTTCGTCAGCCGCCCCGACAGGAATCCCACGCGGATGCCGAATTTCCCCAGGCTTTCCGAAAAGGTGTGGTAATGCTGTTCCGCCAGGATTTCCGTCGGTGCCATGAGTGCCCCCTGACAGCCGTTCTCCACTGTCTTCACAAGAGCCAGCATGGCGATGACGGTCTTGCCGGAGCCAACATCCCCCTGTACCAAACGCCGCATGGGTACCATGCTTTCCATGTCCCTTCGTATGCTTTCCCAGGTTTTCTGTTGGTCCTTCGTCAATGCAAAGGGCAGGGAGGAGGCAACCTGTCTCATGAGGCGGCTGTCCTGCAGATGGCGCACGCCTCGCTTTCCTTCCCTGTTTTTTTTCTTGATCACCATGAGGCCGCATTGTATGAGGTAAAGCTCCTCAAAGGCGAGACGGTTCCTCGCCGCTTTCATTGCTGCCGCATCTGCGGGAAAATGGATATTCCGGAAGGCCTCCATGCGCGGCATGAGCCGATATTTTTCCGCAACGGCCTCCGGGACAACCTCCGGCAGACCTTCCATATCCTCCAACAGCTTTTGGATCATCTGCCGAAAGAACTTCTGGTTGAGTCGCTCCGTTGCCCGATAGATGGGCTGGATTCCGCAGGAGGCATCCGCCCTCTCATCCTCCTCCAATATCTGGAAGGAGGACAGCTGGCTCATGGCATAATTTCCCCGGCCGCCATAGGCATAGGCGGCCTTTCCCGTAAGAAATATCCGCGTTCCCTGTTTCAATTTCTGCTTCAGGTATTTCTGGTTGAACCATGTCACCTGCAAGAATCCCGTGCCGTCGCTGACCATGGCGGTCAGGATGGTCATATTCCTCTTCCCCGCTTGCTTTTCCGAAAGGCTCATGACCACACCGGACACAGATGCCTTTTCTCCTGCCCGCAAATCCGCAATGGATGTAAGGGTGCTCCTGTCTTCATAGGCTCTCGGATACCAGGTCAGGAGGTCATATACCGTGCGGATGCCAAGCCGTTCCAGCATTTCCGCCTTTTTCGGCCCAACCCCCTTCAGGCAGCGTACACCTTCCTCCAATCTCATGGCCGGTATTTATCCCAAATCTTTCTGGCATTCTCCCTGTCATTATGCAGCTGACGAACAAGATGCTCCACCGAAGGGAATTTCTTCTCTTCCCGCAACTTTTCCAAAAAGACGACCTGCAGCAACTGGTCGTAGATATTCTCCCGGAAATCCTGTATATTCACTTCCAGACGACGATTATTGCCCTCAAAGGTGGGGTTGTTGCCGATATTTGCCAATCCGTCATAGCAGGTGCCTTTGTAGATGACCTGCACGGCATAGGCACCGTTGGGAAGCATTGCCCGGTCTTCCGAGATCTGCAAATTTGCCGTTGGAAAGCCCAGTGTGCGCCCGCGCCGGTCCCCATGGATCACCCGTGCCGTGAAGACAAAAGGACGTCCAAGGAAATCATTGACCCTGTCCAGATCCCCTTCCTTGAGAAGCTCGCGGATGCGGGTGCTGCTGACGGGATGTCCCCCTGCCAGTACGGTGGGACAGATTTCCGCATGGAAACCATAGTCCTCCCCCACCCGCTGCAGCAAGCGCTGGTTCCCCTTTCCCTGTCGGCCAAAGGTGAAATTCGCGCCTGTCACGACATACTTTGGCGCGAGATTGTTTCGAAGAAGCTCCAGAAACTTTTCCGGGGAAAGTTTGGAAAATTCCTTGGTGAAAGGAATATTGAACAGCACTTCCACCCCCATCTTCTCAAGAATGGATGCCCGCAATTCGGGACTGCCGATCTGGAGCGGCATCCTGTCCTTTGCCAGGATGGAAAGGGGATGATTGTTGAATGTAAACACAGCGCTTGTGCCGTTCTGCTCCTTTGCCAGTTCCATCGCTCTCTGCACAATGCTCTGATGGCCGATGTGCATGCCGTCAAACATGCCGAGTGCCACAGAAATCCTCGGATATTCTTTTGTGATATCAGTAATCTTCGTATATGTCTTCATATGTGTTCCCTGTATACTTTCACAGGATAGATTGCCCTTTCCGTCAAATCATAACGCCCGATTCCCAAAAACTCTCCCTCACTGTACACCCGCAGCAGGGAGGGCCACTGCTTTGTGCGATCCCCTGTCGGCAGGCCGTTGCAGAAGGGTTTGATGCGCTCCTTCGGCAATTCATAGACAGCAATGTGGGAAAGATACGCTTCCGGGGAAAGTAATGCCGCCTCACCCATTTCCTCCAGTTCCTCCAGTGTACAGGCATCTTCCAGACGGAAATCCCCGACCCGTGTGCGGAGCAGAAAGAAAAGCAGCGACGGAATCCCCAATCGCTTGCCGATATCCATGCAAAGGCTCCTGATATAGGTTCCCTTGGAGCAATCCACATCTATGAGAAATTTTCTTTCTTCCGGAGAAACCCGCAGCAATTTCAGGGACTTGATCTCCACCTGCCGTTCGGGAATCTCCACATCCTTCTCTTGCCGCGCCATATCGCACGCCTTGCGCCCATTCACCTTGACCGCAGAAAACGTTGGAGGACGTTGGGGGATGGTTCCGCAGAATCCATCCAACACCTCGCAGAGCTCCGCCTCGGATGGCATGGGAAAATCTGCTGACTGTTCCGTGATTTTCCCGATGACATCCCCGCTGTCCGTTGCCATTCCCAGCAGGATTTCCGCCCGATAGGATTTGTCCGAGGCCGCGAGGTATTCTATTAGCCGCGCGGCTTTCCCCACTGCCACAGGCAACACTCCTGCGGCAGCGGGATCCAGAGTCCCCGCATGTCCCACGCGCTTGATTTGGAGAATCCTGCGCACAGCCCCCACCACGTCATGGGATGACATGCCCGGCGATTTCAGTACGTTCAGGAATCCATCCATCAAATCCCGGCCTCCAGAGCCTTGCCGATCGCTTCCATGATGGTCTTCTTCGCCTCGGCAAAGGACATCTCCAGAGTGCATCCCGCGGCACGAACATGACCGCCGCCGCCAAAGCCGTCGGCAATCTTCGCTACATCGAGCCCCTTGGAGCGCATGCTCACACGGCAGAGCCTTTCTTCCTTGCACTTGAGGAGAACGGCTACATCCACGCCTTCGATGACGCGCACCATATCGATGAATCCTTCCGTATTCTCGATGCTCGCCGTAAGCGCCTGATCCAGGAAAAGCCCTGCAGCCTTGCCATCGCAGAACCGCTCAATGGTCTGCATGGCCTCTGCCATTCCCTTGACCACCTCATAGGACTTCTGTTCCATTGCCTCGGATATGATATTCGGCTTGACACCATATTCCATGAGTTCTGCTGCCGCCCTCATGGTGAAGGTGGTAGTATTGGAATAACGGAAAAATCCCGTATCCGTGGCAATCCCGGTATAGATGCACATGGCGATATCCTGGGTGAAATCCTGTCCCATCTCCTTGATGAGCTCATACATGATTTCCGCCGTCGCTGCCCGATTGGAATCCAGATAAAGGCGCTCTGCCTCACCCTTGTTCGTGACATGATGGTCGATGTTGAGAACAGGGGCATCCACGATATCTCCTACATCTCCGATGCGGTCCAGGGACGTATCAAGAACGACCAAAAGATCTGCCTTGATCTTCTCCTCCCGCGTCTCCTTCTCAGGTCTCTCTATAACCTCATATCCCGGCAATACAGAAAATATTGCCGGGATATCGTCATCGATGAAAACCTGAACATCCTTCCCCATGCCGCGGAGCACATGTCCGAGCCCCAAGGCGGACCCGATGGCATCGCCATCGGGATTCACATGGGCCGTAAGCACGAGTTTCCCGGCTCCCGAAAGAGCCTTTGCCGTTTCCGCCAATGAAATGTTCATTTTCCTTCTTCTTTCTGCTCCGATTCCTTCTGAACCTTCAGGAGCAATTCCTGTATGTGGGCGCTGTAATCCAGGGACTTGTCCAACGCAAAAGAAATTTCAGGGGTAAACCGCAGACGGATCCTCTGTCCGATTTCACGGCGGATATAGCCAAGGGAGCTTTGCAGCCCCTTCCAGCAATCCTCCACCTGCTTCTCATTTCCCATGAGGCTCACATACACCTTTGCCTCGCGCAAATCCCCCGTGACTGCCACCTGGGTGACCGTCACGAAGCCAATGCGGGGATCCTTCAGTTCCTGCAGGATGATCTGGCTGATCTCCTGTTTCATGAGTTCCTGAAGTTTTTCAACCCGAAGCTGGCCCATAAATCCCCGCCTCCTTTCCAATCCTTACGCATCCTGTTCTGTCCCATTGTCTTCCTTCGCCTGCTGCTCCTCCTCACGGCGCTTGGCAGCAGCCTTGTTCGCCTCCGTGATGGAAGTCTCGATCTCTTCCATCGTGTAGGGCTCAATGATATCGCCCTCGCGGAAATCGCGGAAATCCACAATGGAGATGCCGCATTCATAGCCGGCGGCGACTTCCTTCACCTCATCCTTGAAGCGGCGCAGGGAATCGATTTCTCCGTCGAAAATCTCGATGTTGTCACGGATGATGCGGATCTTGGAATTGTTGAAGATCTTACCATCCAGCACATAGGAGCCTGCCACAAGCGCCTTGGAGAATTTCATGACCTTGCGGATCTCCACATGTCCCTGGACGACTTCCTTGTACTTCGGCGCGAGCATGCCGGACATGGCATCCTTCACGTCATTGAGGGCATCGTAGATGACCCTGTACGTGCGGATATCGATATCCTCTGCATCTGCCATGCGGCGCGCATTGGCATCGGGACGCACATTGAAAGCAATGATGAGCGCATTGGAGGCCGAGGCCAGCATGACATCGGACTCATTGACTGCACCGACGCCGGAATGGACAATGCTCACGCGCACTTCATCATTCTTGTTGAGGGACAGAAGGGAACCGTTCAACGCTTCCACCGATCCCTGCACATCCGCCTTGACGACGATATTGAGATCCTTGATGCTGCCTTCCTGGATCTGCTGGAAGAGATCATCCAGAGAGACCTTCTTGGACTTCATGAGTTTCGTGCGCTGACGCTCCACACGCGCCTCCGCAATGGAACGAGCCTGCTTCTCATCCAGCACGGCAAGCAGGTCTCCTGCTGCCGGGACATCGTTGAAGCCAAGGACTTCCACCGGCACGGAAGGACCGGCCTTCTTCACACTGTCGCCACGGTCGTTGACCATGGCGCGTACCTTGCCGTAGGTCGTTCCCGCAATAATGGAATCGCCGATGCGAAGCGTACCGCTCTGCACCAGTACCGTTGCCACCGGGCCGCGCCCCTTGTCCAGCTCGGCCTCGATGATGACGCCTCTCGCCTCGCGGTTCGGATTTGCCTTGAGTTCCTGCACCTCTGCAAGCAGAAGAATCATTTCCAGCAGGTCATTGATTCCCATCTGCTTCTTTGCAGAGACAGGCACCATGATGGTATCTCCGCCGTACTCCTCCGGCACGAGGCCTTTCTCCATGAGTTCCTGCTTCACGCGGTCAGGGTTCGCTCCCGGCTTGTCGATCTTGTTGATGGCAACGATGATAGGAACATTTGCGGACTTCGCATGATGGATTGCTTCAACGGTCTGGGGCATGACACCATCGTCCGCCGCAACTACGAGAATCGCGATATCCGTAACCTGTGCGCCACGGGCACGCATGGCGGTGAATGCCTCATGTCCCGGGGTATCGAGGAAGACAATCTTCTTATCCTTGCAGATGACCTGGTAAGCACCGATATGCTGGGTGATGCCGCCGGCCTCATGTGCCGAAACCGAGGTCTTGCGGATGACATCCAAAAGCGAGGTCTTGCCATGGTCAACATGTCCCATAACGGTAACAACCGGAGGACGGAGCTTCAAGGTCTTCGGATCGTCTTCGATGTCGGGGATTTCCGTCGGGTCTACCTCCGGCGGAAGTTCCTCTGCCGTCACGCCAAATTCGGATGCCACAAGGGCAGCCGTGTCGAAATCGATTTCCTGGTTGATGCTGGCCATGACACCCATGAGCATGAGCTTTTTGATGACCTCTGCTGCCGTGCAGCTCATTTTGCTGGCCAGATCCTTTACCGCAATGGACTCGCCGACCTTGATATGCTTCGGACGGGCAATCTCCACCTTCTGCGGCACCGGCTGTGCTGCACGCTTGTTGCGGCGATCCTTGCGATTTCCTCCCTGGCGCCCGTTCCGCACATCGTTCCTGCCGTCATCGCGTCCATTGCGCCCGTTGCGGTCACGTCCGCCGCGATTATTGTTGTCACGGCTCCGGCGATCCCTGTCCGTGCGCGTCCCGTTGCCTGCAGGACGACCTGCGCCATTTTTCGCACTCCCACTGTCACCACGGCTGGGTGCTCCGCGCCGGGAGCCACCCTCGCTATGATTCTGGGAACGATTCTGGCCGGCTCCTGCATTGTTGTTGCGGTTGAAACCCTCCCTCGGCTTTGCAGAGGATTCCCGGGGCTTGCGGGCAGGCGTGCTGCTGCTCTGGGCGGAGGGCTTTTCAGCCCGGGACTCTGTCGGTTTTTCTGCTGGTTTCGTTGCCGGTTTTGCTGCCGGTTTCTCCACTGGCTTTGCCTCCGGTTTTGCTGCCGGCTTCTCCTCTTGTTTTGCCTCCGGCTTGGAAGCAGGTTTTTCTGCCGGCTTTGCCTCTGCCTTCTTCTGCGCCGCTGCCGGCTTGGATGCAGGAACCGTCTTCTTGGTGAGTGCTTCCTTCACGGCATTGTATTCCTCGTCCCCAACGCTCGTGAAATTGTTCGCCACCTTGAAATTCTTCTTCTTCAAGATTTCCAGCACCGTTTTGCTTTCTATATTAAACTTTTTTGCCAATTCATAGACTCTATATTTCGACATTGATCCACCCCCATCAATATTTCCCTTCGCCTATCAGCTTCGTCAGTGCCTTGCTGAACCCTTCATCCTGCAAAGCCGCTGCTGCCCGGTATTCCTTGCCGAGGCATTTGCCCAAAAGTTCCTTGGTCAGGCATAATGAAAAAGGGATTCCATATCTATTCGCAAGTTCTTGATAGTCCTTCCTGGATTCTTCCGCAGCATCCGCTGCCACTATGAGATATTTTGCCTTGCCGCCCTTGATGGCCTGTTCCACGGCAAAATTGCCGGAAACAATGCGTCCTGCCTTCTGCGCCATGCCAAGCAGATTCATGATCCGCTGCTCCGTTGCCTCCATCAGGTCTTCTCCATATCAAGAAATTGCTGTTCCAATTCATCATATACAGCACGGTCAATACTGCTCTTGAAGGATCGCTCAAGGCCACGGTTCTTCCTCGCCGCCTCAAAGCATTCCCGCTTCCTGCAGATATAGGAACCTCGTCCAGCTTTCTTTCCCGTATCATCCACAGAATAGTCTCCCTCAGGACTTCGCACGATGCGGATCATTTCCTTCTTTGGATGTTTCTCCTGGCAGCCCATGCACATCCGTTCCGGAATCTTCTTCACTGCCAAGTCATTCACCTTCTGCCGTAAAGGACTCGTCCCCGGTGACCTCTACCTCGTTCATGTTCTCGTCAAGAACCTCTTCCGCTGCCTGGGACTCGCTCTTGATATCGATTTTCCATCCCGTGAGCTTTGCTGCCAGACGGGCATTCTGCCCTTCCTTCCCTATGGCAAGGGAAAGCTGGTAATCGGGAACGACGACGCGGGACACCTTTTCTTCCTCATTGACCGCCACGGAGACGACCTTTGCCGGGCTCAATGCATTGGCGATGTATTTCGCGGAGTCTTCATTCCACTTCACGATATCGATCTTCTCGCTGCCGAGCTCATCCACGATGGCCTGCACCCGTATGCCCTTCTGCCCCACACAGGAACCCACGGGATCCACGTTCTCATCCTTGGAATAGACTGCTATCTTGGAGCGCATGCCGGGTTCCCTGGCCACGGACTTGATTTCCACGACGCCCTCCTGGATCTCAGGAACCTCCAGCTCGAAGAGCCGCTTCAACAGACCGGGATGGGTACGGGATACCACAACCTGTGGCCCCTTGTTCGTCTTCTTGACTTCCACGATATACGCCTTGATGCGGTCCCCATGGTTATAGGTCTCTGTGGGAATCTGCTCCGCAGGCGTCAGGACTGCTTCCGTCCTGCCAAGATCGATGAACACATTGCGGTTCTCGACACGCTGTACCAATCCGGTGATGATGTCGCTCTCCCGGCTCATGAATTCCTCATAGATGATGCCTCGTTCCGCCTCTCGGATGCGCTGCACCACCACCTGCTTCGCCGTCTGTGCCGCGATGCGCCCGAAATTCGCCGGGGTCACCTCGATCTCGATGATATCATCCACTTCATAGTCCGGCTTGATGGCCCTGGCCTGTCCCAGGGAAATCTCGGTAACGTCGTTCCCCACTTCCTCCACCACGGTCTTGATGGCATACACATGGTAACTGCCCGTATCGCGGTTCAAGGACACGCGAACATTCTGCGCAGAGCCGAAATTGCGCTTGTAGGCAGAGATAAGCGCTGCCTCAATGGCGTCAAACAGGATTTCCGGGGCAATCCCCTTTTCCCTGCCGAGCTCCTTCAACGCTTCCAGGAAGCTCTGGCCCTCATCTTTTGCCTTGCTTTTCTTGCTGCTCAAGTCTATATCCTCCCATTCAAAAGTCGATGTGCAGACGCACCTGGGAAACCTTGTCCATGGAAATCTCCTGTGACTCATCCAGGATAATCTTTCCATCACCATAGGCCGTCAAAGTCCCGACAAGAAGCTTTTTCCCGTCCATTGGCGCATAAAGCGAGACATCCACTGTTTTTCCCATCTCTCTTTGAAAATCCCTGTCCTTTTTGAGGACGCGATCCAGCCCAGGAGAAGATACCTCCAGGATATAGCTGTCCGGGATGATATCGCGCTTGTCCAGTTCTTCCTCCAGACGTTCGCTGAGATTCTGGCAGTCATCGATTTCAATGCCGCCTTCCCTGTCGATGAAAACCCGAAGATACCAATCGCGCTCCTTGACGTATTCCACATCCACAAGCTCGATCACATCCTGCCCTTCCAGCAGACCTGCCACGATTTCCTCCACGGATTCCTCTACTTGCCTTGCAGCCATGCAGCACCTCCATCTCGCCTACAAAATAAAATACCATGGACATAAGAGTAAAGAGTGGGTTTGCACCCACTCTTTGAACACCAGCTTAAATTAACAAACAATATTATATCATTTGAAAAAGGCATTGTAAACCATTCAAGCGAAAAAATTCAAAAGATGCCAATTTCACTGTTCTTCCATGCGCATGAGCAAAAAGCAATAATCCGAGATGCGGTTGAGGAAAATACGATCCTCCTCATGTGTGCTTTCCGCTTCTGCCAGCCTGCAGAAACAACGTTCCGCACGGCGGGCAACGGTACGGGCAACATCAAGGGCCGCACCTCCCTGGGTGTCCCCAGGAATCAAAAATGCCTTGAGGGGAGGCAACGCCGCCTCCATCTCGTCCATGTCATGCTCCAGCTGGTCCACATGCTCCTTCTTGATCATCGGCTCCTGTCCCATGCTTGCAAGATCTGCCATGAGCAATGGCAGCAGCTTCTGAAGGGCAAAAATCTTTTGCCGGATTTCCTCCTTGCGGCAAAATGCCCTTGCCATGGCCAGCGCAGAATCCAGTTCATCCCCCGTCCCGTATGCCTCCACACGAAGCGACGACTTTTTCACCCGTTCTCCTGTGTAGAGTCCGGTCTCACCTTTGTCCCCTGTCTTTGTATAGACACCCATGGCAATTCACCTCAATCGTAGATCTCTGTCTCATTGAAGAAGATATGGATTTCCCGCGCGGCGCTTTCCGGGCTGTCGGAAGCATGAACCGCATTGCGGCCCGCGCTCTCGGCATAAAGCTTGCGGATGGTGCCTTCCTCTGCCTCCGCGGGATTCGTCTTGCCGTTGAGCTTGCGCACCTTTGCAATGACATCCTCTCCCTCCAGCACCATGGCAACCAGTGGTGCCGAAGTCATGAACTCCTCCAGTTCATCGTAATAAGGCCGTCCAATATGCTCCACATAATGCTTCTGGGCCAGGTTCTTCGTCATCTTCATGAGCTTCATGGCCACGATGCGGAAACCTTCCTTTTCATAGATTTTTATAATGTCACCGCTATGCCCCTTCGTATAAGCATCCGGTTTGATCAGCACAAGAGTCTTTTCCATAAAATACCATCCTCCTAATTATTATTATTTCATTTCTCCATACTGTTCCGCCACAAGGTGATAGTTCATGGCAGATTCCTTCAGTGCCTCGATTTCATCATCCCTGAGGGCGCGGATGATCCGGGCAGGATTTCCATAGACCAGGGAATTGGCCGGGATTTTCTTGTACTGGGTCAACAGCGTACCGGCACCAATGATGCAGTTCTCCCCAATCTCCGAGTACCCAAGCACAATGGAGCCCATGCCTACCAAACAGTTGTCGCCAATGCTCCGGCAATGGACGATGGCGTTGTGCCCGATTGTGACATAGTTCCCGATCTCCGTCGGCACATCCCCCATGACATGCACCGTGGCATTGTCCTGAACATTGCAATACTCACCTATGCGCACCGGCTGGAAATCCCCCCGGACTACTGCCCCGAACCATACACTGGAGCCCTTCCCTATGGTCACATCACCGACCACGGAAGCCGTAGGAGCCACAAACACCTCTGCTTCAATTTTCGGCAAAACCGCTTTATAAGGCACGATACAGCCCATAAACACCGCCTCCAAGAATCAATCTGACACACTTACACGGTTTCTTATTATACAGTCATTTGTGAAAAAAGTAAACAAAAAGCCCGCCAGGATTAGTGAATCAAAAATAAAACCCCCGGAACACCAATGGTTCCAAGGGTTTTTGATACACTTTAAAGCAGAATGGCTTAACGCTTCGAAAACTGGGAAGCCTTTCTTGCCTTTTTGAGGCCGTACTTGCGGCGCTCCTTCTCACGCGGGTCACGCGTAACGAAACCGGCCTTCTTGAGTGCCGGACGAAGATCTGCGTCCATCTCCATGAGGGCACGGGTAATGCCATGACGGATAGCGCCTGCCTGACCGGAGGAGCCGCCGCCCTTCACACTGGCGATGACATCATACTTGTCCACCGTCTCCGTGAGGTTCAGAGGCTGACGAACAATGAGTTCCAAGGTCTTGAGACCAAAATATTCTTCCATGTCACGACCGTTGATCGTGACCTTGCCTTCACCCGGAACCAGACGAACACGGGCAATAGACGTCTTCCTGCGGCCAGTGCCATAGTAACTGACTTGTGCCATGAATTATGTTCCTCCTTCCAGTCTTAGCGGATATTCAGCTTGAGTTCTTCCGGCTTCTGTGCCGCATGCGGATGCTCAGGTCCTGCATAGACATTGAGCTTGCGGTACATCTGCGCGCCAAGACGGTTTTTCGGAAGCATGCCCTTGACAGCATGCTCGATGACACGCGTCGGGAACTTCTGCATCATCAGGCCTGCAGACGTGAAGGTCGTGCCGCCCTGATATCCGGAATGACGGAAGTAAGTCTTGTCCGTTAACTTCTTTCCAGTGAATTTTGCCTTATCTGCATTGATGACGATGACGAAATCACCCGTATCAACATGCGGAGTAAAGGTCGGTTTATTTTTACCGCGAAGAACTTTTGCGACCTCAGCAGCAAGCCTGCCGACAGTCTGGCCTTCAGCGTCTACAACGTACCATTTGCGTTCGATATTGGATGCATTTGCCATAAACGTTGTCTTCATGCGATTCCCCCCTAATCATTCGTTTTGGTTTCTGTCGTGACTCCGTCCCGGCTCCCGGGGCTAATGGAAAGCCGTGCGCGTAACATCACATAGAACCATTCTAATAAAAACGATATGCAAAGTCAAGGAATTTCTTCAGAAAATCCAAAACTTCTTATGCTTCCTCTAAAAATGCCGTGTAGCCCTTCTTCGTTTCGTACACATCAATCTTGCTCACAGCCTCCCAGGGTGCATGCATGGAGAGCACGCCAACGCCACTGTCAATGACCTGCATTCCGTAGAGGGACATGATATAGGCAATCGTGCCCCCGCCGCCCTGGTCCACCTTGCCGAGCTCTGCCAGCTGGTAATGAACGTTATGCTTCTCCAGGATGGCACGGAGCTCGCCAAGGTATTCCGCATTGGCATCGTTGGAGCCGGACTTGCCCCGTGCTCCCGTGAATTTGTTGAACACCATGCCCTTGCCGAGATAGGCCACGTTCTTCTTGTCATAAGCGGAGGCATAGAGGGCATCATAAGCCGCGGACACATCCGAGGAGAGCATCCTGGAGTTGGCAAGACAGCGGCGAAGCCCCAGCTCACTGTAGTCACCCATGGCATTCATCAATTCTGCCACCGTATTCTCAAAGAAACGCGACTGCATGCCTGTCGCACCGACGCTGCCAATCTCTTCCTTGTCCACCAGAAGACAGCACGCCGTTCTTTTGGACGGTTTCGTCTCCAGCATAGCAACCAGGGACGTATAGGCGCAAACCCGGTCATCCTGCCCATAGCCCAGGATCATGCTGCGGTCGAAGCCAAGCTCCCGCGCCTTTCCCGCCGGCACAAGAGCCAGTTCCGCCGACTGGAAGTCCTCCTCCTTCATGCCGTATTTCTCCTTGATGAGCTGGAGCACGCCCTCCTTTACGGATTCCTTGTCATCCTTCTTCAAGGGATAGTTCCCCACGAGGATGTCAAGGTTCTCGCCCTCAATGACCTTTGCCGCCGTTTTCTTGAGCTGCTCCTGGGAAAGATGTATCAAAAGATCCGTGACGCAGAACACCGGATCGCCCTCATCCTCGCCGATGATGATCTCCTGCACCGTGCCATCCTTCTTCGCAACCACGCCATGAATGGCAAGGGGCAGCGTCACCCACTGATATTTCTTGATGCCGCCGTAATAATGGGTATCGAGATAGGCCAGACCGCCATCCTCATACAAGGGGTTCTGCTTCACATCGAGACGGCAGGTGTCAATATGTGCCCCAAGAATGGCCATGCCCTTCTCCAACGGCTCCGTGCCGATATGGAAAAGTGCCACCGCCTTCTTCATGTTCACTGCATAAACCTTGTCCCCTGCCTGGATCTTTTCTCCAGCCGCAAGGATATCCGCCAGATTCCGATACCCTGCCGCCTCTGCCTGCCGAACCGCCTCGGCAGTGCTCTCGCGTTCCGTCTTGCAACGGGAAAGGAATTCGCGGTAGCCTGCGTTCAAGGCCTCCAATGCCTGCTTGTCCTCTTCCGTGTATTGGCTCCAAACAGAATCCTTCTTGGGATCTTTTTTCTGTTCCGATTCTTTTTGCTCTGACATATGCCTCGTCCTTCCTATCCATAAAAATAACGCTGCAGGATCTTCACAAAATCCTCTCTCGTTTCCGCCCGGTTGAAGAAATTGCGCAATTCCGCACCGCCCACCTGCCCCTTCGTATACCAAGTGGCATGTTTTCGCATTTCCCGTGGGCCAATGTAGTCCCCCTTGAATTCAAGCAGCAGGTCCAGATGGCGGAGAATCATGTCCGCCCGTTCCCTCATGGTGGGCGGGGGCAGCCGTCTCCCTGTCCGCAGGTATTCCGTAAACTGCCGGAAAATCCATGGGTTCCCCTGGGCCGCGCGGCCTATCATGACACCGTCGCAGCCGGTCTGCCGCCGAATCCCTTCCAGATCTTCAATGGTGCGCACGTCCCCGTTGGCAATGACGGGAACATGCACCGCATCCTTCACCTGCGCGATGATATCCCAGTCCGCCCTGCCGCTATAGAACTGCTCACGGGTGCGTCCATGCACGGCAATGGCATCCACTCCGGCCTCCTCCGCCATCTTTGCCATTTCCACGGCATTCACATGGGCATCATCCCAGCCCTTCCGCATCTTTACCGTCACCGGAAGCTTCACGGCCTTGCGCAATGCCTTCAAGATGGCAAAGGCTTTCTTCGGGTCCTTCATCAATGCGGAGCCTTCTCCATTGTTCACGATTTTCGGCGCGGGACATCCCATATTGAAATCAATGATATCCGCTGTCCCCAGGTTCTCCAGGTACTTTGCCCCCTCAGCCACGCCCTCGGGCTCCGGGCCGAAAAGCTGTATGGCAATGGGACGTTCCCCCGGCTCCGTATGGAGCATGGAAAGCGTTCTCTCGTTGCGGTAGTGGATGCCCTGCACACTGACCATCTCCGCATAGCAGAGGGGACAGCCCAGATCATGGGCAAGGATGCGGTAGGCGATATCCGTGACACCCGCCATAGGGGCAAGGAACACCGGCGCATCAAACTCCAGGCTGCCAATCCTCATTCCGCCTGTCCTTTGTCCGGTATATTGCGTTCATAAAGGGCCCTGAGCCCCGTGAGGGTCAGGAAATGATCCACCTTGTCAATCGTGCGGGATTCCTTGGAAATCATGCGCGCAAAGCCTCCTGTGGCAATGACCTTCATCTCCATATGCATCTCCGCCTTGATCCGCGTCACGATCTCGTCAATCTGCCCCACATATCCATAGACAATGCCCGCCTGCATGCCCTGTATCGTATTGTGGCAGACAATCTGCTTCGTCGGCACCAGCTCAATGCGCGGCAGCTTTGCCGTGGACTGGAACAATGCATCCGCCGAGGTTCCAATGCCGGGAGCAATGACACCTCCCATGAAATCCCCGTTTTCCGCCACCACATCGAAGGTCGTCGCCGTACCAATGTCGATGACAATCAATGGCCCCCCGTACTGCTCGTAAGCGCCAACCACATTCACGATACGGTCAGCACCAATGGCCCGTGGGTTCTCGTAGTGGAGACGGATTCCCGTCTTGATGCCGGGCCCCACCACCAGTGGATGCAAATGGAAATAACGCTCGCACATCTTGACCATAGGGACGACAAGAGGAGGAACAACCGAAGAAATGACAATGGCCTCAATATCTGTCATGTTCACGTTCTGATAGCGAAACAGGTCATTGATGAGCATCCCGTACTCATCCCCCGTCTTCTGGCGGTCCGTCGATATGCGCCAGTGTTTCAGAAGTTTCTTTCCCTCATACGTTCCCATGACAATATTGCTATTCCCAATATCAAAAACCAAGATCACGTCATTTCCTCCTCGCATATGCGGCCTTTCCACACGTTGCACGCTCATCAAACGTTATTATTATAACGCATTGTTCAAATTTTGCCAAAGGCAAAATATATAAAGAAAATTTGTTGACACAAACCTCTCGGTGATGCTATAATCGGCCTATAGAACTGTGGGGATGTAATGGTCTCGACGGGGATAGATGGGTCATGAATAGCGAGCCGGGGGGTCATCAACCCGTTAGTAAGGTGAAACTTTTATTAAATATAAAAGCAAACGAAGATTACGCTTTAGCCGCTTAAGGCTAACCTCTGTTCGTCCTTCTCCTGCGGGGATGGATAAGAGGACAACAGCAGGATACCTGAAAGCCAATTCTCGGGGGCTGAAAGGGAACTTCATCGAGATCGGGAATATGGAACTTGTTTGTGGGTGCCTTGTTTCCTAAATAAAATCACAAACTGCGCTCGGAGAAGTTTGTGGGACAATATTTTCGGACAGGAGTTCGATTCTCCTCATCTCCACCAATGAAGTATATTTGTTTATCAGCAATAGATAAACAATCGCAATATGATATCGTACCTTTCAGGCGAACAATCGCAAAATGGGAGCTGACAGTCAATCATGACCGGTCGGCTCCCACTTTTTGCTTCGTCAATTATCCTTGATCCACTCGTCCAAAAAACTCATTTGCTCCTTTGTGTGTCCTCTTGTCCCTGCAGGAACGGATTTCCGGCAGCAGCCGCCATGTCCAGCTCCTCATCGCTCATGCGTCCCGACCACCTGCTTTTCTTTGCATTGTCCCGGCGGTGCATAGTCAAAAGCTCATTCATCAGATTCTCCCTGACTGAGTGACAACTGGAAAAATCAAAATTCTTCAATTCCTGTTCCAAAACTTTCGCATCCATTTTGGGCACCCCTTACATCCTATATTTGAAGGCTTCATCTTCTAATCTTTATACGCCAGAAACCGGCAAAGTGTTATGATTTTTTGATGGCTACACTAAATCCCTTTATGGCAGTTGCTGTGAGCTGCCATACATATCCACCAGCACATCCATATTAGAATTCTCCAGCACTTCTCGAACAAAGCCAGTTGCTCCACAGATAGAAAATTCCTTCCCTGCTGCCCGAGCCCCTTTCACCAGACGAAACATAATGCGCAGACCTGCACTGGAAATATATTCCAGCCCGGAAAGGTCAAGTGCCAGCTTGTTATGACTGGCCAGCAGTTCATCTCCCTGCCTGCCGATTTCTTCAGCGTTCAGTCTGTTCAGATGACCACTGATGACAAAGACAGTCCAGCTTCTCTCTTTTTTTGTTTCCCATTGGACATTTTCCATGTTCTCCCCTCCGTATTCACAATAAATCCCGCAGCTTGTCCCGAGCCTGCTTCAGAGCCACCCGCACGGAGCTTGGGGCCATGCCCAGAACCTCCCCCACTTCAGTGGAGTTCATTTCCAGCCAGTAGGTCATTTCCAATATTCGTTGCTCTTTTTCCGAGAGCTTCATGATAGCCGTTTTGAGTTCTTGACTTCGCTCCTTGGTGAGATACTGCTTCTCTGGTGTTTCTTGATTCTCGTCTTCCGGATCAAAACCATCATCCCATGGCACATTGGATGTATATGCCTTGCTGCCATAATAATCCTTCATCACATTATGGGCTATGCGGAAAAGCCAAGTGGAAAAGGTGCCTTTGGCCGGGTCATAATCCTGCAGATGCTGATACATCTTGATAAAGATTTCGCTGACCAGCTCATCAGCCAGAGAGTTGTCCTTTGTCTTTCCCAGCAAATGCTGATAGATCCGAGGAAAAAAATGCTCGAATAGTTCTGTAAAGGCTCCTTCATCAGTGACGGCAACCTTAGCCAGGCGGCTCCAATAACTGCTGTCCTTCTTCATGTTGGAGATAACAACCATTTTCATCGAGAGTCTCACTTTCTAAATGTATACAATAATTCTTGCTTTCATCATGCTATTTGTCGTTTCACCAGTTCTGCAAAGAGGCCTTCTTGGGCAAGCAGTTCGTTGAATGTGCCCATCTCCGCTATCCTGCCATCGTCCATGACGATGATGCGGTCACAATTTCGGATAGTGGACAGACGGTGGGCCACGATGATGCGGGTGGCTTTAAGCTTGTCCAGACTTCTGGTGACAATGGACTGAGAACGGTTGTCCAGAGCACTGGTGGCCTCGTCAAAGATAAGCAGGGCGGGCCTGCCCACCAAAGCCCGGGCAATGAGGATACGCTGCCGTTGCCCCCCGGAGATGTTGCTGCTGCCCTCGCTAATCACCGTCTGCATGCCCATGGGCATCCTGGCAATGTCCTCGGCAATCCCTGCTGCCTCGGCAGCCTGCCAGGCCTCGTTCTGACTGAGCATTCTCGTACCCACAATATTGGTAAAAATATCTCCCGTCATAAGCTGGCCATTCTGCAGTACCACCCCAATCTGGGACCGTACGGAAGGCAGAGCCAGTTCCGATAGATCATGGCCGTCAAAGAAAATGCTGCCATTTTTCGGCGACTCAAATCCCAGGAGCAGGCGTACCAACGTGCTCTTTCCACTGCCGGAGCGGCCAACGATGGCCACGCTTTCCCCGGCAGCCACGGAAAAGCTCACATCCGAGAGAACTTCCTTGCCCTCAACTTCTACCACATCCCCCTTCAAATTGGGAACAATGTTCTGATAAGCAAAGGTCAGGTGGCTGACTTCAAAGGCTCCTGAGAGCTTCCCTGCGTCCTGTTTTTCCTGGGTGGTTTCCGGCACGGCTTCCAGGATAGGCCGCAGGTTTTCCAGTTGGGGCTGAATGGCAAAATACTGGCTCACCAGACCGATAACGCCTCCCATAACGCCGTTGAAGCTGGAGTAAGCGGCGTTAAATGCGATAAACTGGGCATAGCCGATGCCCTGATGGACAGTTCGACCGTCCGGCCCTACTTCGTTCATGCCGTAGACGGCAATCCAGTAGAGTATCATGGTAAGAACGAAGGGCTGGATGCTGGAGATAATGGAAGTGTAGTTATTCTGCCAGCGAAGTTTCAGACTCCAGTTCCAGTGCTCACCAAAGGTCTTTGTCCAAAGGCTGTAAGCCTGCTCCTCAGCTCCCTGCACCCGAAACTTTGGGAGCCCCGCAAATATCTGCTGGACAGTACCAGCGGATTTATTTCCGGCATCGATGATTTTTCGCTGGAAGAACAGCGCTCGCCGCAGCACTATGGCCACAAAGAGACTGTAAACGATCCAGACACCGATGGCTGCAGCCGTCAACTTAATGCTGTAATAGCACATCAGGAAGATGCTCCAGAAGGAAAAGATAAAACTCAGAATCGAGCCCACAAACTCGCCAGAAGCCAGATTCTTGGCAATGCCAATGCCTCCCATGCGGCTGGCCAGTTCCCCCACGGTATATCTCCGGAAGAATCTGGCTGGCAACTGCATGAGTCTTCCCCACATAGCTGCTTCGGCGGCCATCTCAATGCGAGTGGAAATGCGCATCACCGCAATGGAGCGGACGATGCCCAAAGATGCCGTGGTAAAGCTGGTGACCATCAGCGCTTGTGTTACGGTTGCCAGCCCTTGACGGTCAAGAATTGGAATGATGTCCTGAAATATGGTTTCCGTGATAATCGGCGCAGCCAAAGGAATAAGCCCGGCAAAGAGGCTGCAGAGGATAATGGTGCGGTAATCCGCCGTCCAGCATTGCTGGAACATGAACTTGATGAGATCCCAAAGTTTCAGGGTTCTGGCGGGAAAGCCTGCATAGCATTGGAAGGCATCCTTGGACAGATTTTTCATCTCATCCTCGTTCAGGGGAATGCCATGAGGACATTGCCTGAAAACAATGCGGTAACTTTCACGGGTGTCCGGCAGAAAAGCCGCCAGTTCCTTGGACACTGCTCCAGGGGGCGTATAGAATCCAATAAGCACCCCGGTATCCTTCTTGTACCAGTTCTCCGGCAGAGTCACCAGACGCATCTGCATATTGCCCTTCTGCATCAGTCGGCGCAACAATGCCACGTTGTCCATTTCCTTGGCATTTTCTTCGGCGAGGCCAATGGCATCCAATGGCATGGAAAGCGTTTTAGCCACCTGCTGTACCACAAAAGTGGCATCCATTAGCAGCTTGCTGTTCATGGCGGCTTCGCTCTCCCCCACGAAAAGCTGTTCTTCGCCCAAAAGGCTTCTGATGCCGTTTTCCACCAACATCTTTCGAGCCTTCTCCCGCATACGGATGCGGCGGGAAAGGTGCTTGTCCTCAGCCCCGAAGCGCATGCCAAGAAACATGGAAAGCACCTGCTCATGATCCTGAAATTCCGCCAATACCTCGTCAAACTGAGCGAAGTCTTTCAGCATGCCGCCTTTCTGCCAGAGCTGCAGCATATCGTCCCCTTTGTCGGCCATAAGACGCAACCAGGGAATCTGCACCAAACGACTAAACCAATGTTCCATATACCCTGACAATTCAGGCAGCGGACACTCATCGAAAGAAACCATACGGTATTTCACGTCTTCGGAGGCATAGAGCCGCATGCCGATTTCCTCAAATTCATCCAAAGCTGGGAAGGCCGCCTCCCCGGATTTCACCTCCATAAGATAGCATTGGCGGAAAGACAGATGATCTCGCCCATGCTCCCCTTCCCTGGTTACCGCATAAATCTCCACAGTACCAGACAGAACAAGAAAGAATGTTTTATCGTCTTCCAGAAGGATGCGCTGCCCGGCCAACAGTTTTTCAATTTTTTCCATGGGCTTCACTCCTCCATCGTTTCCAATTCTTCCGCTTCCCGTTCTTCAATCAGTCGGCTGTAGGGACCGTCATGCTTCATCATTTCCCGATGGATGCCTCGTTCCACGATTTTCCCCTGGGAAAGCACAATGATTTCGTCGCAGTCTCTTATGGTGGACAGGCGATGGGCCACGATAAGGCAGGTGCATCCCCGGTGACGGATATTTTCCAGCACCTTCTTTTCTGTAATTGGGTCAAGGGCACTGGTGGCTTCATCCAGCACCAAAATGGAGGGATTCAGTGCCAAGGCCCGAGCGATTTCCAATCGCTGCCGCTGGCCGCCAGAAAAATTCATGCCACCTTCGTCCACCTTGGACTCGTAGCCCCTATCCAGAGTCAAAATATCATCATGGATGCAGGCATCTTTGGCGGCGGCAATGATGTCGCTTTTTCGCACAGTACTGTCAAAGAGAGCAATGTTTTCCGCCACGGTGCCGGTGATGAGGAAAATGTCCTGATCCACTGCCGCCAGGGAACTGAGTATCACATTGCGTGGCAGTTTTCGCCGGGGCACCCCGTCAAAGGCCAAAGTGCCACTCCACTCCTCATAGAGCCCTGTGACAATTTTGGCCAAAGTTGACTTGCCACTGCCGGAGGCTCCTACCACAGCCACCCAGTGACCCGGGCGGGCGTGAAGATCAAAATGTTCCAGCAAGGGCTTTTCCAACGGGCTGTAGCCAAAGCTCACATCCTGCAGGGAAAGGTCGCCAGAAAGCCTGTCCCTGGGAAACGCTTTCTTTTCCTCCTCTTTTTCCGGAGGAAAGTTCAGACTGTCCACCTCGTAACAGCGCACATCATTCAACCGCTGCATCTGCATTTCCGTGGTCTGCAGTGTGGAGCCCAGCCCTACCAAAGCATTCACCGGGGATTCAAAGCTTCCCATCAAATGCTGGAAGGCGATAAACATACCGGCAGTCATAGCTCCTTCCATAATGGAGAAGCCGCCAATCGTCATGATAAGGGCACCGTTGATTCCGGAAAGCAGGGTAGGCAAAAGTTTCACGGATAACGACCAGAGGGCCGTTTCCTGAGAGGCAGTGAGAACTTTTGTCTGATAGCCTGCCCATTTGGTAAAAAAATCAGACTCGTCCCCATTGGCCTTGATGGTTTCAATCATGCGAAGGCCGTTCATGGCTACACCGTAGGCTTTGCCCGCATCCTGCTGAATGCGCATATTGAGGTCAGTGAGATGCCTCCGCATGGCCAGAAACACGATGATTTCCACGGAATTGAACACGACACCAATCAGGGTCAATGTCACGTTGTATTGCAGCAATAATAATAAATAGAAGATGGCCACAAATAAATCCAGTACCGCTGTGGCCGCAGGGCCGGACAAGACAACGGCAATAGACTCGTTGAAGCCCACGCGGCCAGCCACTTCTGCCGCATAGCGCTGATGAAAGAACTGCATGGGCAGTTTCAGTAAATGCCAGAAGTAGCTGGAGGAATCCGCCAACGTCAGTTTCCTCTGCCATTGTGTCAAAACCACGGATCTCAGCCAGGTCATGATGCCTGAGAGGATAAAGGACAGCGTCATGGCCAGCATGAAATTTGTCATCCAATCGGGATGCTTGCGAGTCAGGATATCGTCCAGGAAAATCTGGCTCATAACGGGACCCGCCAGCCCCGGGATAATGGCACAAAATTCTAAGATCAAGATGAAGAGCGCAGCCCAATGGTCTTCCATAAGTTTCTTGGTCATATCTTTAAACACATTGTAGCGGTGACCCTCGGGGCGAAAAGCATCATTGGGTCGTATATAGAGAGCCACCCCTGTATAGGATGTACGAAATTCCTCCAGGGGCACGGTGCGACGCCCCATGGCAGGATCATTGAGATAGGCTTTGCCCTTTTCAATGCCCTCCAGCACTACAAAATGATTGAACTCCCAATGTATGATCAGGGGAAATGGCTTTTCCGGTATGAGTTTCAGAATATCATCCAGCCGCCATCGGTAGCCGTCAGCCTCGCAGTTCCTGTTCCTAGCAGCCCGGATAACGCAGCTGGCCTTGGAGCCATCACGGTTGACCCCGCACTCGGCGCGAAGTTTTTCCAAGGGAATCCAGAGTCCATAATGAGCCAGTATCATGGCCAGGGCCGCCGCCCCGCATTCTGTAGCCTCCATCTGCAGGACAGTTGGGACTTTCACTCGGCAGTTTTGAGAAAACATCTTTTCTATTTTCTGTATCATGCCTTCACCTGTTCCTCAACCATTGGCTTAATTTGTAGAATACTTTTTCAATGGGAGGGCGACGCTCGATGATGATGGAACCGGTACAGAAGCTACCTGCAGTGATGGGCTTATGCTCTCCCACAGAGGAAGTCCAGAGATACCCGGACTCGGAACCAGGATCCTTCACCAAATCAAAATTCACTTCCATGACAGCACTCTGCTGAGCCTGCAAAATCCACTGAGTCAGCTGCTCGTTGCCCAAAGTTTTCTGCATGGCCTGAGGGCTCACTGGGTACTGAGACACGGAACGCACCGTTCCCAAAAGGCTGCCCGTCTGGGACGCATCCACTCCGTTGGGAACCAACTGCACGGTTTGCCCCTTGGCCACCCGCTTGCCTTTGTCCACAGGAATATAGAGCACCCCTTTGAGGTCGCCACGGCCATTGTCCACCCGTACGCTAAGTATGGGGCTTCCACTGCCCACTACGCTGCCTTCCGCCACCACGATTTCGTCCACAATGCCGTCATAGGGAGAGTAGACGTATTCCGCTGCCTCTTTCTGAGAACGTAGAGAATCAAATTCGTGTACACGATTGGCCGCCTCCCGGCTGCTGGAAGCCATCTCCGGCCCATACTGAGCCATACGGGCGGCGGCCATTTCCTGGGGCTGGGTCACATGGGCAATAAGGTCTCCCTTTTTTACCTCTTCCCCCGGATGCACATAAATATTGTCCAGTGTACCTCCGGACAACACGGATATTTTGGCCACTCCGAAAGGATCCATGATGAGGCCCATGCCATCGGCCTTTACTGTGAAAGATCCAAAGATAGACCATATAACCACAGACAACAGCATCACTGCCACAGAGATAAGTCCCATCCAGCCAACAGGAGTGGTGATGAGCAACACGGTATCCAACCGTTCCGGGGAACGCATCTTGTCCAAGGCTTCTTTGCTGAAAATCTGGTCGCTGCCACGATTCCAACGATGGGAATCATTGTTCCCTGCCTTCATCATTCATCATCCCCTTCCAGCGTCACATCCACTTTCATTCCGTCTGTGAGGCCTTCAAAGCTCCCGGTAATCACAATTTGCCCGGGCTCCAGTCCCTGAACAACTTCAACCTGCTTGTTGTCATCAGCGCCAGTTGTTATCTTCCTTAAATGGAGTATTCCTTCCCCATCCACCACAAAGACCTTGTTCCTTGACTTGTCCATCATGGCGGCAATGGGCACAGTGAGACAGGTATAGGCACTGCCGATTTGCATGGTAATGTCGGTATAGCTCATGGGTTCCAACAGACGGGTGCGGTTGTCCACTTCCCAGACCGCCCGTCGCACTTCCGCTGGTTCCTCCAGCGGCGGCATGATTTCCCTCAAGGTAGCCCGCACTTTCTGATCCCAGCCCTGATTACCAGAGCCATAGCCCGTATCATAGGCCTTGCCCAGGGTCCAACGGTCAGGGAAACTCAGAAAGGAAGTCTCTCCCACCACCAGGTGCCGGGTATCGTTGTCCTCCAGATTCAGTGCAAAGGTCAGCCGATCGAAATCGCCCACCAAAGCCACCGGGGTTCCAGCCTGCACATAAGAGCCTTCCCGCTGATAGATAAAGAGTACTTCCCCATCCACAGGAGATGTAACGGTAAGCCAACTTTCCTGCACAAGACACTGATCACGCTGCGCCTGGGCTGCCCGCAATTCTTCCTGCGCCGCCAGATACTGGGCCTGAGCCTCCTCATACTTCTCTTGGGAAGTGGCATTTTGAGCTAGCAAGCGTCCTTGCCTCTGAAAAGAATTATAAGCCTGAGCCAGCACAGCATCTGCCCTGCTCACGGCACTGTTAGCCTGCTGTATCTTCAAGGGAATCTGCTCATTGGCCATGGAGAGCAAAGCTTCTCCGCGATGGACAGGCTGGTTCTTCCCTACATGCCATTGCAGGATGCGGCCATCCGTGAGGGCCACAGCATCGGTCATATTCTCGCTGGAAAATCGTACCGCAGGAAGGGTCAGTGTAGGATGGAGTTGCCGCATGGCCACCTGGGCACCGGTAACCTGCAGGGCACGGCTGTCCATGCGCTTGGCTATCTGGTGCTCATCGCTGTAATTCAGCCATGCTCCCCATCCTACAATGGCAAGGGCCATCAATAGAACGAGAACCAGGGCCAGACCATAAATCTTCTTCATTTCCACCTTGTCCCTTCTATACGAATCCATGTTCTTATCTGTCGCTTATTATTATTACTTCGACACTCCCCCCCTAAAAATCCTACCTGATCACATTTGAATTAGCAAGCAAACACTAAAAAAGGGCTTTGAATAAAGCCCCTAAGGGGAAAACGCCCATGAGGCCAGTGTAGATGTCTCATGGGCGTTCTTTCATTTACAGATTGTTTTCCTTGTCGAAGTTCTGCCAGAACTCATCACGGCTGACTTGCTTTCCTTGCCTGTTGACGTAGACAGTCGGGGTATCCGTATCTGCAATAGGATTCCCTTGTGGGTCATAGCCTTTGATGGCATTGGCTTTGTACCCCTTGTATCCGAGAGAGTGCATGACCTGCTCTACTTCCTGCCCGTCTTTGAGGAGTCCACGTCCGTAGAGTTCAAAGCCGTCCATAAGGGATTCCTGGAAAGAACCGCCTGCCACCTGGTCAAGCTGCTCATCGTTCATCTTGTTCATTTTCTTCAGTTCAGCAAATGTCGTCATTTTTAATTTCTCCCTTCATTGTTCAAAACTTTTCCGATATCCTGGGAAATACATCAGCGACTCCGTTGCAGTGTATTGATAATTGCCTGAGCTTCCTGCTCTGCGGTGTTGCCGTCCAGCCAGAAAGCAAGCTCCACATATTCCTTTTGGGAGTCAAAGATATAGGTCAAGGTCAGATATGTCTTGCCTTCGTATTCCTCCACGGCGTAATAATACGCCACAGGAATCTGATTGATTTCACCCCTTCTTGCAGTAGCCTTGTATTCCGAGGCTTCCTTTCCCGCAAAGGCGGCAAGGTCTTTGGGATAGTTCTTCTTGCTGAACTGGTAGACATCGAAGTCCAGCAGGGACTTGTCGCTGCGGTAATAGGCCACCATGTCATCCGAGCGTTCCACATCCTTGACTTCTCCTTGCACATAATGATCCGGAACCAGGACGGAGAACTCCGATGTACCAAGCTGCAGGACACGATCCGATGCCTCTGCCGGCAGTGTCATGCATAGAGCCGCCATCAACACAACCACACATACGGTCATTTGCTTCATCAGATAAAGCCTTGCCGGATTCCATACACTTGCACAACTCATTTTACCTGACATAAACTGCACTCCCATTTTTTTATGTTCTTCACTGCGCTGTCTGTCCGAAATACGGTTTCATTTCCTTGCCCAGGTCACGGGCACATTTCTTCAATGCCCCGATTTTTGCCCTCATATCGCTCCACATGGAATCATCCTGTTTGGAAACGCTGTAGGTCTTGATGACACCGTCCTTGTTGCAGAGGAAGGAATTGACCGTCACTGAGGTGCGTGTCTGTGTCTCTGATGAGAAGATGCCTGTATGTCGGGTATGCTTCTCAGTCACGGGATCCTTCACAAAGAAGAATAGCACCTTGTCATAACCGCTGAAGCCGGCAAATTGCAGAAGATCCTCCTTCTTGGGTGTCTGTTCTTCCAGGAAACCCTGATCCAGCCAGTATTCCACATACTTGTTCTGTGGCTCGTTGCCCGTGATGATAACATAGCTGGAATCCGTTTCGCTCCTGAACTGCCCATAGAGGTACTCATAGAAGTTCTGCGTCTTGAAATCCGGCGAGCTGACAATTACAACCCCGACGGTTTCCTGCAAAGTACCCGCAAATGCTGTGGATGCCATGAGCATGATAGAAAATATGAGAAGTAAGATTCGTTTCATTTCTGTCCCTTCCTCTTTGATAGAATGTTATCCCTCGTCAGAAGCTCTAATCGAACCGCAGGTTGCCGCTGAATCTCTGCGAACGTCGGTGTCGCCCTCAAGCCCTGCACTGATGCCCAACCTGTCGATTACCCAGGAGCAGCCCAGTTCCAGTATGCCCGTGGTATCTGTCTCAGAACCGTTCTTTTGTTTACAAATTATTTTCCTTGTCGAAGTTCTGCCAGAACTCCTCACGGCTGACTTGCTTTCCCTGCTTGTTGACATAAACCGTCGGGGTATCCACGTCCGGAATCGGATTGCCCTGCGGGTCATAGCCACTGATTGCATTGGCTTTGTAGCCCGTGTAACCGAGAGAGTGCATCACCTGTTCAACCTCCTGATTTTCTTTGATCAGGCCACGGTTATAAAGTTCAAATACGTCACCAAAGGCTTCTTGAAAGCTGCCGCCTGCCACCTGGTCAAGCTGCTCATCGTTCATCTTGTTCATTTTTTTCAGTTCAGCAAATGTCGTCATTTTTAATTTCTCCCTTCATTGTTCAAAGATCTTCCTCCACAAGCCTTGCGGCTTGTTTTCTGCTTCCTTGTCCTTTATACGACGAAACACCTCAAAGTGTTATAAAGAATTTGAAATTTTTTTTGCACTGCCGTAAGTGATTGCCAGCATGGTGATATCGTCTGATTGTTCTGATCTGCCTACGAAGCCGCCCAGTTCTGCCCAGACACTGGACAAGAGCTCCACCATGGAGCCTGCTCTGCCTGCGGTTTCGCCATTCAGGAAAGACGTCAGTCTTTCTTGGGAATACATTATGCGTTCTTCATTTTCCGCCTCGGTAACACCATCCGTATAGAGGAACAAGACATCATCCTTATCCAACTGCACTTCATCCTGACCGTATTGCCAGTCTTCCAGCACTGCCAGGGCAAAATTTCTTTTCATGCGCAACGGCCGGAAAACATTGCCATCCTGCTTCCTGCGCAGCAACGGAGGATTATGCCCGGCATTCACGAAACGCAAGAGACCAGACTTCAAATCCAGAACCCCGAGAAAGACTGTGACAAAAAATGATTTCTCATTATTCTCGCAAAGCCACTCATTGGCCTGCATCATAGCTTTTGACAGCTCATCAGGATCCTCCAGGGAAAGCAGGCAGTGCTTCAGGCAGTCCTTGGCTGCCGCCATAAAGAGAGCCGCAGGAATGCCCTTGCCGGACACATCGGCAATCACCACAGCCACATGATCTTCATCCAGCATATAGAAATCGTAGAAGTCGCCACCCACTACTTTGGCCGGTGTCATGGAAGCGAAGATGTCGAAACGGTCGGCCCCCAGGGAGAAATTACTGGGCAGCATGCTAAACTGTATTTCCGAGGCCACGTTCAGTTCCGTGGCAATGCGTTCCTTCTCTGCCGTGATGCTGGTAAGGTTTGCAATATGCTCCCGGAGATCCTTCGTCATGTTATTGAAGGATTCCGCCAATAGTTCAAGTTCATCGCCCGTATGAACATCTATTCTCCTTTCCAGATCCCCTTTGGCTATGTCCTGCACACCTGCTGTAAGTTTCTGGATCGGACGGACAAACTGCTTCGCCAGTACATGGCTAAGCAGCAGGAAGAGCAATAGCACAGCCAGCAAGGCAACTGCCAGGAACAGATTGAAATAGCGATACAGCGCATCCACATCGGTCTGGAATTCCCTAAGCATGCCCAGGAACATTTCCCGTATACCGTCAGCCCTGGTGAACACTACATCTACTGGCGTAAGGATGCCCAGACTCCAACCGATGGTTTTCATAGGGGCAAAGGCAAGGTAGTACGGGGTTCCATTTACTTCTACGTAACGGACACCGCTCTTTTTCTCCACCATCTCTTCCGCAGCCTGAGCCATACCGCCGGACAGTGCTTTGCGGATATCATTTCCGGTGGACACGGTCAGGTCTCCGTCGTTATTGGAAGAGATTACCACCTCGCCCTTGTCCGTCAGGACAAAACAAGGATATGGATTGACCGCCGGATTCATCAGGACATCATGCCAGACATCCAGATACATGCCAAAACCTAAAACACCGGCGAAGCCCTCCGCATCATAATAAGGAGCAGCGCAAGTAATACAAGGTTTTCCTGTCACATAGTCCGTATACACATCGCTGAAAACAAGTTTATCGGCATCCTTCGCAGCCAGATACCAGGCACGCTCCCGTGCTTCAAAGATGTGGGTCCCGTCCATTTCATCGCTGAGGCCGTCATCGGGCATGATGTCCACCGTGAGGAAGTAGCCGTTCTTTGAGGCCGCATAGACAGATACCCGATGGGGTTTGTAGGTTGAAGCAATGTCAACCATTTCATCCTGTATCGCGGAAGCGATGCCGATTTCATGCCGCAGGGACATGTCCTGGGCAATCTCTTCATTGCTGTAAAGAATATAGGCCTGCCCGCTCCGTATCTGTTCCTGCAGCGGATCGTCGATGCTCCTCTCATTGTAATACTCTGGATGTATGGAAATCTTTGTCATGCTTTTGGACAGAACCTCAACATCATGGCTAACACTCACAACCAGGTCATCGGCCTGATTCGCCTGGGAGGTAACGAGTCGGAGCAACGTATCTTTCCCTTGATTTTCCGAACTCTGCCAGAGTTCATTTGCTGTCGTATGGGAAAAATCCTTGACAAGCTGCGCGGTAGAATCCTGGACTGCGCTGTGTGTGAGAAAGGTTATCCCGCTAAAAATCAGAAAGCTCAGACAGATTCCGGCCAAAATCAGAAGCAATATGCGGTTTTGTATCTTCATGGCCACACCTCGTTTTGTTATCACACAATTGAACGACGAGCATTCCTTATCTTTAGACAATTCTACATTGAGACCGGCAAATCCTTTTTGTTCATGAAATCTCTAACGCATCCAACAACATCATTATCGATTGCTCGAAATACGAGTAAAGTCATTTGATAAAATGTGATATATCGAAAAAACTCGCTAAAAAAAATGTAAAAACATATAAAAAGTCATTCCAAAAAATGTGTGATTCTGTTATTATATAACAAGAGGTGGTATTCATGCTGAGGCGCAAAATCACTGAAAGGCTATTGGAATGGAAGAAGCAGGACGATAGGTTGCCCCTGATCATCAAAGGGTGCAGGCAATGCGGCAAGACGTGGTCTGTTCTGGAATTTGCCCGTGAAAACTATGAGCATATCGTCTACCTGAACTTTTTTGAGAACTCCGCCTATGGGGCGATCTTCAAGGACAATCTTGAAGTAGACTTTTTGACCATGATGATAACAGCCCAAATGTAACTGGTCAGTCGCCCATTGTAAGTGCCAACATTGGCTTGTTTTGAAAAAGAAGTTCCAATGCCTGTAGAGCAGTTCGGCCACGTTTTTTAGCGGTGCTAATGAAAGAATTGATTTTGGTAAAC
>Ga0256405_10003328_pt1 | contig 33495 bp, 31 predicted proteins | sample RumenRJG_02DNA_FD_189096 | JGI IMG/M metagenome (GOLD analysis project Ga0256405, IMG submission 189096) | Bovine rumen microbial communities from Lethbridge, Alberta, Canada - RJG_02 | ecosystem: Host-associated > Mammals > Digestive system > Stomach > Rumen | place: Canada: Alberta...
GACATTCTACGGACTTGCCGATCTGTGCATCACCGGCTGGTACTACGGTGCATCTACCATTTCCGCCGTCTCAATCGGCAGCCAGCTCATGCATATGATTACGGTCGTTACTGCCGGGCTGGCCATAGGCAGTACCGTCTGCATAGCGCGCGCCATGGGCGCAAAAGACCGCAGGCAGGCATCTGCAGCGGCAGGCAACACCGTCACACTGTTCATCATCGTGTCGGCCGTCATGACGCTGCTGCTTATTGCCGGTGCCGACAAGGTGATCGCCGCGCTTTCCACGCCCGAACAGGCCGTGGCGGAAACAAAGCAGTACGCAGTGATCTGTTTTCTGGGCATTCCCTGCATCACCGCCTACAACGTTATCAGCAGTATATTCCGCAGCACGGGAGATTCCCGGCATCCTATGTACTTCGTCATGGCGGCGGGCGTCATCAACATCCTGCTTGACTGCCTGTTCATCGGGCCGCTGCATATGGGCGCGCGCGGCGCGGCACTTGCCACAGTCATAGCGCAGTCATGCAGCGTAGTGTTCGCGCTTGTAATGCTGCGCCGTCTGGATACCGGTATTACGATGCGTCCGCAGAACCTGCGCCCCGGACAGCCGCTGCGCGGTATTCTTAAAATCGGCGCCCCCATTGCGCTGCAGGACGGCCTTATTCAGATTTCGTTTCTTGTTATCACCGCCATAGCGAATATGCGCGGCGTGGTGGCGGCTGCCAGCGTAGGAATCGTAGAAAAGCTCATCAGCTTTCTGTTTCTGGTGCCGTCCGCCATGCTTTCGTCAGTTTCTGCCATAGCATCGCAGAACGCGGGCGCAGGCCGGCACGGCAGGAGCGTACAGGTGCTGCGCTATGCCGTGATCATCTGCATTGCGTTCGGCAGCCTTGCCTCCGCCATCTGCATCGTACAGGCGGAGCGGATTCTTTCGTTGTTCGCAAGCCATGAGCCGCATATTACGGCCATGGGTAGCCAGTACTTAAGATCATATGTGTTTGATTGTATATTCGCGGGAGTGCATTTTTGTTTCAGCGGCTACTTCTGCGCCTACGGCAAGTCGAACTATTCGTTCATTCATAATCTGACGTCCATTGTGCTGGTCAGGATTCCGGGAGCGTATCTGGCGTCGCTCTGGTATCCGGACACGCTGTTTCCGATGGGACTGGCGGCTCCCGCAGGCTCGCTGCTGTCGGCGGGTATCTGCCTGCTGCTGTTCTTTATCAACACCCCGTCTGCGCATACAGCGGATTCTATGGTATACTTTAATAAATGACCTTGTTACTCAAAATACGGCAGGCAGTCTGCCGCATTGCCTTTCTGACCGCCGTCTGCATCCCGCTGCGCGCGCAGCAGCTGCCGCCGCTGCAGCCGTCGCAGGATACCCGGCAGTTTCTGCAGGAATTTCTACAGCAGCTCATGAATACGGCACAGGAACCGCAGGTGCAGGCCTCCGGCACGGATCTTGCCCCGCAGGATATACTCGCCGTCTCGCTCGCATTTTCGGGCTGCCTGCCCGGCACTCCGGAAGCCGATGACGTTATGGGCAGGTACAATGAGCTTGCCGCCATAGTCACGTCGCCTGAGTATGCGGCGCTCCCCGAGCCGCAGCGCGCCGAGCGCATTCTTACGCTCATCTATGAGCAGGTACTCAAGCAGTATCAGGCAGATCAGACGAGCATCCCGGTCATGTTTTCAAAAGGCACATACAACTGCGTATCATCCACGGTGCTGTACATGAGCCTTGCCAGAGCCGCCGGACTTGACGTGCGCGCCCAGCGTACTCCAGACCATGCGTTCTGCACGCTCTATACCTCAGGCGGCGCCGATGCCAGGCCTGTGGATATAGAGACCACCAATCCGCGCGGATTCGATCCCGGCAAACGGCGGCAGATCGCTTCAAACCGGTATTATATCGTTCCGAAAAAAAGCTATGCAGGCAGGCACCAGATCAGCGCACGCATGCTCGCGGGACTTACCGCACGCAACCTGAGCATTCTGTACATGAACGCAAACGACTACGAGCATGCCGTGCCGCTCGCCGCCGCCCGCATGATCTTCATGCAGCCCGGCTCGGGCGCCGTGCCGTCCGATACTGACGGAGGTTTTCCGCTCCCCGCGTCAATGCCCGCTGATCCCGCTGATGATTCGCGCAAGGACTTTGACTCCATATGCATCAACTACGGCGCCATGCTGCAGAAAGCCTCCCGGTTTGAGCAGGCGGTACAGTGGTTCACCGCGGCGGCCGCACAATGGGGCATAACCGCGGCACTGCAGGACGGCTACGACAGTTCGGTGTTCAACTGCATCGCGCACCTGTGCAACAGCGGCAATGCGGAGCAGGCGTCCTCTTTCTATGCTCAGCATGCCGCACGGCTGTCTGCATCGTACCGGCAGGAGCTTGACGGCGTGATATTCCTTGCGGTCATAGAAAAGCAGCTTTCTGCCATGAACGCCGCGCAGGCAGTGCAGTTCCTGCTGCAGGTGCGGCAGAACACAGCGGAACCAGCCATGCAGGACGCAAAAACACGAGCCCAGGTGGACGGCTGGCTTGAGTATCATTGGATAAACAGGATTACAGAAATCTCAAATGAGCAGGGATATATGGCGGCGGACAAAGAGATTACCGCCGCCATGCAGCAGCTGCCGCGCAGCAGGAACCTGCAGAACGTACGGCAGCAGAACCTGTACAATCATGACGTAGAGGTTCACAACGCCTTTGCAGACCTTGCCAACGCCAGGCGGTATGACGAGGCACGGCAGGTGCTCGACAAAGGTCTGCAGGAAAATCCGGGCAGCCGCACGCTGCAGAACGACAGCAGAACGCTTTCGCGCCTGCTGAAAAATCAGTAGCCGGCACGAGGCCGGTTCCGCGTTATTTTCCGCCTGCAGCGATATACAGCGGATATACCTTGCGGCTTATTTCCTCAAGATCTTTAATGCGGCTTTCGTGCGACGGATGGGTGCTCATAAGCTCGGGGACGGATGAGCCGCTGAGCTCTGACATCTTTTTCCATACGGCAACAGCTTCCTCGGGGTTATAGCCCGCGCGCGCCATAAGCTCCGTACCGATGTGATCCGCCTCTGTTTCATGGGAGCGAGAGAACGGCAGCGAAATCGTATACTGCGCGGCCAGCGCAAGCAGTCCTGCCTTTGTTTCATCAAGGCCGGCAACGGCAGACACGGCAGAAAGACCCGCGGCCTTTATCTGCTCCTGGCTTGCGCGCTCACGGCTGTGCTCGCGCAGCGCATGGGCAATCTCATGCCCCATGACGGCCGCAAGCTGCGCGTCGGTCAGGTCAAGCGACTTGATAATGCCGGTATACACGACAATCTTTCCGCCGGGCATACACCATGCGTTCACCGTATCATCGGTGATCACATTCACCTGCCAGTCCCATTTAAGTGCATCCTCGCGGAAAGCCCCGGTCTGCGCGATAAGCTTGTCGGCAATGCCGCGTACACGAGCCGTCATGGCGGCATCGGTGTTCAGCGTTTTATTGTTCTTTGCCTCTTCCAGAACCTGCGAATAGGACTCTACGGCGCTCTGCTCCATAGTCGCCTCAGAAACGATCAGCAGCTGCTTGCGGTCAGCGCCCACATCACCTGCCGCCGTCGTTGATGAAGTCAGGCAGCCGGTACACAAAAACAATACGGAAATTCCGGTCAGAAACAAAAATACTCTTTTCATACATCACCCTTATGCCGCGCAGCAGCAATAGCTCTGTTCGACGAGTCCGCAAATTGCAGACTCGGGTCTAATACATATAACACGGCATATATACACCGTATACTTTTTAGCGGTTTTATGCAATAAATCTTACCAGCAGCAGGCTCAGATAGCTGCCTTCAAGCACTTCCGCAGGCAGGTCAGAAAGCTCCTCGCCAGACCATACCTGCTGCCCCGGGTACGAGCAGTTTTTTACCATGGTTGAGGACGCAAGCAGTCCGTACCGCGCGAGCAGACCGATAATGTCCGCCAGATGTCTGCCGCTTTTCATGATCACGAGCGTGCTGTCAGCGTCTGATGCATCCGGCGCTCCGCGCAGAGTACCCAGCAGCTGCTCGAGCGCACCGGATTCATACTGCTCGGCACCGCTTATAATCCGCACGCTGCCGGATTCCGACGCCAGACTCATGCCGCAGGTACAGGCGGCGGCGCACGGAGAACTTACGCCGGGCGCATACAAAACAGCATAACCCGCCTGCCGTATAAGCTGCCCGATGCGCGAGGCGGTGGAGTACAGCGAAACATCGCCGAGGCATACGAACGCCACGTCCTTTCCGTCTTTTAAATATACAATGCTCTGCTCGGCAGCCTGACGGTATGCATCATCGTCATCACGCCGCATGCCGAACTGTACCGGTACGAGCGTCTTGGCAGAGCAGTCCACCAGCTGCCGCACCGTGTCGAGCGCACGGCTCGTACCTGCCGGAGCATCTGCAGCGTTGGACGCAGGTCTGCCGGCCGTACACGGATACATGATCACTGCGCAGCGCTCCAATATGCGCACTGCCTGCACCGTCATAAGCTCCGCGCTTCCGGGGCCGGTGCTCACCGCATAGAACGTCATGAGCGGCGCCCGCCTTTTGCCCGGGCAAGCAGTGCGCCGTACATCTGCTCTTCATCGGTCATGGGCGCAAGCTCGGCCTCGGTGGCACACATCAGGCGCGGTATAAGTTTTGTATAAGAAAACACTATGCACACCTTGCCCGCCGCTTTGTTCACGCCGTCAATATACTCCGCCGCAAGCGAACTTGCCAGCTCCGCATGAACGGCCCGTATGCCGAGCCTGACCATCAAAAACGCGGCGGCCTTGCCCACCGCAGTATCATGGGCACACAGATTGTCACGCGCCCCCGTATATGTCCTCAGGAATTCTTCAAGCTCGAACAGCGGCATAAGCCATTTGCCGCCGCTGGAAAAAATAAGCTCGTCGCCGTTGTACACGCACAGCGAGCAGCCCTCCGGTAATGTATCTGTATACATACTGCCTCCGGTCTGATTATAACGGATATCGGCAGCTTGTACACTGCCGGCGTACCGTCCGATATGCCGGTACGCCGGTCCGCACGGATACGCAGACATTTTTTGTTTACTTTTCGTGTTCCACAGCAGTATAATTATATTATGGGCACCTCGAAAAAACCACTTTTGTGGCTTTTTCGAGGAAGCCTGCAAGTTTTAATTCCTGAAAATAGCAGGAATTAAAACATCGCATTTTCAAAGTTACCTCGAAAAACTGAAGTTTTTCGAGGTTCCCTTATATACAATTTATCTTTTTTATTATAAAGGAGCGCAAACAATGGAATACTCAGCAAAGCAGTCTACCATCACCCCGGAAGGCGTCTTTATTATCGGAACCTATGACGAAAACGGCGTACCCAACGCCATGAACGCGGCATGGGGCATTCAGTCTGATTTTGGCGAAATCACGCTGTTTCTGGCAAAGCATAAGACTACGGAAAATCTGAAAAAGACCGGTGCGTTCACCGTGGCATTCGGAACCAAGGATACCGTCGTCATCTCTGATTATTTCGGCGTGGAGACCGGATCAAATGTGAACAAAATTGAAAAGGCCGGTGTGCATGTGCATAAAAGCGCTCATGTAAACGCGCCGATCATCGAAGAGTACCCGCTTACGCTTGAGTGCACCGTAAAAAGCTGGAATGATGAGACCGGCGTGCTCACCGGAACCATCGTGGCGCAGCAAGCGGATGACCGCATTCTGACCGACGGCAAAGTGGATCTTGGCAAGCTGCAGCCCATCACCTACGATCCTTCCTTCCAGGCTTACCGTGTTATCGGCGAAGTGGTCGGCAAGGCATTCAAAGACGGCCTGCAGCTTAAATAGGCACGAAAATTGCAGATCCCGTCAGTTGCCGCTGAAAAACTGCCCGCGTACTTCGGCAAACGGCCTGAGCGGCGCGGGATCTGCTGTATGCTCTCCGAGCGATTTTTCCATCCAGACCGTGTCGTACCAACGGTTGAATTTACATCCGGTCTGGCGGAACGTGCCCGTCGCTTCATAGCCTTCATGTGAATGAAATTTCACGCTGTCCGCCGTCAGGTACGGGTCCTCGCGGTCAGTGCTGGCAATGATTGCATATGCCTTGAGTACGTTCATTTCTTTCAGTACACGCTCAAGCATGCCGTACAGAGTTTTTCCTGCACCGCTGCGGCGGCATGATGAATCCACATAGATCGACATCTCCACGTTCCACGAATAAGCCTTGCGCACCGCAAAGGCATGGGCATACGCATAACCGATGATACGGCCGTCACGTTCCGCCACAAGATAGGGATACCCCTGCAGCACGGACGTTATACGATCCCTGAATTCTGCTTCTGACGGCACCTCATATTCAAACGTCACCGCCGTATCCCTTACATACGGCGCATAAATCTCAAGCAGGCGCGGTGCATCCTCTGGTAGCGCAACTCTGATCGTTACATTCTGTTCCATAGTATTCTCTCTCCGCATCCGGCTCACGTGCAGGTACAGCAGCGCACATAAGCCGGGTATTGTTTACAGGTAACCTCGTAAAAGGACATCTTCGATGCTTGAATTTTTTCGAAGTTCCTATATAAAAAAAGCCGTGCCCGGACGGGACACGGCTCTTTATGCTGCCCGGTATTCCCGACACCTCGGGCATTTCCGGACAGACCTGCGCTATTTGTTCAGATCAAAAGGAATCATAGCGTCTTCGATTCCGGCAGCAAGCTTAGGAATCGAAATCAGCACTGAATCCTCTTTCATCGGAACTTTCAGCGTATAGGTTTCATCGAGCATACCGTCAAAAGATTCCACGTGAATCTTCACGGTCTGTCCCTTGATGGTGAACTTGTCACGGTCGCCCTTCATAAACTCGCTGGGCTCCAGATGGTTGATCGTAACCGACATGCTTTTTATGGCCTTGTACGAACCGTCCTCAGCACCGTTGTTGTCGATCAGAAGCGTGTGTGAGCGGCCGGTAATGAACATGCACACGGCAAGCACCACATATACCACTGCTATGCAGCAGCGCACAATCAGTCCTCTTTTAGTCGATGTCATTATGCATTACCTCCCTGAACTCCGGCACGGAGGCCCTGACGGGCAAGCTCCGCCTTGCGGTGTGCACGCCATGCATGGATAATCAGCGCGAATGCAATGGCACCGTATCCGATGAACTGGCGGAAGTACTCGCCGATATTCGCATTGCCGAACAGGTTCTGTCCGGCGCGCGGCACTACGATGTACATAAGGTGCAGCAGCACTACGCCAGCAAAACAGTTCGTAATGCTCGCCTTAGAGGCAGACGCACCGCCGACCAGAATAGCGGCAGCCGCAAAGAAGCCGGTCTGATCATGGGCATTATATGTCTGCATGTTGCCCATATTCTGCAGGAAGATAATCTGTCCGAGACATGCAAATGCGGTTGAAATAACGATGGAAATGATACGGGTTCCTTCAACCGGAATACCGGCAGAATTGGACACGCTCTGATTCTGGCCTACGGCACGCATATCCTGTCCCAGCTTGGTCTTTCTGAACCACATGACAAAGAAACACAGCGCGATGATGACCAGATAGCTTGACAGCGGAATATTGATACCGCCTACGCGCAGCATGAGCAGGTTGTCCAGCGCCTGACGTACCGGATCAAGGTTCAGCGTATTGCGGACGCCGTAGCCGCGGGACAGCGCGATGGCTTTGTTGTGCAGCGGAACCACAGAACCGAACAGATACAGCACTATGAACTGATAGATACCGTTGAAGAAGAAGCCGATGATGTAGCTCGTGACCATCTCACGGCCGCGGGCCTTGTTCAGGATGCTTCCTGCTATCCAGCCCAGGAACACGGAGATAGGCAGACCGATGAGCGATGCAAAGATAAGTCCCTGCAGACCGGAAATGCTCCAGTCCATGGCAAAGATAAGACCAATCTGCCCCGCCATGGCACCGAGCACCATACCGAAGTTAATACCCATACCTGCCATGATCGGCAGGATCAGAGAGAACACAAGGAACGCATTGCGCGCAATGCGGTTCAGGATCTCCTGAAAAATAAACTGTCCAGAATACCCTGACAGCGGAATAGAAACCACCGTCAGTGCCAAAAATAGTTCCGCCACCAGATAATCGGCTAAGAACCCTTTTACGTCTCTTTTCTTGGTTAATGCATTCATTATCTGGTCGCTCCTGTTTTTCTAGTCAGTGCATACAGGATCATACCGTTGGACAGTACGATACGTATGACCTCGGACATATCGGTCTGCAGAATACTGTTGATGACCGACGGTGTAAGCGTCAGTATTCCCTGGAACAGAATAGTTCCGATCACAACGTTGGCGATGGAAGCCTTGTTGATTGAGGCGCCGCCGATAAGTACAGCAGCTACCGCAGGGAACGCCATGTACAGCGGAGCCTGATACAGCTGGATAAAACCGTAGCTCTGCTGGTACATCAGAATACCTATGGCACCGGTCACCGTAGACACGATAATACTGATCGTGCGCATTTTGTTGATATTGATACCGCTTGCGCGCGCATAATCAGGGTTGGATCCCACCGCGGTGATTGCAGTGCCCGTCTTGCTGCGCATGAACAGCCACATAAGGAAACTGCACAGCGAGCAGAATAGGATCATGCCCGTGGGGAACTCAAAGTCGCCGATCTTAATCATCAGGAAGTGGCTGAACTGCTTAACCCAGTAGCCGTCCAGTGTGATGGTGGTACGCAGACCCTTGCCCTTGTAACCCCACACCATGTTCTCGCTTGTGTACGGAAGTACAAGCCACATAATGGACATGAACATAACCGCCGCAAAGCCGACGTACAGAGCGATCGTCATCTCTTCGCCGCGCACGCGGTTCAGCAGGATGCTGTAGAACCAGCCGAACAGGATGCCGAACGGTATGGACAGCGCGATAGCGCCGAAAATACCTGCCCAGCCCGTCAGACCGAACTGCATGGCAAGCGTTGAGCCGAGCAGACCGCTGATAACGCCAAGCGAAAGACCGAAGTTCAGTCCCGCGCCGGAAAGGATCATCGGTACCATGGCGAGCGTAAGCAGCTCGTTCTGACCGAAACGGTTAAAAATATCCCGCAGCGTAGCCGCCATGGACACGCCCACAAAGGGAGCCATGATGAACAGCACTACCAGGAAGCCCGCGATGATCAGGCGCGGAAGCCCGAACTCACGCAGCTTTTCTTCTATAATTGCTTTATTCACTTTAATCATCAGTCGGCCTCCTTCTGCTTACCTGTCGCCGGCTCCACGCCCGGAACATCGGTAATGCCGGACATAAGCAGCGCGAATTTGCTCGGATCCTCACGCGGAGGCAGAACACCGGCAATCTTACCGCCGGATACGATGGCCACACGGTCACACACAGAACGGAGCTCCTCAAGCTCACTGGAAACCATGACGATTGTCGTCTTCTTGCTACGGTTATAGAGGCGCAGGGTTTCAAGTACGATCGCTTTTGCACCTACATCGATACCGCGCGTCGGCTCGCTTACGAACAGCAGGTCGGGCTCAAGGCTGAACGCCTTGGCAAGGCAGACCTTCTGCTGGTTGCCGCCGGAAAGCTCCTTGGCCTTCTGGTCAGCGCCCGTACATTTAATTTCAAGAATCTTGATGTATGCTTCAGCGTTCCGTCTCATGGCCTTTTCATCACGAAGCTTGAACAGGCCGCCCAGGTACGGCTTAAGGTACTGGCCTTTGACCTGCATGGCGGAAAAACTGATGTTCCAGTCAAGGCTTTCGTCAAGCAGCAGGCCCACACCGCGCCGGTCCTCAGACACGGACGCAATACCTGCGCGCAGCATGGCGTCAGGATTGTTCAGCGGCATTTCCTTGCCGTTGAACAGAACGGTGCCGCCGGAAGCGAACAGGCCCATAATACCATTGGGAATGCCAAGCTTGCCCTGACCTGCCAGGCCGCCGATACCGAATATTTCACCGCGGCGTACCTTAAAGCTTACGTCGCGCACGGTCTCACCGGGCATATCCACCCACAGATGGTTCACATCAAGAATATAGTCATCAGGCAGCACCTCGGTTTCTGCCGCGTTCATTTCGGCATGCTTTTTCAGGTGTTCAGCGGTCACGGTACGGCCGACCATAGATGCCGCAATGTCGGAAACATTCGTTTCACTTACGGGCACGTCGCGGATAGTCTTACCGTCGCGCAGCGTAACCACACGGTCACAGATGTCCATGATCTCATGGAGGCGGTGAGAAATAAAGATGACCGCAATGCCGGACGCTGCAAGCTCTTTAATAGCCTTAAGCAGAATGTCGGCCTCGGACTCCGTAAGAACCGCAGTAGGCTCATCGAACACGAGCAGGCGCACGTTGTCGCGGTCAATCTCACGGGCTATTTCCGTAAACTGCTTGTGACCTACCGGCATTTCGGAAACCTTCATATTTGTATCTATATCAACGCCGAGCCGCTTGATGGCGGCCTGCGCGCGGTTGTTCATGGAAACTCGATCCAAAACGCTCAGACGTGGACCAAAAATATCAACCATCACATTGTTCTTTGTGATTTCCCGGTTGAGCATAATATTCTCGGTCGTAGTAAAGCCGGGAATCAAAGAAAATTCCTGATGCACCATACCGATACCGGCATCAATGGCATCAAACGGACTCGTAAAATGGACTTCCTGTCCTTCAATCTGTATACTGCCGCCGTAGCCGCCGGTTTCAGCGATTACCGGCATACCGAACAGGATACTCATCAAAGTCGTTTTGCCGGCACCGTTTTCGCCGACAAGACCAAGTATCTCTCCTTTATGGAGATCAAACGATACATCCTCAAGAACTACCGTTCCTGCAAAATCTTTTGTTACGCCTTTAAGACGTAGGAGGGGTATTTCATCTTTCATGTAACTACTAACCTAGTGACAGCAGAACCCCGTCAGGAACAGTTTACGTTCCGGCGGGGTTCTGTAGTCATATTCAAATAAAATTATTTTGTGAATTTGATCTTGAAGTATTTCTCCGGAACTTCAACTTCCGTTGTCTTCAGATAGCCTTTTCCGAGGATGTAGGTATCCATGTAGACAAGAATCTGGTTCTTTGCGCGAACACCGGTGCTCTGATCGATGTAGTAGCCGCCGTTCCATTTTGCTCCGGGAGTGAACTCCTGCAGAGCCTTGAACAGGTCAGCGCTGCTGTCTTTCTTTGCAGTGCCTTCGATGATGCGCTTTGCATACTCGCCGAGACCGGCGCTTACAGTAAAGCCGTATGAATATGCCCAGGTACCGAAGCGGCCTGCGCAGCCTTTGTCAGAGACAACCTGCTCAACCTTCTTCAGAATCTTGGGGAAGTCACCGGCTTCAGCGGTCAGGTCAATGCCGAATGCTCCGGGATAGCCCATGAGCGGTGACGGCAGGTCAGCCTCGATGAACATACCGCCGTACTGTGCCAGCTGTTTCAGCAGCGGCTCGGTGTGAGCGTCGTTAGTACAGAAGAACGCAGTGTCCTTGCCGTATTTTTCAACCCACTGGGGAACTTTCTCAAGAATGAACTGCTGGGCACCGGCTACGCCGACGTCGCTCGTAGGATCAGGAGCGGTCTCGAACACGAACTGAATGCCGATATCCTTACAAGCCTGCTCCATGATGTTGCGGCGCAGACCGAGCGTTTCATATGACATGTGGCGCGGGAAAGAAATGTGCACGAATGTCTTGGCACCAAGCTGTTTGGCAGCCCAGATGATCGTGTAGCCGCGTGACATAAAGTCGTTGCTGATAGCAAGGTCAGCAGACTTCTGGATTACAAGCGGATCCTCATGGGGCTCGCCGGCAAAGCACAGAACGTCGGGGTGGTTTTCCTTTACGCGGCGGAATGCTTCTGCCGTACCGGGAACACCCTGGTTTACGATAATAGCCTTCATGAGCGGGTCATCTGCAAGAGCAACGATCTGAGAGATCGTCGTTTCCTGCTGTGACATAAAGTCATCAGGATAGGTGATGTGCTGGATCATGCCGCCGTTGCTTGCGGAACCATACCGTTTGATCAGCTCTTCAGCACCGCGCAGGTCGTCCTCAGACTGTGACACCGTACCGGTTACAATGCCGATATGGAAAGCGGCTCCATTAGAAGCCTTTTTTGCAGAGCCGCCGTCTTTTGAGCCGCCCGCAAACACTACAGAAGCGGCACAGCAGAGCGCCGCCAAAACCATAATACTTTTCTTCATAACATATCTCCGTATGAATCAAGATTTTTATTTCAAATCCGGCTGCGCAGGCAGCACAAACTGCCCGCATTACATCCGGCTATATACCTGTTTGAACAAACCGCATCACTGCGGCGTTATTAGACCTGAGCGATAACGAAGTTATCAAACAAGGCTATTTTGTGAACTTGATCTTGAAATACTTTTCGGGAACCTCAACCGTGGTGGTGGGCAGATAGCCGCGTCCCATGATGTAGGTGTCCATGTAGATCAGGATCTGGTTCTTTGCACGGATTCCGGTGCTCTGGTCAACATAGTAGCCGCCCGTCCACTTTGCGCCGGGCGTGAATTCTCCGAGCGCCTTGTACAGATCGGCGCTGTTGTCCTTTTTGGCTGAACCTTCCACAACGCGCTTGGCGAATTCGCCGAGACCTGCGCTCACGGTAAAGCCGTAGGAATATGCCCACGTACCGAACCGGCCGCGACCGCCTTTGGCAATGACGGCATCCTCAACCTTCTTCAGGATCTTGGGGAAGTCACCGGCTTCCTGCGTCAGATCAACGCCGAGCGCTCCGGGATAGCCCATGAGCGGTGACGGCAGGTCAGCCTCAACAAAGTAGCCGCCGTAGGTCATAAGCTGCTTCAGCAGCGGCTCAGTGTGGGCATCGTTGGTGCAGAAGAACGCGGTGTCCTTGCCGTATTTATCAATCCACTGGGGAACTTTCTCAAGAATGAACTGCTGTGCGCCGGCCACACCCACATCGCTCGTGGGATCGGGAGCGGTCTCGAACACGAACTGGATGCCCATGTCGCGGCACGCCTGCTCCATGATGTTGCGGCGCAGGCCGAGCGACTCATAGGACATATGGCGCGGGAATGAAATGTGCACGAACGTCTTTGCGCCCATTTCTTTGGCAGCCCAGATGATCGTATAGCCGCGTGACATAAAATCATTGCTCAGCGCAAGATCGGCCACCTGCTGGATTACAAGCGGGTCTTCCTGAGGCTCGCCCGCAAAGCACAGAATGTCAGGGCGTTTTTCTTTGATACGCTTGAATGCCTCTGCAGTTCCGGGAACAGCATTATTTACGATAACGGCTTTCATGAGCGGATCGTCGGCCATGGCCACGATCTGTGAGATCGTCGTTTCCTGCTGTGACATAAAGTCATCAGGATAGGTGATGTGCTGGATCATGCCGCCGTCCTTAACGGCACCGTAACGTCTGATAAGCTCTTCAGCGCCGCGCAGGTCATCCTCCGCCTGAGAGACAGTCTCAGTGGCGATGCCGATATGGAAAGCGGCGGCCGATTTCTTACCGGCCGCAGGCGGTTCCTTTGCGCCGCCTGCAAAAATCAGGGAAGCCGCACAGCTGAGCACGGCCAGAAGCATACTCCTTTTAAGCAGACTCTTTTTCATTCTCACGCTCCGATTTTATTATTTTCAGGACGTTCTCTAAGCCAAAGGCTTTGAAACGAACCCGTTGGTCACGTAAACTGCTGCCATTACTATGAAGAAAATCACACTATGGCTCATAATTATGCAATATCAAAAATTATGCGTCAATATAAAATAACCTAAAATAGCAGAACTTTTGCAAAAAAAACGTATAAAAATGCGTCTTGCGCCGGATCTAAAAGCTTCCGCCGGAGCTAAAATATCCCCCAGGCTCTGAAAAACGCAATGATGCAGAATATCGTGACGGATGACAGCAGCGTCGTCCACACCAGCAGCTGGTTCGCCAGCTCGCCGTCATTATGCATCTGCACCGCCATGATGGCGCTCGCCACCGCCACAGGGCTGCCGAACAGCGCGGTAAGCGCGGCAAACTCAGGTCCGCCGAATCCGGGGAACAGGAAATGCGCCGCAGTAAGCCCCAGCACGGGAGCAAGCACAAGGCGTGCGATGACGCCTACCGTAATCTGCGGCAGAAGATGCTTTGCAGCAGAGAATTTGAACTGTCCGCCCAGAATGATGAGCGCCATGGGTGATGTTATCCGGGCAAGGTTTTCTATAGTTTTGTAGATAAAGCGCAGGTTACCGTCCTTGAGCGTCCAGCCGTTCAGATGCGGGCGGAGCAGCAGGCACACAAAGCCGGCGCAGATGCCGTCTATGAGCGGATTTGTGGCCACCCGGTACAGGATTTTACCAAGCGCAATCTTCTGGTTTCCTTCCCTGACGAACACCGTCAGGAATATGACGGACGAAACATTGTACAGCGGTATGGTCACCGCCAGAACTATGGCAGCAGCCGGACCGCCGCGGTCGCCGAACAGAGACTGCGCGAGCGGAATGCCGATGATGGCAAAATTAGACCGGTAGAACGACTGCAGCAGCACTCCCTTCTGCGCAGGATCCTTTACGAACAGCAGCACGAACACCAGACCTATGGCCATGAGTGAAATAATTGCCAGCGCGGCGAACACCGTCAGGTCCCGGTACACCGGATCAAAGGACTGTATGCCGTAAATGTTCATGAACATTGTGGAAAAAAAGCAGAATGAAAATACGAATTTGTTACCCACCTTCAGAAATTCGTCCGTAAAGATATTATTGCGGCGCAGCACGTATCCGAGCAGCACCAGACAGATAATCGGAAGTATCGCATTGAACGAAAAAAGAAATGTATCCATAACAGTTAAATTGTATCAGATTTATATGCACTCTGAACAGACGTTTTCAAGGAAAAATACCGATTGCTCATCTGTCTTTCAGCTGATTGTCCGCATTACAATCAGCTGCGCGGCATAACCATCACCTTACCATGAGCAGCACCTGCACCCGGCCGGGTGCAGATCATACGGACGGCGCCGAATCTGAGCGCACCACTTTCTGAAAACCTTGACTACATCTTCCGTACTATGATAAAATTATGTACTTTTTATAGTACATATCAGGAAAATATTTTTTTATTTATTAAGGATGAACATATGAAAAAACAGTTCTATACCATCGGATCAGTCGTCATACTGCTTCTGGCAGCGTTTATTTTTGTACTGCTGCCCGCCATGGTAGGCAATGGCCGCAGCTATACGAAGCTTTCATTCGGCTCTTATAACGGCAAGGATGTATCTTATGCGCCCGACACAGACTTCACCCGGGCAGCCAGCCAGTATGAGCAGCTTGCAAAATGGCAGGCTGAGTATCAGGGATTGGAGTACCAGCCCAACTACTTTGATATTTTTGAAAGCGCGTTTGAATCTACAGTAACAAAAATGGCATATACCGATGCTGTTGAAAAAAGCGGCTGGAAGCCTTCTGAACAGGCGGTGGACCGCATCGTAGTAACGCAGCGTGATTTTATTGACGAAGCCACCGGCGCATTCTCACAGCGTCTGTACTCACAGGCGTCTGATGAAAAAAAGCGCACGATCCGCAAGGAAATTGAATCTTCCTTGATCGCAAGCCGCTACTACGAAGATGTGTTCGGCGGCGAAAGCACGCTCAAGGACACTCCGCTGTACGGTCTCAAGGCCTCTGCTGATGAAATCAGCTTCCTGCGCAGCATCGGCAGCAAAGAGCGTACTTTCGACATGGTTGCATTCGACATGAGCCAGTATCCCGCAGAGCAGGCAGCCGCATACGGTGCCGAGCACAAGGAGCTGTTCGCATCATACAATCTGTCGGTCATTACAACCGCAGACAAAGCAAACGCTGAAAAGGCGCTTGAGCGCGTAACCAAGGAATCGCTCGCATTCGGCGATGCGGTTGCAGAATACTCCTCTAAAAACTACAGCGGCGATGACGGCAAGCTGCGCAACAAATACTTCTACCAGCTTAAGACCATCATCACCGATGAAGCTGATCTGAAAAAAGTCACCGACCTGACTGAAGGTCAGACAAGCGGCGTAATCGCAGTCTCAACAGGCTACGCAGTGTTCCATGCCGACGGCAACGCCGTGCAGCCGGACTTTGCGGACGAAACAATTATCAAAACCGTAACAGACTACATCAAGAGCAATGAATACGGCCGCATTGAAGACTACTACACCAAGCTTGCGCAGGATTTCAGCGCAGAAGCAGCATTGTCCGGCTTTGACGCCGCATGTGAAGTCCAGAGCCTTCAGAAGATTGAAGTTCCGGCATTTCCGCTGAACTACAGCAACGTCAGTATTGCCAATGCAGTTCCTTCTATTAAGGAGCTTGCCGGCGCAGGTATGAACGAAAACTTCCTGACAAAAGCATTCTCGCTCACACAGGATCAGCTTTCCGAGCCCATCGTTCTGGGCAACTACGTACTGGTGCTCAAGATGACCGGCGAAAGCGACCACACGGACAGCGATGATATCGTGCAGAAAACATATCCCGGCCGCCTGCGCCAGTATGACCAGCAGGCTTCACAGCGCAAGCTGCTGACCGGCCCCAAGGTAAAGAACAATGTCTATCAGGCAGTCATTCAGTTCCTGACAGGCGGTTCCAACTAGGATTGTATGCCGTCCGATATGGCATCAGAAAAGCCCTGTACGGTTCCTGCCGGACAGGGCTTTTCCGTTTTATATAAAGGAAGATATCTCTATTCTAAATACGCACCGCAAAAAGCGGTGCTGCAGGCCGTGCAGCAGCTGACAATACAGCCGAACACGGCGGTCATCTGCTTTTCGCCCTGCCTGTGCTACGGACTGACAGAACTGCTGCAAAAACTGCCCGGCGGCTGCATGGTATTCGGCTGCGAGCTTGAAGAGCCGCTGCATGAACTGGCGGCGCAGCATTTTACTGATTCAAGCTCCAGCGTACTGCTTTCAGTACAGGAGTCCTCCCGGCTGCATGAACTGCTGCAGAAACGCCGATATGTTACCAAAAGCGGCGTCAGCCTGCCGCCGCCGGGTACGTTCAAGCGAGTTATAACCATTACCTTTTCAGCGGGCTATGCATTTCATGAGCAGTATTATCAGGCGCTGGCGGCAGCTGCACAAGACGCGGCGGGTCAGTTCTGGAAGAACCGGCTTACGCTCATTAAGTTCGGCAGGCTGTACTCACGCAATCTATTCCAGAATCTGGCGCATCTGCCCGGCTCCGTACCGCTGCAGACAATCGCGCGCACCGTCACCAGACCGATCATCGTCGCAGGAGCAGGAGAAAGCCTGCTTGCCGCCGTACCGGACATACGCCGTCTGAGGAACAGGCTGTATGTACTCGCGGTGGATGCCGCGCTGCCGGTGCTGCTGAGCAGCGGCATTACGCCGGACGCTGCGGCGGGCATGGAATGTCAGGCCGCCATTGAAAAGGCGTACATAGGCTGCCGCAGGCACGGTATCATGCTGTTCGCGGATATTATATCGCGCCCGCACGTTACCCAGCTTACCGGCGGAAACATATGTTTTTTTACATCACGGTATGATGACACTGATTTTTTGGAGCGCACCGCGGCCGCAGGCGTACTGCCGCCGGTAATACCGCCGCTCGGTTCTATAGGACTGACGGCTACGCAGATCGCGCTGTTTCTGAGGGCTGACGGCAATGTACCGGTAATTCTTACCGGACTTGACTTTGCGTATACAGAAGGACACACCCATGCGAATGGTGCCCCTGCACATACCGCGCGTCTGATCGCGCAGAACCGGCTGTACCCCGCGGCGAACTATGACGCTTCGTTCGGACCAGGCACGATGACCGCAGGACACGGGCCGGGCGGGCGCATAGTAACCACAAAGGCGCTTGAAGGATATGCGCGCAAGTTCAGAGACTACTTTGCCGCCGTACCGGAGCTGTACAATGCGGGCGGCAATCTGCTGCTCAACATGACGCAGACGGTACCGCCGGATCAGCTTGACGCACTTACAGCTGCGGCAGGCACGTCCACCGGAGCCGTACCAGAATACGACAAAATCTTGAAGAGTTCTGCTTTTGATACCATTCTGCAGGCTGTACGCAGTTTTCTGCTGCAGGAGCAGGCCGCGCTGGAATCACTGCGGGAGCTGCTCATGCACGGGCAGAATCTGTCCAAGCAGGAATTCGACCGCACGCTGCTTGAGCTGCTGAACGGACGCGAATACCTGTATCTGCACTTTCCCGACGGCTACGCGCTCACAACCGATCAGTCGTTCCTTAAGCGGATCCGTACTGAAGCCGATTTTTTCCTGAAAGATATACAGGCGGCGCTGCGCAGGCTGCCATAAAAAAGACGCGGATCAGTTATCCTCTTTTTCCCTGAGCACCGCAAGGAATGCGGACTGCGGCAGCTCAACGTTACCGATCATCTTCATACGCTTCTTGCCTTCTTTCTGCTTTTCAAGCAGCTTGCGCTTACGCGTAATGTCACCGCCGTAGCACTTTGCAAGCACGTCTTTGCGTACCGGATTCACTGTTTCGCGCGCAATGATCTGGCTGCCGATAGCGCCCTGAATGGCAATCTTGAACTGCTGACGGGAAATCTCATCCTTTAACCGTGCGCACACTTCATGAGCACGGCGCGATGCATTATCCTTGAACGTCAGCTGCGACAGCGCGTCCACCGGCTTTCCGTTAAGCAGTATGTCTATTTTCACCAGCTCCGTGGGACGGTAACCGATAACATCATAGTCGAACGATGCATAGCCGCGGCTGTAGCTTTTGAGCCGGTCGTAGAAGTCGAACAGGACTTCGGCCAGCGGCATTTCATACGTAAGCTCCACGCGCTTTTCATCTAGATACTGCATATTCGTCTGGGCGCCGCGCTTTTCCGTACACAATGCAATGATGGCGCCAAGAAATTCCGCCGGCGTAATGACCGAAGCACGGATGTACGGTTCCTCCGCCTCGCGTATCCGTCCGGACGGATATTCCGACGGGTTGTCGATATATGTTTCAGTTCCGTCGGTGAGCACCAGCTTGTAGCGGACTGACGGTGCGGTAAAGAGCACAGCCTGGTCATAGTCACGCTCCAGACGTTCCTGTATGATCTCCAGATGCAGAAGGCCAAGAAAACCGCAGCGGAATCCGTTGCCGAGCGCAAGAGAATTGTCCTTTTCGTACACAAGGCTCGCATCATTAAGCTTGAGCCGCTCCATGCTGGCCTTGAGCTCCTCGTAGTCGTTTGAGTCCATAGGATAGATTGAGGAGTACACCACCGGCTTTACTTCCTTAAAGCCGGGCAGCGGAGCATCCGCAGGAGCCGCCGTCGTAGTGATAGTATCGCCTACCCTGACGTCGCTCACGGTCTTGATACCGGCAATCACATAGCCTACATCTCCGGCAACAAGCTCGCCCGTCTCCTCGTATTTGATCTTAAAAATACCCGCCTGCTCCACTTTGTACTCGGAATTGTTATGCATCATGCGGATCGTGTCGCCCGTTTTTATACGGCCGTCCATCATACGTACATGAACCACAACGCCGCGGTAATCATCATAGTGGCAGTCAAAGATCAGCGCCTGCGTCTTTCCGTCAGGATCACCGCCCGGCGGCGGGAATTTGGTAACCACGGCCTCCATCAGATCATCTATGCCGACGCCCGTCTTGGCAGAAACAAGCTGCGCCTCGTCAGGATCAAGACCCAGGTCATGGTCAATCTGATGCTTGACGCTCTCCACATCGGCAGAGGCAAGGTCTATCTTGTTGATTACCGGCACGATCGTCAGATCATGCTCAAGCGCCATATACATATTGCTTACTGTCTGGGATTCAACGCCCTGCGTGGCATCAATCAAAAGCAGCGCGCCTTCGCACGAAGCGATTGCGCGGGAAACTTCATAGGAAAAATCCACATGACCGGGAGTATCTACAAAGTTCAGCTCGTACTCGTGGCCGTCTTTTGCTTTATAGGGAATCGTGACCGCCTGGCTTTTAATGGTAATGCCGCGCTCACGCTCTATGTCCATACTGTCGAGAATCTGATTCATCATCTGACGGTCGTCAATGATCCGTGCCTTTTCAATAAGGCGGTCGGCCAGCGTGGACTTACCGTGGTCAATGTGGGCTACAATACAAAAATTACGTTTATACTTCAGTTCTGTCATATACGCTCTCTTTAGAAATAATAGGGATTGTCCAGCGATGCAGAAAGGGCTATACCTACATCAAGATAGCCTTTCTTACGGTTTTTAGTATACAACTCAGCATAGATGGTGGACTTATTGTCAGCAACCTTTATGCGGTGAATATCCACCGGATCGTTTTCTGAAAAACCGGACTCATCGGCGATACCGCCGGTAATAAGCCGTGAGATGGCATATTTGCGGCTACTGAACGTAGACACCGATTCCAGCTGCATGCCGAATATAGGCAGAAAAGACTGCTCCACCAGATCCCGCTGATAGATGGTGTATCCGGGATACTTAGGCCGCTTCTCAAGGTACACGAGTCTGGAATAGGAATCTCCGGCCTCATCAAGCGCGGTGACCTTTACAATCGTTTCGGGCAGGTACTGGCGGAAGATGCCGTGCAGATCCTCCATGGTACCGACATGACGTCCGTTTATTGCTACGATGGTGTCACCGGTGTTCAGGTCAGAGCGGCCCGCGCTTCCCGACGGCAGCACATACTGCATTTCTACGCCCACCTGTGCCGAGCCGATGCGCTTAGTGTGCCCGTAGGCAGAAATCCACGGATGCACGCGTTCACCGCCGTGATACAACAGCGGCAGGTCGCTTTTCAGATACTCCACCGGGATAGCGAAATTGAGTCCCTGATACTCGGAAATACCGGCAAATACAATAGCCTGCACCCGGCCGTTCACATCGATACAGGGGCCGCCTGAGTTACCGGCATTCACCGCCGCATCAATCTGGAACACATTGCCGGAAAACGACAACTTGCGGTTTGTTGATGATACGATGCCGGAAGTAAGCGTCCGGTCAAGACCGAGCGGCGAACCTATGGCATAGATTTTGTCGCCGGCCGCAAGCCCGGAGCTGGAACCGAGCTCGAACACGTAGGGCGCATCGATCTCCGCCTTGAGCAGCGCAAGATCGACCACAGAATCCCACCCTATCACCTTGGCAGGAATACGGGTTTCAGAATCTGCCGAAAGCTTGATGAACAGCTTTGCCACACCGTCGTATTTTGTATCAACCACATTGGCTATTACATGATGATTGGTGACGATATAGCCGTCCTTGGCGATAAAGAATCCGGAACCGATCACGCGGTCTGCATACCCTACGCCGCGCTCCACCTTTATGCCCTGGTCAACCCAGATGGTCACCGTACCATTTATATAGTTCGCAATATCCTCGGAATTGGATATGGAATTATGCCGCGCGGCCGCATCGGCAGGCGCGCTGAGCCCAGGCACATCCTTATAATAGCGGTTTTCAAGCTCTTCAAGCGAAATCCCCAGATTATCCCTGCTGCCGTACCCCACGGCATCAAGCGAACGGTAATAGTACAGCGCGGTAAAATAATCCTCCGAGCCGTACGCTTCTTTATAGGCGTTTACCACCGCATCCGTACATGACGCTATCGTGGCGTCATCATTCACAAGGTAGGCACGCCACAGCGCCTCAACAGGGTGGTTTTCCACCAGCTTTTGAATCCGCTCGATTTCCAGGTTCCTGACATCCTCCACCGTGTAGTCAGGTTTTGTATATACCGCTTTATCAAGCTTTTTTGACGAGCTGCAGGCCGCAAGCACACAGGCCGCGGCAAAGCAGGCTCCCGCATTACGTACAATCTTATTCATCTTTGATAGTTCCATCATCCTGAGATTCAGACCTCTGAGTCTCAGGGACAAGTTTTCCATATATAATATTTCCCAGCCGGACGGCAAGCACGCGGTGTCCCGCAGCACGTTCATCAGACGCGGCAGAATCAGCGGACACAGAATCAGCAGATTCGGACTCCGCACGTTTCGTACCGGAGGCAGCAGCTGCCGCGGAATCATCAGAGTCGTCAGAAGCGAAACCGCTCTGTACGATAATGCTCACGCCCTGTTCCTGCTCGGCGGAAATCGCGGCAGCAACCGCACGTTCGTCATCTTCCGTTCCGGGCTCGTCCACCCAGTAGAATCCGGTCATACTGCCCGCAGTAACCGTGTGCAGTCCGGGCTCCTGCTCGCTCCGGGGAACTGCTGCGGCATCTTCTGTATCCGCAGCAGTTCCGGCAGTCTCAGCAGCGTTGGCTGCATCCGCCGGATTAACCGAATTGATCAAAACCGGCGCACCGTTTTCGCTGGTCACCTGCACCAGAATATGTCCCGGATTCAGATAGAACAGCGCATCCTCACGCAGCACCTGGCCTTCCCGGCATGGATATTTGATGTACCGGCAGTCCCACACACCGTCGCCGTCATTGTCCCATGAGCAGACTTTGCCGTCATCAGCAAGGTATTCTTCTGTATATTCGGGAACCGCATCATTATTGCGGTCTATCGTGATTCCCTTTATATAAATACCGCTGTATTCAGGCCGGTCTTTTTTGAACACGTATGCAACGGTATCGCGCTGCTCGTCCACGCTGCGGTGCAGCAGATTGTCCGGGTCGTATCCATATGTTTCGGTCGTCTCAAACAGACCGTCAAGGTTTTTATCCACCAGATTTATGTCGGGCAGGCCATTCTTAAAGCTCATCTTGGCATACAGCGTGCTGCCGGTGTAGTACTCCGCGGAGACGGGCACCCCCTGCTGCAGCATGAACCTGACGCTCTGGTCAGGCTGGCTGCGGTATGAAACGCGGTAGTCGGAGCTGTTGCGGAACAGCTTGTCCCACGATGCCGCAGGATCAGTGGACGCGGGCACCGGCAGGAAGAATTCGCAGGAAAGCGCGGACGCCACCACCGGATCCGTCTTCATTTCAAGCGGCATCCACAGGTAATCGCCGGGCAGAAACAGGAACTCTTCCACTGAATCAGACGAGGCGTCGTCATAGCGTACGCTTTGTATTGAAGGATAAGAATCATATGACAGCAAAACGGTCAGCAGCTTGTCGGGGTCAGAAGAAACGTTCGGAACCTGCACGCGGGCTGAGGTGACAGTACCGAAATCGCACTGGATGTTCCAGTCCTCAAGACCATCAGTATTCCGGTCAAAGCTTGCGGAGGCAGGCCTGCCGCGCTCAAACAAAACGGAGAGCGTCTGCTCCAGATTCCCCTCAGTATCGACGGTCACGCAGCCTTCATAGGCAGTAAGATACTCAGCCGCAAGTTTTTTTATCTCCGGCTCGGTAATAAGAACAACAAAATCATGCAGCAGCGTCAACGTCACTGATGTATCCGCAAAAGAACGAAAATATTCAAATGCTTTCTGCTGTGACAAGATGCCTGCCCGCAGCGCCTCAACGGCATACAGCGGATGCCGCTTGCCCGCCGCAGAAAAAGCCTTGAGCATACGCTCTTTTTCACTTCCGGCCGCAAAGGCAGCGGCATATATACGCAGCTCCGTGTCAACATCAGCAGGCATTTTATACAGCGCAAGCTGCGCCGTCAGCTTTTCCGCCAGATCGCGCACGCGTTCCTCATCCGCGCCGGACGAAGAACGCTGACGTCCGGAAGCCCCGGCCGCAGCTGCATCTTTGATCGCATATTCATGCGTAAAGAACAGCCGCGCGAACCGCCAGTCGTTCTTATATACACGGCGGTCGGACTCTATACGGTTTCGCGCCGCAGCAACTGCCGATGCAGTACCAAGACAATAGTAGGACTTTATCCGTATACATTCTGCATCCGCCGAAAGAAGGAATGGAGCGCTGTCAAGCTGCTCCAGCGCCTGCCGGTATAAACCTGTGGAGCTCAGAATAGAAGCGAACAGGATGCGTGCATTATCGCGATTATAGTCATGCCAGTCATTGAGCTGCAGCGCTTTTTCCACCGACGGGCGCACCTTGAAAAACGGTACTCCCCTGCTCTTTTGATTTTCCGCAAGCAGATACCACAGGTCGGACAGTCCTTCGTCATAGGCAAGACCGAGCATAAGCTGCGACAGCGCATTATCAGGCTGCTTTTTCTGCATATATTCTTTTGCCAGTTCCAGACAGCGTACGGCAGTAACGCGGTTTGCGGCACCCGCACTGTTCTGCGCCTGCAGTCCGGTCTTAATTCCGGCAAGCATCATGGCGCACAGAATACACAAACGGCATAACTTTTTCGTCATTTTACAATCCAATCCTCATAGCCAAGCATACCGCCGCAGACACATACTATGCGCTGACCGGGAGTACGCAATTCCTGCAGCAGCGGCACCCGATCCCGTTCCTGCTCCGCCACATGCCAGTCAGCGAATATTTCATTCACCAGCTTCATGCTTCCGTCAGCAGTCATAATACGGTCACCGTCAGTCCTGCTCCGGATACAGAACGGCACAGGCACAGCGTCATATACGGTTTCAACGCCATCATCCGGAACAAGCCGCACCGTGCTTCCGCACACATGTACCGTACCGAAAGGCAGCGTATACGCTCCGCTTTTTGTAATTATAGCAAAAAAACCACATTGAGTCGCCTTTTTCGTCTGCTTTTCTACAAAAATCTTCTGTTGCCGCACGCCGATCCGTATTCCGGCCGCTTCATGATTCAAAGGCTCAGCTCCGTTCCATGCGCACACCTGGCGTACCACCGCATACGGAAGCCGTGCATCAGCACCGCACAGAACGCAGGCACGGTATAAAAGACGACGCCGCACCGCCGGACTCTGGCCGCAAAAACAGGCGGCATCCATAGTCACGCAGCCGGCATGTCCCGGAACACGATTCCATGTGCTGTTGTCCGCAATACTGTCAAGAACAGCGGAATCCTCGCGCTGCTTTTCAGCGCCTGACAGCACAGCCCGCTGCCAACCGGGAACACATTCGTTTAAAAATGGAACAAGCCGGTTCCTTATACGGTTACGCATGTAGTGATTATCAAAGTTTGTCTGATCCGTGCGCCATGTCACACCTAACGAAGTAAGATATGATTCAATATCAGAACGCTCCGCCAGCAGCAGCGGCCGCAAGAAAATATCGCGCACTGCAGGAATTCCCGCCGCGGGCATGCCAGCACTGCCCTGCAGAAACCGCATAAGCAATGTTTCAAGCTGATCATTTTTTGTGTGCGCCAGACAGATAAACGGAATGTCATGGTCAGCGGCAAACGAACGGAACGCTTCATATCGCAGCTCGCGCGCGGCATCCTCAATACCCTTCCCGCGGCCGGCGGCGGCTGTACGCACCGCAGCCGTCCCGAGCTCACAGACCGTACATCGCACACGATACCCATGCGCAGCAAGGTCGTCGCAGTACTCGGCAACATAACGGGCATCCCCGTCGGACTGGCCTGCAGGCCTGATATGATGGTTCACCGTAATAACCTGCAGCTCAGGTCCTGATTCACGGTAGATATGGGCAAGCGCCGTCAGCAGCGCCACGGAATCCGCGCCGCCAGATACCGCCACTCCCAGCAACGCAGGCTCGTATACATCCTGCAGTCCGCACTGCTGCAATCCGAGAAGCACCTGTTTTTCAAACGGCAGTAACACCGTACCGTCAGTCCGCATACCGCAGTCCTCCCCGGCAGATTTCACGCAAAAAAAAAGCCCCCGCGCACGGGGACTTTTCTTACCGGTGAGCATCTGTCACCAGAATAGTTTAGCGGGCAGGAGCAACGCTTACCAGCTGGGTATCAGCAGGAGTAAGCACTGTGATTGCCTTGTCAAGCTCGATGTCCTTTACACAGAAAGACTCACCGATATTTACTTTAGAAATATCGATAACCAGTTTCTGGGGCATGTGCTTTGCATCGCTCTTAAGAAGCACGTCGGGAGTCCGTTTTACAAGGAAACCGCCCTTCAGCACTCCGGCAGGCGTACCGGAACACTCAACCTTCATCCGAACCGTCAGCTTTTTGTCAGCGGCCGGCTCAAAGAAATCAGCATGAAGCACTTTATCAGTACGGATGTTGTATTCAGTATCTTTGATAAATGCGTCGGCTGACTTTCCGTCAATATTCAGCGTTACCAAAGTGGTAGAGGTAATATTTCTCCATACTTTATTGAATTCAACTTCGTCAACATCAATCATCACGGCTTCGCCTTTTGAGTTGTACATGACTGCCGGTATACGGCCAGCTGCACGAAGTTCTTTAGCTGCTTTTTTTCCGCACACCGTACGGGTTTTAGCATTAATGACCTTCTGTTCCATATCGGAATCTCCTTAAAAAAATACCTAATTAAATTAATATTAACTGGGACGGCAGGATTCGAACCTGCGGAATGATGGCACCAAAAGCCATTGTCTTACCACTTGACGACGTCCCAATACTGATCAATATCAGTCGTCTTCCCCGGAACCAGTTTCCACATGTCCGGCATTATATTCTGCAAGGATCTTATCCTGCAGTTCAGTCCTGAACTCAGGACTGATCGGATGAGCAACATCCTTATATTCGCCGTTAGCCGTTTTGCGGCTCGGCATCGCTATAAATAATCCGGTCTTGCCCTCAATGATTTTCACATTATGGACAACAAAACAGTTATCAAATGTAACCGTCACATAGGCTCGAAGCTTACCTTCTGCTTCTACCTTCCGGATACGTAATTCCGTAACCTGCATAACGCACCTCCGCAGTAACTCCCCCCTCTGCTAATAAAGAGAAACATTTTTATTCTCATCGGGAACCGCCGCACAGCAGTTCCAGCTTTGAGTAAGTACTAAAGAGGCGTTTTTAACCGCGGATACGGAATCAAAAACACCATACACAGTGGAGCCCGATCCGGACATATCTGCAAAAAGAGCACCCGCGGAACGAACATCCGCCAAAGCTCTGCCTATCTCCGGGTGAGTCTGAGCCAATGGAGCCGTAAAACTGTTCGTAAAACGCCATTCAGCGGCAGGCTTACGATACTCAGCTTCAAGTTCCGGCAGACCAAGGCCGTCCACAAGTTTTCCGGACTCCATATACGCATCCACCAGCCCATAAGCAACCTTCGTAGAGCTATGAACGCCCGGAAAAACCAACAGAACATATATGTCACTACGCGGCGATATTGTTCTGACCTTTTCGCCACGACCCGACACGACCGCACATCCTGGATAGCGGCAATGCAGGAAAAAAAACACGTCACTTCCTACCCGAGCGGCAATCTCAGCCTGTTGCTCCGCAGAAAGCGTTTCCTCTGTAATTGTGCAAAGTGCACGCAAAAAAGCTGCGGCATCTGAAGACCCGCCTCCGAGCCCGCCGCCCGCAGGTATATGCTTTTTCAGCATAACCCGCACCCCAATGCTTTTTCCAGTCAAATCACAGAAAGCTTCATATGTTCTGCTTAACGTATTATCTTCCGGCAGCTCCATAGCATCGCAGCTCACCGTGAACTCACGCCGATTTTCAGCAGTAAGCGTCACTTCAAGCTCATCGCACAGGCAGACCGTTTGAAAAATACTCTCGATATCATGAAACCCATCGGCTCGTTTAGGAAAGACTTTCAATCCTATGTTTATTTTTGCCGGCGCAGAGACACGAATACCTGCCAACATATGTATTACTATTATACAAATTTTCAAATCTATGTCAAATGAAATACACGGACGCAACAGGAATCGAAGCAACATCTTTTATTCGCTAAAAAACCGTCAAGAAACGCATTTTTTTCTAAAAGAATATTGACATAAAGGGCAAGCTAGCATACATTTTATCTGCCGATAAATGTCGGTCTAAAATGCTATTTGAAAGCGGCTCTCCGGGGGGTACCATGTTAAACAGTTTCGATGTTTCCGATTCCACGTCATCCTTAGCCTTAGGTTTTGACTATACCGATGATGATTACGGACTGGATTCAACTTCCGATATGGATTTTGAAGATTCCGATGATGACATGATTCTCGATGATTTCGATGATGATATGTATGGCAATGAGGAAAGCCTTGAAAGCATGGCAGATGATGAATATGATCCGATTGAGCCCTTTGATGATATAGAGGAAGAGGACGGATACGATCTTTCCAGCAGATAACACTGCACGAACCGTATAACGTACTCCGTACTTCCGCATAAAAAAAGCTGCCTTATACGGCAGCTTTTTTATTTTCTAACACCCTGCGGCATCAGCCCTGACTAAGCTCCGGTTCCTGCCGGCGCAATCTCAAGTTTTTTACCTGCATGCCAAAGCTTTTCAAGCTCGTAAAAATCACGGGCATCCTGCGACATCAGATGAATGACAATGGGGCCCAGATCAATCAGATTCCAGTCATCACCACCGGCAGTCTTCCGCGCGCTTTCATGGATCTCCAGGTCATGCTGCTTGGCATATTCCTTTACATCCTTGTACAAGCCCTGCCACTGAACGGAGCTGTTGATCGTCACAATAATAAAATAATCAGTCCAGCTGTTCAGTCCTGAAATATCAAGGGCAACTACATCCTTACCCTTGCCGTCTTCCATAAGCCTTGCCAGCTCCACCGCTTTTTCAGCCGTATCCATATAAAAACCTCAACTAAGCATTTTCAAAGAACCGCCGCACGCTCATACCACGGCAGCTCCCGCAACCAAACACGATCCTAATGGACATACCGTCCGTCAAAATCCCGACCAAGCACTATCGTAAAGTCCACATCCGCACCGCTTTCAAATGAATCAGCACTGCGATCCAGATTGACAGTCTCTTCAATAATATTCTTACAATGTATAAAATCGCCAAGATTCTTGGCAGCCTCAGCATTACCGATATGGTTAATTATAGCGGTCTTTTCCACATCGTTCCGGTCCGCATTCAGCGTAGTGAGCACATCATATCCCGCACTGCGCAGCAATGCCGCCGTATTATGAGCCAGACCTGTAACGGTCGTACCGTTCTTAATTTCCAGAACATATACACGGCCGGTCATCGTACCATTTTCCGCAAGCAGCAGGTTCGTAGCCTGCTTTACAACATCCTTAACCAGCTCTCCGTCATAGAACGGCAGCAGCAGCAGCTTGCCGTCCACAAGACGGTTCACGCCGGTAATGGTCTGTGACAGAATCCTGTCCGCATCAACCGCCGCCATCTGCTGAAACAGCTTGCGCGTCATTTCTTCATCCAGATTACAGCCAATCTTACTGCGCAGGAACTTAAAGTTCTTTTTGGTCAGCATCCCGCCGGAATTCTGGTTCAGCGCCTCCATAAAAGACACAAGTACAGAAAGCCGCCGGCCGGCCACATCAGACTCAGTCTCATTCTCCAGCACATACATCATGTATGCGGCAATCTTTTCACCGTCAAGCAGCACCGAACCGGACGGCAGCAGCCACCGCTCGCCTTCCGGAGACACCGCATCAACCGGCTCCGGCACAAGCATTTTAAGGCCGCCGAGTATGTCGGTCATTTCAGTCAGATTATCAAGTCCGATCACGACATAAAACGGAATGGTCACACCGCACATCTTTTCAATTTCACTCTTATAGGTGTCCACACCCTTTTCAGCATAAATCTGATCAATGCGGTCAACCCTGTTCAAGCTTTTATAGATAGCGCCGGTATTCCCCGGTATATTGATAATCACACCCTTACGGAGCGGAGAATAATACATAAACACATTGGTCGAAAGCGCGGAACCATCCTCACTTTCCATAACAAAAAGCACTCTGGTAACCTGATCTTCCTTAAGCAGATCTGCCGTTGCATCCGACCACAGCGAAATAGCCACCGCCGAAGAAAAAACTACAATAACACCAAGCACCAGCAGCAAAAAACCGGTTCCCTTCTGCTCCCTGCTAATCCGCATACCGGCTACCGTCCCGCCCGCAGCGACTCATAGAATGCAAAAGTATCAGGTGCCACCGTCTTTCCTTTTTTCTGCAAATACTCCACATTTTCTCCCACAACCGACAGAACCAGATCATGCAGACTCAGCGCCAGCTTTTTCCGCAGATATTCTTCGGTAACGTACGGCCTGCCCGGTTCGATTTTATCAGACACATACAATATCTGCGCTAGATCACAGATACCGGGACCACCGAATGTATGGCAGGCCACAGCCTGCAGCACATCGCCGTCATTCACGCCGAAATCAACGCGCAGCTTGACTGCCGCCGCACGTCCGTGCAGCAGCGACGGCTTCTTTTTCTCAAGCGCGGAGACCGGTTTTCCGTCAGACGCGGCAAGTTTTGCCAGCATGGGCTCATCCATATCCTTGCAGATATCATGGGCAATTCCCGCCAGATATCCCCGGCTGCCGTCAAGCCCGTACTGCACACAAAGCTGCCGGGCCATCTCCGCCGTACGTACGGAATGCTTAAACCGGGCATCATTCACCGCCGTCCGCGCGAACCGGCGCACCTTTTCTATCGTCTCGCTAAAATCTTCAACCTGTGTAGCCATACAACTTTCTTTCTACAATATAATGATAAACCTGCGGGGGAACAAGATACCGCCAGCTCTTTCCGCTGCAAATCCTGCTCCGTATATCAGTAGAAGACAACGGAAACGGCACATTATGAAGCACCCGGTGCGGATATGGCAGCGTTTCAAGCGCCGCCTCAGCCACAAAACCGCCCTCATATGAACCGCGGTGCGCGTTCTCATGCCGGGCAGCATCAGGCTCACCGCTTGCAGGCCGCACCGCCAGAATAACCTCGGTCTTTTGGGCAAGCTGTGCGGCATTCTTCCATTTCTGGAATTCACCCGCCAGATCCTGTCCCAGCACCAGGCCTATCTTACCTGAAAGCCGGCCCGCATACTTCTGCTCAAGCCAGCATATCGTATCCCACGTATATGACGTTCCCTTCCGGTCCAGCTCGCAGGACTCGGCGCAGAACCGGGGATCCGCGGCGCATGCGGCCGCCACCATACCAAAACGGTCAGCATCACTTTCAGCGTCCGCCATCAGCTTATGCGGCGGACAGTATGCCGGAACAAACAGCACCTTGTCATACCCGGCCTCAGTGCACACCGCATCGGCAAGCACAAGATGTCCGATATGAACAGGATTAAAGCTGCCCCCCAGCACCGCTATTTTCATTCATCCGCCTCTGAATGCGTATCCGCACCCGGATACTGTATTTCCATAGAATCATCTATAGAACGTGTCTGCATGAACGACGGATTAATGCTCGCCCTTTCTGTTACAACCGCCGCAGGAGACGCAGTCTCCGCGCTCTTTTGCTCCAGCCGGTCCACAAGCTCAATGATACGGTTGCGGGCCTGATCCATACCGCGCCGCGTAAGCACGGAAACCAGCAGAACCGCCGTATCAGGCTCTGCGGCACGGATACGCTCCGCCACCGCTTCCGCACGCTCGGCGGCGCCTTCAACATCAATTTTATTGCACAGTACAATACGGGGCTTAGAAACCAGCTCCTGCGAATACGTCGAAAGCTCCTTGCACAGCACGTCATATGTCTCAAGACACTTTTCTTCGCTGCAGTCAATCATAAACAGCAGGCAGGAAGTGCGGGATATATGCTTCAAGAACTGAAAACCAAGGCCCACACCTTCAGACGCACCCTCAATAATACCAGGAATATCGGCAATAATAATATCCCGCTCAGAATCAACCCGCAGCACGCCAAGATTAGGAATCTTGGTAGTAAAAGGATACGGTGCAATTTTAGGACGCGCGTTCGTAAACTCCGTCAAAAGGGAAGACTTACCGGCATTCGGAAATCCTACCAAACCCACGTCAGCCATAATGCTCAGCTCAACACGAAGCTTACGCACTTCTCCGGGCTTGCCCGCATGGGCATAGCGCGGCGCCTGATTGGTGGAGCTTTTAAAATGCACGTTACCCCAGCCGCCTTTGCCGCCGGTAAGGAACACAAAGCGTTCGTCCTCGCTTTCCGTAGTAAAATCATGAATAAGCTCTCCGGTCTCGGCGTCACGGATTGTAGTTCCCGGCGGTACCGGAATCACCACATCCTCGCCATCCTTGCCGTACTTATTCCAGTTCATGCCGTCACCGCCGTTCCGTGCCTTGAACACCGGGTGATGCCGCAAAGAGACCAGCGTACGCAGATTTCGCTTAACACAGAACACCACATCGCCGCCCTTGCCGCCGTCTCCGCCGGCCGGACCGCCGTTGGGAATATATTTTTCTCTGCGGAACGCAATACACCCGTTCCCGCCGTTACCGGCATGCACTTCGATCAGTGCTTCATCAGCAAAACGTATCATACCCTATCCCCCTGCCTCTCTGACAGCATAATTTCAAAGTAAAAAAAATACCCGGAACAGCAGAACTGATCCGGGTATAACACAGCTGATTTGACCTCAACAAAAACAGTCAGTCACTTACGCTTCTACAGGAGTCACAGAAACAAATTTTCTGTTCTTGCGCTCGCCGTATACTACAGTACCGTCTGAAGTCGCAAACAGCGTATCATCCTTTCCCTTCATAACATTGTCACCGGGATGGATTTTTGTACCACGCTGTCTGACGATGATTGAACCTGCGGTTACTGCTTCTCCGCCATATTTTTTAACACCCAGACTCTTCGGATTAGAATCACGTCCGTTTTTCGCGCCGGAACCGCCTCTTGTTCTTCCCATATTATTCCTCCGTATGCTCTAATAACGCTACATAACCGGGATACTCATCCGCCAGAGAACGTATTCCCTGCCTGATAAAATCCCTGATACAAATCAATCTGGCCTGCAGCTGACCGTCAAAGTTTTCAGCGCGGATACTGAACGAAAGCTCACCCCGCGTCAGACCGTCCGCCTGCAGCTCAATTCCCTCGGTATCCGACAGGATCTGCAATGCCGTTCTAAGCAGGACGGTCACTGCGCTGCATACGATATCGGCGCCTTTGACGGCAAAACCTGCATGGCCTTCAGCCCTGCAGCTCAGGAACGTTCCATCCCTGCCGCTGCTCAGCCGCACGACAGTCATGCTTACAGTGCAATATCCTCAACACGGATATTTGTATATTCCTCACGGTGTCCATGAAGACGGTGATAATCTTTCTTTGATTTGTATTTAAATACCAGAACCTTCTTATCACGGAAAGAATCTTCAACAACAGCCTGAACTTTTGCACCTTTTACATACGGTGCGCCGACCTGGATTTTATCGCCGTCGCTTACGAGCAGAACAGATTCGATATCAATCTTGGCACCTTTTTCCGCATCGATCTTATCAACCTGAATAACGGCGCCTTTCTCTGCCTTATACTGTTTGCCCTTATATTCAACAAGTGCGTACATATATATACCTCGTCTCTAGGATACTGAATATGAAAAATTCGCTGCAGTATTAAACGGGGATATACCGCAAGCAAGTTTACCATACATGTGTCAGATATAGTAACAGAATTCACTATAATTAGTCAATGCGAAACACGCATTTACAAGTGTTTTTAATGCATTAAAAACGCGCTGCACGCAGCTTCCGCGCGCCCCTTTTTCACGCGGACATGCCCCGGCCCCCGCCGCTCAGGGCACAGGCTCACGTGCCAAAAAGAAGGGGCGGCAGGCACCCGCACGGACACCCGCAGCCCCTACACCGAACCAGCTTCAGACCCGACCTTG
>Ga0256405_10003329_pt1 | contig 33492 bp, 40 predicted proteins | sample RumenRJG_02DNA_FD_189096 | JGI IMG/M metagenome (GOLD analysis project Ga0256405, IMG submission 189096) | Bovine rumen microbial communities from Lethbridge, Alberta, Canada - RJG_02 | ecosystem: Host-associated > Mammals > Digestive system > Stomach > Rumen | place: Canada: Alberta...
TATTCATAAATACCTCCGATTCCATGGTTGGTGTAAAATTGTACAACTTTACACGAGTTTCGAGTTATCTATGATTATCCCATATCGGTATATATGAACCAAGGTACATGCTATTTACCATTTACGACGTAAGGGTGACTCATATATATAATCACAGTAGTCCATTATTCCATGAGGGAAATAATCTTGATCCGGATATTTTATCGCCATCTCACATTCATTTATTTCCTCAATAAGCTTTTTACCTTCATATATCTTTGAAGTTTTTTTATGCCAGGAAACATTATATCACCGCTTTCTTTCAAGAATAACAAAAACCAGTTATCTCATATTTCGAGGCAATTTTGACCGCACTAGATATTCAATAGCATAATAATGAAAAAAATCTAATTTTTTTAATTTAGTTATTGCTTCATTCCATTCATTACTTTTTTGATCAGAACAAACTATTATAAGATTATCAGCAACAATGCCATTTATACTTCTAACTTTCTTAAGATATTCCGCCGCTTTTTCTTCGTTTTTATTACTTATCTCAAATATATACATAAAAGGATATGCGTAAAAATATCCTTCATCTGCCAATTCCTTCATTAATTCCTCTGCTTTAATAAGATTAAAGCAGATAGAACTAGGGTTCATATATCTAAAAGCTTCATCAAATCTTTTATCTGCATCCATACACACTCCTACTCCACTATGTATTATAATATTGTTTAATATTATTGATTTACTCTGAAACTTCGCATATTGTCGACTATTGGTTCTGTTGTTAATAGATACAACACTTATAGTCTAATGAAGATTCGTGATATCTTCACGTGTACGTGGTATAAACTCAATGGTCTTCTATTTTTCCAATAATACATTTATTTTATTAACTACATTCATATATTCGCGAATATAGTCAATCATTTTTTCAAGCTTAGAACTTGAAACTCCTAATTCATCAATCAAAGTATTCATGAACTCTTTTTCATTTTCGTCATATTCAAAATCAACTAACATAAGGGCTGCAATTTCAAACACAATCTTATTTATTTGTTTTTCATCAGATTTTTCTTTAAGTTGCTTACAAATATCAATAACCGATAGTTTAGAAGCATCGCTAAGATTTATACCTAACTCATCTGCATATAACTCTAAACACATCTTTTCCTTCTCTTCAATTTTTTTATCTGCATTTACCGCATGTATTGCTAAACCTAATACAAGTTCTTTTTCTATATTATTCAGGGCTCTTAGAAACATTTTGTACCTCCTTTTCTTTTGCTACTTTTATCATTTCTTTTACTATGGCTTCTTTTGCTGATTTGTTTAACGTATGATCATTTGCGTTTGATATGGATTGTTGTTCAGCTATAATCCTTTCACATGACTTCTCAAAATCCGCTTGAGTAACAACATCTCTATTTTCCATAGCAACTCTTATACAAGCAGAAATAACTGCATTTCTAATTTCTCTCCCGACAAAGTCATACTTCTCTGATAAAGCCTGAGTATTGACATCTTCTGATAACGGAATATTAATCTTACTATTCACACAATCTTCAGATGCCTTAATATGTCCATCCCAAATTCTTTTTCTAGTCTCAATATCAGGATGTTTAAACTCCACACTAATTAATCTAGTTAAAAAAGCTTGATCATAATTAACAATTAGATTTGTTGCAAAAATCACAATACCTCTAAAACTATCAAGACAAGTAGTTAATTGACTCCTCATAGAATTAATAGCTTGGGCTGTTCCATCATTAGTATTAGTCAATCTTTTAGATAATAAAGAATCCGCTTCATCAAAAAACAAAACTGCATTCTCTCTTTGAGCAGCTAAAAAAATGGCTTTAACCATTTTGGGGCCTTCACCATGATACTTGCTTTCAACATCAGCATATGTAACTCGCAATATCTTTTTTCCAAGTTTTTTAGCTATTGCTTCTGCCGCCATACTTTTTCCAGTTCCAGGAGGTCCAAAGAAATTTAAAGATGAGGCAGGATATGGTTGAATCTCGTAAAGTCCCCAATCTCCAAAAACTTTTTTTTCACATTGAAGCGTTGCCAAGGCTTCTTCAATTTTATCAATCACTTCTACTGGTAAAAAAACTCTATCAAAAGAATAAACAGGATCCTTAGGGATAAAACTAAGCGAACGTTGTTCATAATCAAATTCAGGATTAATACTCATGTCTATAGATTTATCCTTATCTTTGCTATTCTTCAACGAAGAATTAACAGGAGTATGTCCTTCTTCAATTTTAGCCTTTATATTATAACTTAACTCTACCCCTTGATCTTTGGTTATAATTTCTAGTACTCTATTTTTAATTTCATTCATTATATTTACTATTTTTGAATTCATCTCTTCAGGAATACTATCATCTATAACCAGAAATAGATCAATATTATTTGAAATAGATGCAGGCCCTATTATTATGTCCTGAAAATCAACTTCTGAAAACTTATTTAATAATTCTGTTAATAGACTCGCTATTTGTTTCTTTACATATAATGGATTATTAAAATGATCTATTGTTTTTTTAGAATGATATAAATATACTTTCATAATTAATCAAAAACCACTATCCCTTCATTTGAATTTAATATTCCGATAACTTTCTCATCTATATCCTTAGCAACAGTTATATCTTGCACTAATTCATCTTCTTCATCATTATACTCAGCTAATAGAACATCATCTTCATCTATATCCGGCAAATCATCCAAAGAAAGAGTTGGAGCTCTTTTTATCATATCTTTAACCTGAGCGGCTAATATCTTTGAATTCTTCTTCTTTCTATATTTTTTTAGATAATTAATTGTGATTTTGGCTAAAATATAAATCACAGAGCCAGCTAAAATCGCCGCAAATACAATTCCAGCAATATGAAATATCAGTGAACCTATTATCATATTAAGCACCTTCCTTATTTTTTAGTTTAATTATTCTCTCAGTTTCTCCTTTCATTAAATCAAATAGTTTTTTGTCTATACTTGATGCTGCTATAAATTTCCCAACATATTCATCTTCTTTACTTACTATTAAAGGCTTCTTATTAGAGTCTAGCATAACAATTCTAACAATAAACTTTTTTTCTGGATAAACCTTTTCTCCTATTGTTTTGGATTCATTCAAAGAAACCAAACAGTATTGAATACTTGGATATTTTACTCGAATTGTTCTAACAAATTTATTTAAATCATTGTAAGAAAAAGATTCCTCTTCATTTATTACAGAAACATCTTCAACCAAAATATCTGTTACAGCATCAACTATTTTATTCATCTTTTCAAACAAATCACTCATTAACACCCCTCCCTTAAGTATAAATAGTAAGACCCTCATATATTTCAGATGAGTCACAACTATCAGCAACTATTTCAATTTCCTTTTTATGATTTTCTTCATCGAAGCCATCTAAATGTATATGTGTTATTCCCCCATCATTTACAATATCTTTTACAACGGCTTTTTTTATTCCATTTTCTTTCAATTTATCATCCGCCGTATTCATATCTAAATATGTAACAAATATTGTTATTACAGCTATGCCAATAATTGCACCCAATAATATCCATCCCAGCATATTGACCTCCAGCTATTAAATTTCAATAACTATGCAACCATTATTATCATCTAATAATTTCTTCAAGTTTTCACTAAGATTTTCAAAAAACACCTCTCGATAATCTAACACAATATCTTTTGATTTATCATACACTACTTGAATTATCATATTTTCATTCTTCTCATCCAATTTAATATTCCATTTTTCTATATTATTTGACGTTGGATAAAGAAGAACCCCCTGACAATTATTTGAAATCATTTTTTCTTTAAACCACTTTTTTATTTCAATAACATTTAAATCATCAATATACATTCTTTCAACTTTAATATCTTCATCCTGAAGTTTATTTTTATATTTAATTAAAGCATAGATGACAACACCTGCAACAACAATCCCACCAACAACTATAAATTCTTTCATAATACAATTCTCCTTTCCATTCAGTCAAATAACACAATACCCTCTGTAGCATTTTCTTCCATAAATGATTCAACATCCCCACTAACAATTTCAGATTTTATCCCTTCAAATTCAGAAGTGATTTGATCAGTTTCCGGATCATAATCCACTATAAAATATGGTGTTTCTTCACACGTTTTTTCAAGTTCATCCATCGACATTTTAGGAGCATTCTCAAGTATTTCTTTTGCATTTTCATCTATTATTTTTTTTGTATCTGCAAAGGCAACTTTCTGTTTTTGCTTTTTCTCTTTATGTTTCAATATCAATTTTTTTATAGCTGCAAGCGTAAGCTTAATCAATTTTATAATAAGCGTAATTGCTAATACAGCTATCAATCCAACTAATAGAGCCACACCTAATCCCATATACAACCTCCTAAACAATTAAAACACCGTTTTTATTCAAAAGATTCTTAAAGTCAGTATTTATTTTTTCAAACTCAAGAATCCTCATATCCAATATGTACCCCTTTTCAGTATCATAATAAAACTGTAATAAATTATGATTACAATCATATTCCTTATCCAGACAAAATTGAAATGCTTGTAGATTTTCTTTTGTAGGTAGTGCATACACCCTCTGCACGGTTTTTCCCATAGCAACTTTGTTTTCCTTGAACCAATTATTTACAGTTTCTGGTTTCAATTCAGTACTAATATAATCAATTTTATTTTGGCTATTTACTATAAATCTATTCTTGATTTCTTGAACAACTTCAAATAACTCATTAACATCATAATCTTGAGACTTGTACTTTATCCCCCACAAATCAAGCTTATCTTTTGATAATGTTATTTTATCATACGGTACTTTTTTTATTTCTCTTTTCTTTCGTATATATACGATTCCTTCTGTTGTAAATATCAAATCCATTTGATCTTTATCATTTTTCAAAATTGCTATTGAATGTGACTCTAAATCAGGAAAATCATTAAAAATAGAATTAGTAAAATATGTATTAAACGCTTTATTTTCACCCCTATATATTTTTTTAATTTCTCCTGATAACTTTATAGTCTCCAACTTATTTTTAGCAAATAAGGACATTTCAGATAAGAAGGTAGCATTCTGTTTTGCTAATATTGCCCACGATCCAAATAGACTAATATCAAACAATGATTCAGAAATCTTATTATCTTTAACTGATATTAAAGTATATTCATCAAATGATTCATCAGGATCTGATATTCCAACTGTTTCACATAATTGAATTAAATCCGCATCTATAAACATCAACCGATCCGATTCTATTTCATCAATATAGTTACAGGCTTTTACAAATAATTTTTCAAACGCCTTGCTTACAAAGAACATTATTCCATACTTTTGTAACTGTATATATGAATTTACATCAAACTGCTTATCGTCCAATTTATCTTGTAATTCATTAATATCATCTTTATACTTTAGAATTGTGTCTCTAACTATTGATGTGATTTCTGCACAAAAATCAGCATCAGAATTAAATAGTCTTATTCTAAAAATATTAATAAATAATTCATCTAATAAATCTGTATATAATAATGGTAAATTGACATTTCTTAAGCGTTCAATATAATTATCACGCTTTTCAACATCCATAAATAGAATTCTTAATTCATTAATTCTAGCTCTTTTCGAACGTTCTGTGTTTTTATAAAACTCATCATCATATGTTTTATTCAAACTAAAATTAGATATCTTTTTATTTATTTCCTCTGTATATTTATCAATTGATCCTCTCAATACATATTTAAACTTTTCTTTAAGAAGTCTTCTTTGTGTCTTACTAAAATCATTAGATAACAAATCAATATTTATATTATTTTCTTTAGGCAAAGGAAACAGATATTTTTCAGGAATCTTTCTTGATAATAAATCATACTCCACCACATCTTTATTATTTACTAATAATCCACTTAAAATTTGAGCATTTATAATTTTGTTATAATCTTCATTTACTAAAATTTTCAAATATTTTTGAGCAAAAGTATATTCTTCAATTCTTAAATATGAAATAACACAAAGTTGAATAATATCAAAATGATTACCTGCATTTTTAATAGCGTCATTCAATAATTGCTTAATCTGTTTTTTCTCACTATCTTTTAGTTTCAAATATCCATTTTTTCCTTCATTCTCAAGGAAAAGAATATCTATATATTCTAGATCACAAGAAGCAGTCATTTGATTTTCTCTTAGAATACTAAATCCGTCCATTTTTTTATAATCATCAAAATGATTCTTTGCTTTTTCAAGATAAAGCTTTTTTGTAACATTATTGCTTGTCGACGCAATATAACTTGCCGCATGCCCCATAAAATACCAAAACGGAGGATATGCTTTGAAATTATCTTGAATTGCTTCTAGTCTAGCATATTGACGATAATAGTCCTGATCCAATAAAATACTATTATATTGATTAATTTGACGTTCAGTCAGTCTCAAATCATCAGAAAAGTCATATTTTGCCGATAATCGCCAAGCAGTTGTAAATAATTCGCGTCTTAATGCATTAAATTGTTCAATTGCAGCTATTTCTAGTTCAATTTCTGCATCTTCTTTATCATTTAACGAACGTGCTTTTTCTTTACGATAATTCATATATCCCGCGCCTATTTGCGTAGCTAATGCAGCACCAATAGCTATAGGATTTCCTCCTGTTACTATAACTCCAATATTGGGTATTGCTGACCAAATTGCATTTTTCATTCTGTTTTGGTATTTTTTTTCAATTTGAGATTTTTTTATCTCTTGAATTCTAAAAAAAGTTATAGTATTTAGTAATTCAACTAAAATTTTTAATAATGCATCATCCTTTGGTATATTTTCCAAATTCAAATTATTTAATATAGCATCATATTCTTGCTCCAAAATAAATAAATCATTATAATCTACTATCTGTGATACTGACACCGTACACATATTAAGAGCATATGCCGCTTTCATTTTATCCTTCTCTGTTAACTCGGTATTTTTTTCTTCCTTCTCCATAATTACACCTTTCTTATATATCTATACATAATATAATTGGCAAATGGTCTGAAACCTTTTCTTTAAATTCTTTAATACTATTATCATCCATAAAAATATCATATGGACTAACAACCTTTATCCCATTTAAGTCGATCCTTGAAGCAACCTTATTATTGTAAGAAAAATGATCATAATTACTAGCCAAAGAATCTCCATTAGCATTAATTGTAGATAATCGAGATTGCACATTATTTATCATATATGAATTATTATCAAACGAAAAAGCAACATTATTTCCTTTTTCATCAAAACACATTATTTCAGGCAAAAGAGCTTTACCAACTCCACTTGAAGGTAAGTTCAAATTGTAATCACCCAAAATTATCGTATAAGCACTTGTACAGGATGTTTGTTTATGAAATTTTGAAATTCTAGGATATATTTGACCAGCAAGAATTTGAAACTCATTTCGTCTCATTGTTACCGCCCCATAATCTAAATCTGCACTTATATTTTCAGCAGATGGCTTACCGTATACTATATGCGTTGTTAATAAACGAATTTCAACTGGCCTATTATTAATCTTAAATTGACCATAGCAAGGATCTCTTATCAGGCGAATCAAATCATTACTCGTATTTACTTTATAATTACGATAAATCCTTGGAAATACTTGCCTTCCATCTTCTACTAATAAATCAACCCTGCTAGTATTCCATAAAAACGCATAACCTTCACCTCGCTTATCTATACCTAGGTAAACATAATCCTTAGCGCGTGTATGCGGATCTCTCCAACACATTGCCCAATCATTTCCCAACCTTCTTTTTAATGAATGTTCATATGCTTTCGCTGCCCCAGATACACTTTTTAGATTTATTCCAGTCAAAACTTTCCCTTCATCCAAAACCTCTTGCAAAGCAACAATATCTACTTCATATTTCTGAACAATTTTAGCTATAATATCAAGTTTATCAGAAGAGGCGGAAGCTGATAGATTTTGAACATTAAATGACATGATTTTATAGCTCATAACACTTACCTTCTTTCATATATTACAGCTTTATAATTCTATCCCCCTGACTTCGTAACCACATATCAATTCCATCTCCAAACACTTCCGCCTCCACAACATACCCATCATCTACTTCTTCTAGTATTTTTGCTGTTGGAAGTCTATCAAGAACTGATTCAATGGATAACCCCGTATACTTAAATTTAACTTTACGAAGCTTTCCACCAAACATAAATTGTATCCTTTTCCTAAATTCACCTTCCTGGAATTTATTCTGATACGGTATATGAAATCTCTCATCAAGCACCTTAAGATCTTTAATTCGATCAATCCTATAAATTGTTGGAAAAGAGTCATTTATTACATCAAAATCTTTTCTGGTCTCTTCACTATCTATAAATGCAGCCATATAGAAATAATACTCAGAAAACATTATTGCAAGAGGTTGAAGTTTTCTATCAACTGTTTTCCGTTCTTTCAGTCTCGTATATGTCACTTCTATATATCTACATTCAAATACGGCATTTGCAATTTTCCACAGTTTATCTAAAAATTCATTTTTATGCTGTGGTTCTATGTAATGAAACTCTTCGTTGTTAATAAGGGATTTAACCAAATCACGGTTTTCTCTAGGAACGCAGCAATCAACAAGTTTATCCATCAGAAGTTCCATTTCTCGCTTGGTAAATGCACGACTATCGAGTAGTATTTTACTGATAGCCAGAATTTCTGGATTAGTTAACTTAAGACTACTGGTAGATTCAAGTTTATACCCCTTCTCCTTATAATCATAGATAACAGAATTAACCATTCCTGTTTCACTCGTTTGTAGATCAAGAAAACATCTAATATCATCTATATCTCTTTGAATGCTTCTTTCATTTACATTAAAACGATTGGCTAGATAAGATTTCTTAACTATATTCCCATTAAGAAGCTGAGTATAGATATAAAGCGTTCTCTCCATCTTTGCGCTTTTATCATCTGTCATATGCACCCCTTTATGAAACTACCCCAATAGTGTCAAACAGAAAAAACAAACGCTCCCCTTAATATGATAGCAAGTCACTTAGACAAGTACTGTCAGTCTTTTGAAAAAAAACAAAAAAGGACTTGCAGCTAGTGCGAGTCCTTCATATCTTCACTTCTTGCAACTGGCTGCCATAATTTCAAGTAATTTTCTAGGCCCTATAGCTTTGCGTCACACCGTTTCCAGTGCTTTGCTAAATCTGTTTATAAACAATTTTTATTATACACTGATTATAGGTTCATTTCAATTACAAATAAGACATTTTTTAATATTATAACAACCTATTTAGACAGATTTTGTCATTGTATTAAATTAGAACACTAACATATGTTATTTATTTACCTTAATCTTTATATGCAATTTCAATCATCCAACGAAAAAATAGCTATCAAATGACTTAATATAGAGCAGCATATTTCTGTAACCTTGTCCTTATCACTTACAACGACATCCATAGTAATCTTTAATTTGTCAGAAATTGAGCACTCCGATTCATAAGAATCAGCTCCTGGAATAAATATATATGGTAATCGTAGGGAAATATCACAAACACGATTCAAAATTAAATCATAATAATTATTTCTATCAAAAGCATTTTCAAATATACATCTAATGAATATCTTCTTGATACCGTTCTCTTCTAATTCTGCAAACAGATACTTAATACTTGGTACCTGTTTCATATCCTCTTCTACCCCTATATAGAAACCATCCTTAAAGACGCATCGTTCCTCTTCATCCCATCTTAAAATCACTATTTCATCATGATAGTTTCCTTTTAATTTATCCAACTTGGACATTAATAATCCATATGGTTCTAACTCATATATTTTTGTTGTATTACTTGGATTTATAACTATTCTCATAATATTTTCCTTATAAAAAAATAGATTATCAAATTATCATAACAGATAACAATGACAGATTATGTCATTTTATAAAAAAATACAGAGACATAGAATAAATACACTATGCCTCTGTAACCTCATTCAGTTATTAACCAAAAAGCCCTTCAAAAAATCCCTTAATAGCTCCACATGCTACTCCAATTATGAAACCCATGGCTTTGCCTGGAAATCCAAGAATCTTTTCACCTATATCAGCACCCGTGCCAGAACACAAATCTGTTTCCAACCACACATATGTTTTGATTGAATCCCAGATACTAGACTTTATATCATCCTTGTACTCTTTCTCCTCATCATCAAATAACCAATTATCTTTATCTGTGTTGATGTTTTCTGCCAAGGCAATACGTTTTTCTCTGGGAATAGAATTAATAATATAGTAAAGCAGTTTAGTAAGATTATATGGCTTACACTGATCTTCACCATCCTCTTTATATCCAGCACAGTAGAATACCGGTTTTATACTTAAACCAGTACCTTCTTTTATTCTATCTTGAACCGATTCAGCTTTTTTCTTAAGAAAGTCAAGAAGCACTTCATCAGGTTCATTTTTTTCTGAATCCCAGTGCTTTCCCTTCATAGCAACATCAGCCTGATTCAGTCCTACAATAACTCTATTTTCTTTATCTTCCCCCAGACAAGGAATAATAACATTATTAATGAGATCATAAGACGTTCCTAAATCTTTTGAAGACGCATCCAAAATCACTAATACTAAATCAATTAATGGATCTCCATTCTTGTCAAGCTCGCTAAGCTTATCAACCAGCATCTTATTATATGCCTCATCATTCTTAACTCCATCTCCCAAACCTGGGGTATCCCAAATTGTTAAGTTTTCAAGTTCATAACTGGTAATTAAATCTGTTTCTGGATTCACGCCAACCCCAACCTTAGCAACATCCATATTGAACAAAGCATTCACTGTAGAACTCTTCCCACTTCCTGTTGCTCCTACCAAAATAATATTGACCTTCTTATCTCGAACCTTGATAAGTCTTGAAAGGCGTTCATTCTTCTCTGGCATAGAAAGTTCTGATGCCATAATATCTTCCTCTAGAAGAACATAAATACTCTTCTTATCCTTTTTTTCTAAATCATCATTCTCATCGTTCTGTACATTACTAAATCCATTCAAAAGTTTCTGTGCTCGATTTTTTATAGTTACATCCTCAAACATTTTGCATCCTCCTTTATATATAGTTTTAATGTTATACTGACATTATATTTTGTATGTATGACATATTCTGTCTATCTAATTATTTTTTTTAGATTTTGGTACAAATTTGGTACAAAATCATATTTCCCACTCATTTATACCTCCTACAAATGTTCATTCGATAATAATAAAAAAGTCTCCCATTCCGCATAAACCATATGAAAACAAAAAAAGAGCTCGCCATATTGACAAGCTCATCTATAAAAATATTTTGTTACTTGTTGTTTGTTCCATAATCCAACTATTATGATGTCTTCTTTTTGAACATAATTCCTTCGATAGTCTCCATCGACTCCTTTACGCCAGCTTTGGTTGCATCTACATATACATAGAGCATTGTACATATGTCTGCATGACCAAGAATACACTGAATACTCTTTAAATCTTCAGTATTCAAAATAGTCAGTTTTATGTTAGGTTTCAATATTATGAAATTCTTTATTTCTGATAATAATTATACACTTTTTTCTTGTAACGAAACTGTCGAATAGTTTAGCCAGTTATATAACCTATCTACTCGACTATACTCCAATTTTCTTCTTGATTACTTCAAGCTGCGCTACAAACTCAGCGTCAGTTTTCTTTTTCTCTTCAATCTTTTTTATTCCATTTATTACAGTTGAATGATCCTTACCTCCAACCGCATCTCCGATATCTTGAAGACCTTTATCAGTAAGCGCACGACATAAATACATGACTACCTGTCTCGCTTGAGCTATATTCTTGGTTCTTTTCTTTGACTTTATATCTTCAACAGATACACCTAGATGCTCTGCCACAACTGACATTATTATCTCTGGTGTTATCTCTTGCCTGTTATCCTTTGATATAAGATCACGTAGTATCTTTTGAGCAAGAGACAATGTAACTTCCTTTTGACCTAACTGCTGATATACTCGAATCTTATTAAGTGCACTCTCTAACTCTCGAACATTAGATACTATATTTTCTGCTATGTAGGTTAAAACCTCTTCAGATATATCTGATAGATTATTCTTCTCAGCCTTCTTTTTAAGTATGGCCATACGAGTCTCGTAATCAGGCACATGTATATCTATTGGTATTCCCCACTCAAACCTAGATCTAAGTCTTGCCTCAAGAGTCTTCATTTCTGAAGGAGGCTTATCCGAAGATAGAACAATCTGCTTTCCTGCAGAATGAAGCGCATTAAATGTATTAAAGAACTCCGCCTGTGTAGATTCCTTACCAATAATCACCTGTATATCATCTATTATAAGGACATCGGCACTTCTATACTCCTCTTTCACCTCATTTGTCTCCCGCTTTTGTATTGCACTGACTATATCTGATACAAAGACCTCCGCTGGTACATAGATAACCTTTAGCTTTGAATTATGCTTTAATATGTAGTGTGCGATTGATTGAATCAAATGAGTCTTTCCTACACCACTCTCTCCATATAGAAATAGGGGATTAAGATGATTCTGACCAGGAAGATCAGCCACTGCAGCACACGTTACATAGGCCATATTGTTAGAATCACCAACGACAAAGTTTTCAAAAGTATACTTTGGGTTTAACCCCATCTTAGCCACCTGAGATTCATAATAGTAATCATCTAATGGGGACTGTGGGACCTTATCCTGATTTACTATGTTCTCATAAACATCTACAACTATATCTATATCAGCATCATTTAAACATTCACGAATCGCGGATAGCAAAAAACCATCGTAACATTTATTCTGTAGATATTTGACTCCATGAATCCCCCTTTTATTATCCACATAAAAGTACGCTTTCTTTCCTTCCACCCTATGGAGCATCAATGTGCTGATCCATGTTTTTATAATAATATTGCTTATTCCATATTGGGTTTCAAGCAACTGCATGATGTTGTCCCAATTATCGATAATCTTATCTTTCAACATTTAAAGTTTCTTTCTCCTTATAAAATGCACCTGGTAATATGCCATTTGCCAACATATCTCGACCAGCGAATCTATATGAACTCGAGGAAAGATTTGTTCCTTAACGCATAGATAACTTAAACTTTCAAACCTTTCGATATCCGTATTCTTAATACATTCATATAAATAATCTTCTTTAAAATATTTGTTGTCTAAATATATGTCATTCTTCATAACGGTAGAACTTATTGCCTTAGATATATCTTCTAGGGATACTGGTTCTACCTCATATATCTTTCTTTTCGTCCTACAATCAATTAATGGAAGCTTAACATTAAATGAATAATCTCCATCATTATTATCAAATGAATTGTATGCACCATAATAAAAAATCTCCATCGTATCAGTATCATAGGTCGGAATGCAGCTATGTCTGTAACCGATTAGAGATTCTAAATCAGAAAGCATTAATTCATCACATTCAGAGATATATAGTCCCATCCCTGTCAGGACGCTCTTATCATACAAATCACCCAGACTAATATCACTATAGTTTTCACTACCCTTCAATAGCTCGCCGATACACCTAATCACCCTATGATAAGCCTTTTCCGATATCCTGATGCAGCTCGGGTTAGGTTCTAAATGACCTGGCTTTAATCCATAAAATAATTCAGGAAAATATATAGGCTGCTCGGCAAATATTCCCTGAATCCTTTTCCCTACTCCAACACCTGTTAACTCAAGAAGATTAGGGATTACAGCTCCATTTGATGATCCATATGTTATAATTTCCGTTCTATCTACATACGCATCATCAAACGCCTTAGTGATGAGGAAATATAGTCCAGCAATGCCACTATCTACAATACATTTAAATTCTTTGTTAACCTGATTTATTACCCGTGTTCTAGCAATATTGACAGGAACATATTTATCAAAAAACATCGTCATCTTTTCTAGAATCAGTTCATATAATAAACTACATTCATTGCTAAACTTTGGATATACAGTATTAATAGCCATAACTTTACTCTCCTTCTAAGGGTACTAATGTCATATTAATATTTTAGTTTGACACATATTGTCATTTTAGATAAAAAAGGACCTGATATTAATTATCCGGACCCTTCAAGATTACACTTGGAATATGCTAAATGATGATTTAGCAGGATCATCAAACTCTTCTCCCATCAACTCAAGCACATCCGCACCAGCACTGAAATCTGATAGCACAACCATTGCCGCTTCCTCTGCCTCTTCAAATGTGTCAAACACATCTTCAGACTCCATTGTCTCACCATTACCAAAATCTACTTCATACTTGTACTTAGACATAATATTAAACCTCCGTATTTCCAAAAAAATAATAATCTAAGAATCTTTCAAACCATCCAAAGAAACCTCTTTCGTCCTCCACAGCCAACTGTTTTTCAAAATATTCACTGAGTCCATAGTCTATATCATGATAATCAAAAGAAGACTCAATTCTTAATTGTACATATTGATTATCATATATTTTTTCCAAGCAATCATGTTCTAGCATGAAAGCTATATTATCGTTATAAATTAAAATATGATTAGTTTCATCTGAAACTACTTCATAATTCATCTCTAAATCAATTTGCTCGTTAGTATCATTTCTTAATAATACCTTGACTCTGCCTTCTTCAAATCCAACAATATCTAAACTAGAGTTACTTAGTCCATTCAAAATATATACTGCATTTTCATACATTTTTTTCTGAGCTAATAACTTTTGAAACTCATCACTCTTTGCATATATATATTGTACAAATTTTTTACCTATTTGCTTACTCATAAATATATATTCCAAAACAACCCCAAAGCCAAAAATAAAGCTTAAACCAATTACATGAAATTGAGTTAAAAAGCTTAGCCTTTTAGCATTTAATATACTATTCCCTATGATTATTAATACATTAAAACAAAAGATAAAAGCACATATAATGAATCGAATCAGAAGAATTGCCTTTGCTTTTCTTATGATACTTTTTAGCTTGTGGTCTATAAGTTTTGCTTCTGTCATGACGGTATTATCCGTTATTATGGTGTTATCTGAATTAATCATATGTGGCTCCTATAGATATAATAATGTAAAAAATAAACACACTTTATATTTCACTTGATAAATTTTCTAGGAGGTTTTGTTCTTCTTTAGTAGTTATCATGATTACTTACCCCCTTTTCATATGTATCTACCCATGTCTGACCTTGTTGTAAAACAATATTGTTTTCTAAAGCTGTAGCAATTTTTTCTGGAGATGCCTTCCATCCCCTAGGAAGATTTCGAATATGGCGTCTAACTTCATAACTACTCATTATAGAATCAATAGTGTTATCTTGAATTCCATCAAGATAAATATTGAGTAATGTATCATCGTAACTAGCTTCTAATAAACTATCATCAACATGAATATCCTGATAATATAGCTGATCATCAACTGAAATGCTTTTATCTCTAAGAATATCATCTAAAGTTGCACGCCAATTATCTATAAATGACTTTATCTCTTCTTGCTTCCTAAATCCTAGGACTACTGCGCCTACACTTACAACGCTTACACATCCGACAATAATCTGCTTTTTGTGTTCTTTTAATTTCTTTTTAGTTTTCTCCCAAAAGGTCTCTTCGTTTTCAATAATCTCATCTGATTCACTATTACTTACATAATTATTTTCCATTTATTTTCCCTCCTCTAACTCTCAAAGATTCAAAGTCTATTTTTCTTAAATGAATTGAACACCAAAAGATAGAATAAAAAAATAAAGAATATATAATTCTATTCCTTATCAATTTCCTCTTTTTTATTATTATTTTGAATATCTAGTATTAATTGCTGCATTTGTTCAATTTCCTCTTTTTCTTTTTCAATTTCTTCATTTGCTTTTTCGATATCTTCTTGAAGCATACGAATGTGCTCTTCCTCTTCAATTATCTGATACTTTCTTTTAGATATTTCTTTTTTTAATGACTCAATCATTTCTTTTTTTTGCACTTTAGGTATATTATTCTCATTTCGACTAATAATTTCTTTTGCGATTCCACTACTAAGCAATGCTATCGTCAAAGCTGTAACACCTGCTACTGGATATAAAGTCGAAGCAAGAAGTGCATATTTAGGTGTATTTTTCAAAAATGTCTTGAGCATCTGTTCAGTAATAATATTGCCTTCTTTTCGTGAAACTTGAATTGCCTCTAACTTTCCATTTCTAATCCAACGACGTACTGTCTCTGGGTTAGTTTTTAACATTTTAGCCACATCATTAACAGTATATTTTTTCATAACGCACCTCCATAGTCATTATATATCACATTAATATAGTAAAAGCAAGCGGAAATGTAGTATTAAAAATAAGCAGAATCATATAATCACGATTCTGCTTATTAGTCTCTTTTTTATTTTCCGTATTTTGTATAGTATTATGGATGTTTAGTCAATTGTTGAAGTCCTTGAAGTATTTTAAGATTCCTTTTACGACCGTATTGATATCCTCTCCTAACCAGTTCATTTCTCTAGAATTCAAATTACGTTTATACATCTTATCATTTAGAATCATACTAATTCTACGATAGATATCCTTGATGTCGTTTTCCCTCATCTTTGGATCATCAAAAATAAATGTCGACAGACAAAAACTAAGCTTATCCTTATCGATGTGTTGTAATAGATAGTATATATCAAATATATCCTTATATCTTGTAGAAAGTGTCCCCAAACGTAACAAGGATCTAAGCTTCTCAGCAACCATCTGTTCATTTGAATTAATCAATAAGCTTGCCCCTTCGTCATCATAGGCAATATCAAAACAAAACTCTTCCTGTTCTATATCAAGTCTATTATGAACTCCTAGATCAAGCTTGTTTTCAATTGAATATCCATTTGAATCTGTTAGCTTTAAGAAGACTCTTTTCCCATGATAATCTTGTTGCTTTAATTCTTTGATTCTTCCTTTACGTTCTATTGTTAAGCCTTCTATGCAATTCAACTTTGAGACAAATGCATTTATGGACTCATCACTAAGTGAATATCTTATAAAATCTAAATCAACATCCTGAGTAGCTCTACGAACATTCTTTGTCTTACTTCGCATTACTACGCCACCCTTAATAGTAACATTTCTATTAAGGCTAATCATAGATATCGCTTTAAGTATCAAATCCTGACATACCTTTGCCTGCGCATTAGCATCACCATAGCCATTCTCTATTTCCTTTTGGATCATTTCATTTATATCTATCATAAAACCTCCAACTGCAATGTTTCTAATATTTTTGAAGACTTAGGTACTTCATATGCATAATCCTGAATCAAGCGAATATCTAATTCATGTATTATCTCTCTGTAACTTAATATGATTTCCTTATAATAATCGAAAGACAATTTATTTCTATGTCTCAATAGCTCTACAAGCAGCCTTTCTCTGTTATAAATATTTATAGTACCTCCATTAACCTTCATCATAGTCATACCCAACATCACAAGATAACTATTTTCAAATATCTGTACCACACGTTTATCAGCTATTTTGGATGCATTTCGATCAGTAGAAAGATAATACTTTTCTGGAATTACATCAGTTAGATTATAATAATAGAATGCACTATTCATAGTAAATACAGCTTTGGGATACTTTGCAGCTATAATTACATTTTCCGGAGTATACTTTTGGTCAGAATATATACCCTTTTCTATCTGGTAAATCTTTCCATCTTCAACAGCCTTTTTTAAATTGTATTTACCCTCAAAGAGTTTAACGCTTTCAGCATAGGAATATAACATTTTACCAATCCTCCGCATTCTAATTATTTTTGCGTATGTTTGGTACAATTATAATCTATCCATGTTATTTATTCAAGTCAAAAATATGTTAATTTGTACGTCGGACGTAATTGTTGACTCATTTTGATACAATTATACTCTATAATATAACAAATAAAAAAAGAGCTTTACTTCGAAAAATAAAGCTCTTTTCAACACTATTTTATTTATTTTCTGGGGGTAAGAATATTGAGATTAATATTACTAGTTTTTAATCCTCAATAACTGGGGTAACAATTGGCTTTCCCTCTCTATCTAGCAGTGGAGTTAGGCCGCCTGAATATCCGTCCTCATGATATAGATAATTTACGCCAGTTACCTTGTCAACCCAGATCTGAGTTGAAATAACTGTGCCCTGTGAATAAACCTTCTTAAAACGATCATTTTTGCCCATTTCGTGTCTCCTTTCAAGTCATCATTTCCAATAGTTAATTAGTAAAAATGCTAACCTATCGCATGCAGCTAACCAACGCACGCAGATAAGTTATCATTGACGAAATGATATCAAAAATAATCATCAAAAAACACGCTGAATCCATAAATCTTGTCCGCTTTAATTGTCTAAATGAGAAAAATAGAAAATCTACGTTAGTGGCATACCTTGACTGTTTGTGTAGTTTACATAACTTTCCGACCTGTGACTGCCTCGAAGTTGTACTTCACGATGCCGAGATCGACCTTCGAATATGGAGCTCTCTTCGAGGTAATAGTCACATTTCCATCCTCAAATGATATATAAAACTTCTGCTGATTAAGGGCAGTCGGAGCCATCATTGCCGCAACTACGCCATTTTTGAGCCAAGTTGGAATCTCCTCCTCAGGAACATTGCATAGCTTGCTGACAGGCTTTGACTTATGCTTCACACCTGCAGTCTCGCCGTAACCTATCGCGATAACGCAGACGATTTTCTCGCCGCGCTGCGCGTCCGCTTTACATTTTCCCTTGCCGTAAGTACCGCCAACCCAACATGTGTTGAGGCCCATTTCTTGCGCCTTCAGGACAATCTTCTGGCCGTAGTAGCCGCACATCTCCTCGAGATTCAGGGTAGACTTGTCGCCGACCAGCGCTATGTAGTTCACCGCATTTTTGAACTTGCCGTAATGCGCCATAATCGTATTGAAGCAGTCGGGATCATCGTAAATGACCTGAAACTTGAGACCGCTCTCCGCATTTATCTCCGCAACAAGAGCATCCAGCTCAGTGCGCTTCGCCTCCTCAATCGGCGCGTCCTTGAACTGACGAACACTGTGCCTCTCCTTAATTAAATCCTTAATATCCATACAACACATACCTTTTTTCATCAAACGTCAAATGAGTCAGAATGAGTCACTTCCACGTCCGACGTAACAGCTGACTCATTTTTGAGTCACCTGTTACGTCGGACGTGGGGGTGACTCATTTTCTTATTCCATCTATTCGGATAACATTTCTTCGAGGATCTTGGCTGCATCGGTCACGCACGCTCTACATGAGCCCGGCACTTTACCGCGAAGATCTGTACACATCACTGACCCTTTGTCGGCCGCGATGAACTTTTCTTCGAACTCCTCGATCTTGGCAGCTGCATTATCGCCGTACTTCTGCTCCAGAATGTATTCGGCAGACAGCACCGCGCCGCATTTGCCCATTCTTCCGCCCGCAAATGGCATCGATATCTTCTTCGCTTCCGCCTCATTTATCCCAATCAAATCCGCAAATGCTTCAAGGACGGAACCTGAACAAGTGTGAAAACTCTTGTGATTTTCTACTGCTTTATCTGATCTAACTCCCATGACTATACTCCTATTAGTTTACATAATTCGGTTTGCATAATTCAATTATTGTTTAAACCGTTATTATTTAATCCGTTATTATTCAATCCATTTGAATTATTATTTAATCCCTGCTGCCCACCATTATTTCTCATTTGATAATGCTGCTTAGGTTGTGCCTGATTTGACATACATACATTTTTAAGACCAGAACCTAAAGTATCATTTAGATCTTTTATATTTCTATTCATTTCTCTAAGTTCTTTTATAATGTAATAATTAAAAAGATAACCATAACAAATCATAAGCAATAAGCCTACGCATATTCCTAAGATAATAACGACTAAGTTATAAGTTGAATCATTTCCATAGCCATACATAATCATTGCCACTACCTCCCTTTCATTATATAGCCATTTTATTTACCTACCATTTTACTTGTCAATATATTATCTGCAACAAACAATAATCTCGATAGAAATGTCGCGATTGTTGTCAAATAGATGGAGAAAAGATGCTTATGCTTGCTAGAATGCACTTAATAAAGGTAACGCGTAGTATTCATTTAGTATTAGTAATGAAGAAATACCGATATCAGGGAAGCCCTCCTGGATAGAAAAGCCTCCATGAATAAGAGCGGTATTCAGCGATAAATGAAATGTAATGTGCTAATGATATGATACTTAGAAAATTACCTTTATATGATTATCCTGAGCGTAGAAAACAGTAAATATGTCCCCACATATACTGCCATTCTTCAAACTCTCTCTCCACCGTCTAAACGGTATAAAAGCACAGGATAATCAAAGAACTTTACTAATGTAAATGGCAAAAATGAGTCACCTCGCACGTCGGACGTAGCAGGTGACTCATTTTTGAGTCAGCTGTTACGTCCGACGTGCGAAGTGACTCATTTTACTGGTTGGCGGTTACGATTTTCTGCATGTAATCGCATTTCTTTTCGTCGGGTAGGACGAGGAACTGATAATAGAAGATTTTCATCAGTATCTCTTCAGCTGTATTTCGGCCGAGATTTCTGATCTTCAGCAGTTGCCTCTTGCTCGACTCCTCCTCCCTCGTTTCGACCCCATTTACAACATCGCCCACCGTGTTGTAACCGTACCTTTTCAGGCAGTTATACGCCCTCGGCCTCAAATCCAGCACGTCAATATCCTGTGCCATTTGCTTGCTGGTAAACATTACCTTGAAATGAAACATTTTGCGGTTTCTTTTGAGTATCTCCTCTATAGTCGTATCATTTAGGTAGCGATTCATTTCTCTTAATACGCTCTCGTTCAGCTCTATCATAGTCGACACCTCCGTCAATATCCTTAACAATTTCCTTGACGCCGTGGCAGCTGAAAGACTTGATCTTGTCGTCAAACTTCTTGCTGACCATCCGCGCGAGGTACTTTAATTCAGATACTTCAGGAGCAACAGCTGTAGCAAAAATGCGATTCGTGCCCGTCAACACATAAAGCGCGGTCACGTACCCGGTCCGGTTGAGGTAGGCGAGCAAATCCTCGTAGTCGCCATCGACCGTTATTATCTCGATGAACATTTTTACTTTATCTGGATCATAAATGATAGCTTTATAGCCACGGATAACGCCGTCCTCCTCCAGCTTTTTCACCCTCTTCATCACGGCCACCCTGGACATGCCGAGCTTTTGCCCAATCTCGGTAAAGCTCATGCGGCCATCCTCACTAAGAAGTCTCAGTATTTCCTTATTCGTATCATCCATAAAATACCCTTTCCGTGTATCAAATAGTGGTATACCCTTAACCAGTGTCGACTCTGATTAAATAGATTATACGTCGAGAACCATCGCGAAATCAATAAACCAAGTTACACATCGTAACCCCCAACCAAAATGAGTCACCTCGCACGTCGGACGTAGCAGGTGACTCATTTTTGAGTCAGCTGTTACGTCCGACGTGGAAGTGACTCATTTGACTCATTTGATTCATTTGAGTTCGACGAGTACCCAGTCGTCTGAGGTGCCGTCGTATTTATTTCCACAATATGGACAATTTTTGATTTTCATTGCATCGAAGCTCGCGCCGCAGGATGGGCACGCGATTCGCGTCATTGAGAAGTTGAAGTTGACTGGTATATCGGTGCGGCGTCTAAATGTCGCGCTGAAAACCTGGGATTTTGCAGATACTTTGCTGTCATTTGCGTAAATAACATCGAAGTAAGCCTTTGTTACGACCGTAACATACTGCCCTTCGTCGACAAAGCTTTTGACGCCCAGTGCGCCGCCGTAATTTAGATCTATAATGTCCTTCATTTTCGGATCAAGGGGCTCGCCCTCATAGAACATTAGCTCGCTCTCGTCCTGCGAGAAGACGGCCGTCTTGATCAGCGACAGCGCCTTGCTCGTGAAATATTCATACGAGAACTCAGGGCTGATCTTCTTCATTCTCGACTCAAATACACTTCTAGAACCGGCCGTACCCATTTTCCCTGCATTTGCAATCGTCTTCACAATCAGCCTCATGAAGAGGAAATATACATAAAATACATAAGCAACCGGTAAGCTTCCAAGGCCAATACCGATAATCATTCCGATCATCGTAGACATATGCGTCACGAGGTTCCACGGCAGATAAACTTCCGGTTTGAGGACGCAGCACAAAATGTACATAAAGATTGCCGCAATGGGATACAGCTTGAAAAATCCGGTCTTAAATTCCTTCGAAGTCATGCCCGGCTCTTCCAGAAAATAGTAAGACGTAATCTTCGGAAAGAGCTCGTCCATCTTAAATCTCGTCCCACAATACGAGCAGCCGTTCTGTAGGCCCGCAACCGTGGAAACCGAACCGCAATTCGGGCAGCTGCAAGGATCATTGTCGGGACGCACCCCATTTAAAACATCCGTGATTGTCCCGTACATGACCGACCTTTTGTCATCCTTATAAGACACCTTTCCGCCTCTCCTCACGATCCTCTTAACACCGAACCGATTGTTGCACACGGCGCTATAATAATGCGCATCCCGCCACTCGCTTCCCGCGATGAAATTCGTGTCGCTTGGGTCTCGCGCATAAATGTTATATTCCAGGTCGACACCCTTTCTGCGAAGCCTCTCATTTTGCAGCTTCAGCACATACGACACATCGCTGTCCGAAAATGGGATATTCACCCCTTTGCTGATAGCCGCGCCGACCGACGCACTGAACTCGTTCAACTTATTGTTAAAAACCGGCGGAACCTCTTTAATATTAAAAAAATTATATCCCATCCTACTCCCCTTCTATAATGAGTCACTTCGCACGTCCGACGTAACTAGTGACTCATTTTTGAGTCACCTGTTACGTCGGACGTGGGTGTGACTCATTTTGACTCATTCTAAATTATTATATGATGATTCCCTCGAGGTGGTCCATTTCATGCTGGACGATCTGTGCAGGGAACCCAGTAAACTTCTGCTTCTGTTTCTTGAAGCTTATGTCCTCATACTCTACTTCAATATCTTTGTAGCGCGTTGTCTTCCTAGTTCCTTCTAATGAAAGACAACCCTCTTCGGCCTCATACTCTCCTGACTTGCTGATGATCACAGGATTATTCATAACGAGATCGACGATGCCCATCGATACTATTATGGTACGCTTCTTGTAGCCAATCATATTTGCGGCCATTCCAACACAACCTGCACGGTGCGCCGCTAGTGTATCCTTAAGGTCTATCGCAACCTGTGCATCAGCCTTTGTCGCAGTCTCAGACTTCTGCCCGAGGAAGAACATATCTCTCACAATCGGTTTAACCATTGATAATCTCCTATCTAGTTTACATAATTCTTGATCTGTTTATTCAAAATGAGTCACCTGTTACGTCGGACGTGAGGGTGACTCATTTCATAGTTCATTTAGGACCCACACGAATCCTTTCGCCATCCTGACGTCTGGATCTTTGAAATGATTTCCTTCATTCCACTCGAGCGTCACTTTGATCTCGGATTCAAGCTCATCGCGCACTCGCTGGATCTTGTCGGCCACCTGAGACATCATCTCATTTCGAGTCGCAACTTCTTTCTTGCCGAGGCTGAGGTACACCCGCGACGCCATTATGTCATTTGATGAAATGTAATCTTCGAACTTTGGGTACCAAACTGAAGGAGATACTGCCGCAACGCCCTCGAACTTATGCGTTTGGTACGACGCCCACAGCGCAAAGAGCCCCGCCAACGAGTATCCTCCCAGATGCAAATGCGGATAATACTCCTCTCGCTCCCCGTAGATCTCATTTTCTATATAATCCAGCAGCGACTTAAGCGTCGTCCACCCCTGGCCGCCGAAATCCTCATCGCCAAAAGCAGCCGGAGCCACCCACGGCGACAACTCACGGTTCCAATCGTCCACCTTCACCGCGTGCAGCTGGAAATCCTCCGTGCCACTATACTCCCGAATGAGCTTAACCTCATTTTCGAGAAATGGAATCTCATGCATTCCAATCATCTGAATAAGGATATTCTCTGATTTCTCATTTCCGTAGCGAATTACCTTCATGTCATCCTTCTCTAATCTAATATACTTAGTATTGATTCGAAATTATCTGTATTAATGCTTAGAATCATATTAATACTTAGAATCATATTAATACTTAGTACTATATTAATACTATCTAAATATAACTATATATGACTATATAATGCTATATTGGAACATCTCGTACGCAAGCTTTGTGCCTTCTGAAGTTTCTTCTGGGAGAAGCGCTCTTGCAACACATTTTAACTCTTCGTCCGGAGCAGCAACATTTCGCAGATATGCATAATCTCCGTCTATACGTTCCACTGTATATTCAATACGTTCAAACATTTCTAACTCCTTATACCTGCTGTGGATTTGCGCGGAGCCATGCCACGATGTCATCGCTCTCGTACATTGGCTTGCCGTCGATGAAGAGGCATGGCACCTGCTGCTTGCCGCCGACGCTGATGAGCTCCATACGGTCGAGCTCGCTCTTATGAATGTTGTGTAGCTCGACGTCGTTACGTCCGCTAGATTCGATCTCATTTAAAACCTTGCGACAAAAAGGGCAGGTTTCGAACATGTAAAGCTTTAGTTCCATAGTGATACCTCCTAATTAATCCCAGGCTTTCCATACTTCTGGCTGGTAGCCAACCGTTGCTTTCTTGCCATTTCGGACAATTGGTTGCACAAGCAAATGCTGATTTTCAAGGAGCTTCTCTTCTTTATCCTCGTCAGCTGTGTACTTCAGCAGCGCAAGTGTATCTTTGTCCTTTGCGTTCTCGTCGATCAGCTTATCGATACCGCCAACCGCCTGCTTCACGGAGTTGAACTCGCCCTTGCTGAGCCCCTTCTCCTTTAGGTCGACGAACTGAAACTTGATCCCGCGCTCCTTGAAGAATCTTTCTGCTTTTCTTGTGTCGGCACTCTTCTTCGTGCCAAATATCTGAATATTCATAATCTAATTCCTAACTTTATTACTTGTTTTGTTGCATTATCGCTTTTCTTGTCGCTTTATTGTTTTGTTGTATTATCGCTTTTCTTGTCGCTTTATTGTTTTGTTGCTTTATCGCTTTTCTTGTCGCTTTATTGTTTTGTTTCTTGCTTTTACTTGTTATATCGTTTGTTTTGTTGCATTATCGCTTGTAGCCGCAGTCTGTCTTCTCTGGGCCATCAACACCTGACTCGTAGTGTGCGCGGAACTCCATGTTGATTTCACGGATTTCCTTCTTACCATCGATGTAGTCCTGGTACATTTCTGCGAGACCAGACATGCAGCCATCGCACGAACCATTGATATTACCAAGGGACTCGGCAACGATTTTCTCACGTTCTTCTCTTGTAGTGTCTTTAATTAAAATGCTCATTATTTCAAACCTTTTCCTTATTATCTTGATTATCTTCTCAAACCAACTTGCTTTCTATATGCGGCTGGTTTATGAAGAGTTTCCGGTTTATCATATGTCTATCCAACTCGCTTTCTTTGTGTGACAATATTATAAAGAGCTTCCGGTTTATCATATGTCTATCCAACTTGCTTTTCTATATGCGGCTGGTTTATGAAGAGCTTCCGGTTTATCATATATCTAACCAACTTGCTTTCTATGGGGGCGGCTATATGGAGTGTTTCCGGGATGGAGTCACCCGTTTCGCTTAACATTGACCGGAAATTCCCTTCAACATAGTGTTTTTTTGAAACCCTTTCGGCTATATGAATAATATCTGACAAGGAGTCACCCGTTATCTTCCGTGCTACGGGTGACTACTCTCTCATACAAATCTATATAGCCGAAACTCTCTCTTTTTTCTGTTCAAAATCATGATTTTTAATCAAAACGGGTGACTGCTCTTCCATATAGAAGCATATAGCCGAAATCAATGCTCTTATCTCTTTAATTAACGCTCCATACGCTCAATCAAAGAATTATGTCAACCATCTAAATAAGCTCCCGGTTTATCATATGTCTAGCCAACTTGCTTTCTATATGTGGCGGCTATATGGAATGTTTCCGGGATGGAGTCACCCGTTTCGCTTAACATTGACCGGAAATTTCCTTCTACATAGCGATTTTTTGAAACCCTTTCGGCTATATGAATAATATCTGACAAGGAGTCACCCGTTATCTTCCGTGCTACGGGTGACTACTCTCTCATACAAATCTATATAGCCGAAACTCTCTCTTTTTTCTGGTCAAAAATCATGATTTTTAACCAAAACGGGTGACTGCTCTTCCATATGGAAGCATATAGCCGAAATCAATGCTCCTAACTCTTTTAACTCGGAGTTATGTTAACCGTTTTGATAAGCTTCCGGTTTAAGAAGTATCTACCCAACTTGCTTTTCTTTGTATGGCGGCTATATGAAGAACTAAATGTTTAGGTTAGATATACTGCGCAGCGAACGCTTTCAGGTCGGCGTCGGATTTGGAACCGTTCAGGATGGCGCCGTCGACCAGCGTCGCTCCCGATGCACTTGGCTCGAGCTTCATTTTGCTACCACCGAGGCCACTGCCACCTGATGTTGCGAAGAGGACGACCTTCTTGCCGCTGAAGTCATAGCTCTCCATGAAGGTGTTCAGGATAGTCGGCAGGCGATACCACCAGATTGGCGCACCCAGGAAAATGACATCGTACGCGTCGAGATTTGTTAAAGCAGCGCCACCGATTGCAGGGCGGCTGGATTCGTCCTTCATTTCGACGGAACTTCGGGACGACTTGTTTCGCCAGTCGAGATCTGCGTTGGTGTATGGCTCGGCCGCCACGATCTCGTATGTGTCGGCGCCTATCGCTGCAGCCAGCTTCTTGGCTACGGCGCCAGTTGTTCCAGTTGCTGAAAAATAAGCTACTAATACATTTGACATGATTTGCCTCCTTCTAACCTTCTTTTCTTTTGCTATTCTAAATAAGATTTTTACACTTGCACATTGCCGTTATCACGTTCGATTTTCTTCCGGTAGAACTCATAAGTGTCACGCGAGATACCGCTCTTCGAAAGGTCCATGATTTGGTTCATTTGGTCGAAAAGCTCGTCAACCTTCGCGCGGTCACCAAGCTTGTGGTATATGTAAGCTTGAAGCAGATGCCCGGAAATCAATTTGTTCTCGCGATGCATCTTGTTATCGATCACCTTCTGGGAATAATCCAGCGAAGCCGAATAGTCTTTGTGGATAAATGAATTAAGCGTGTATATCTCATCTAAGAGCATATCTTCTTCCGGAATCTTGCCGTAGTCCTTCTCTCGGAAGGCGGAAGCTTCTATGAAGATGGCGTCAGCCTGCGCAACTAACGTAGACGGTACATATTCATTTCCCTCAGCCATATCGCTAACAACTCCGACATCAGCACCTGCAAACTCGGTTGAATCAGGAGAATCCGCCGTTTCTGCTGCTTCGAGCTGCTCCACGATTAGCTCCATTTTGACAAGAAGATAAAAAAGAATACTATGCCAGCTATCTACCGAATTGTATTTTTTATCACGAAGTTTCTTCTCATCGATCAGCTCCAGATATTGAAACGCCTTCTCGAGGTTGCCGCGGACCATGTAGCCCTCCGCGCCCATGAACGCAAACTGATTGTAATTTAAATAATCATTTGGATACTTCTTGTGAAGCTCGATGCCCTGGTCGACAATTTCAAAGAAACGGTCGGACATGCCATTTTCAAGAAGTTCCTTCTTCATTTCGGTATTCAGCCTATTCGGCTTGTACCGCGACACTCGAACTATCAAGAACACAAATACCAAAAAGCCAGCGATGATTGCGTCCCGCAAAAGTGAGAGTAGAGCATCCGCGGTATAATAAGGTATTGCGCTGGTATGCCAAAGGGACGTAATCACGAAAACAAAAACGGAATAGAGCACGAAGGCTAACACGACCACGAGCAGTATAATCTTAAGTAATATTTTTATCACCCCAAAAATCCCACGAAATTAGCGCACTATACCTCTCCTTTCCTTCGAAATGATATGAACTTGAGTTAATTCTTCGAAATGATATGAACCATTTTTACTTCAATATAATACGTAACCTAATTACTTCGACGTATATACCGTAATATACCATATTTTAGGTCAATTATCATTTCATTTCGCCAAATAAAAAAAGGCGGGGAGTCTCCCCGCCAATTCTCAACAAATATTTCGGTCAAATATTTTACTCCCCCTCCAGGCAGCCTGTCACGAGTGCCTCAATGTCAGCTTTCTCGTACCCTTTGCCTATGAAAACGATCTGATTGATGCGGTCACCATACTCATCGTCCCAGTCCTCAAATGCGTCTGGAAAGTCATTTCTAACACGCTCGAGCTCTTCGTCGGTCCACGCCACCATCCACTCAGACAGCTCGGTGATAGATGCATTACGCCCCGCCTGCTCGAACAGCTGGATGTGCTTGTCGTCGTCGGAGAACCAGATGTAGCCCTTCGAACGGATAAGCGTGTTCGGATAATTTTCGACGAGCTTGTTAAAGGCATCGCGGTTGAACGGACGCCTCTCTTCGAAGACAAATGACGATATCCCGTATTCGTCGACGCACGCCTTCTCGTCCTCCGGCTCGCACTCGTTCAGCGCCCTCTGGATGCAGCCCGAGTCCAGCACCTTCTCGTAGTCGAAGTCCTCCTGAGCGAGGATGAAGTCAAGGTCGATATTGCCATTTATGGTCGAAATGATATCTGCCTCCTGCTGGATATTTCGAAGAGCGGTACGAACTTCCTCAACCTGCTCCTTGTCCAGGAGGTCAGTCTTATTAAGAAGAAGCAAGTTGCAGAACTCTATCTGATCCATGATTAAGTTGATAATGTCGCCGTCTTCTACAGCAGAATTGCCTCCTTCTGATTCGGTCTCTTTATCGGCATTTACTTCATTTTTCTCTACCACAGCCTCTGATTCCAGATCGTGCAGGAACTCGCGATAGATTCTGTCCGCGTCGACCACCGACACGATGGTCTTCAGGAACACGCGCGAATCCGGACATTCCTCGGCATACATCATAAATGCACCCGCTATGGAAGATGGCTCGCTGATGCCCGAAGCCTCGACAAAGATAGCCTCGATAGTCTCGTCCTTCGCAAGTCGCTCAATCTCTGCCATGAACTCATCTCTTAGGGTACAGCAGATGCATCCATTCTGTAGCTCCACCATTTCAACCTGAACAACCTGGTTGCCAGTCTTGCTGATGAGGGAAGCATCGATGTTGATGCTACCCATGTCATTTACTATAAGAGCCACCTTCCTCTGCTCCTGCTGCAAAATGTGCTGCATAAGCGTCGTCTTGCCTGACCCAAGGTAACCCGTAATCAAAACGACCGGGACTCTCTTCTTGATATTTGTACTCATATTCAATCTCCGTATATTCTACTTCACCGCAGCAATTGCCCTACTTCACCGCTTCCTTAAGAACGTCGAGATTGCTTCTCATTACTGATAGGTAAGTAGTGCCCTCTTCGATGTCCTTCGAAGTTGTTGACTGAAGCGAGTTCATAGTGAGAATCTTCTGGTCGCCTGAATTAGTATTCTCCTTAACTGTCTCAGCAATATCGTGGTCCGCGCCTTCGATAGTCAAGATAGCAGGAAGTCCGAGCTCGTCAACCTTACCTGCAAGGAAGATAACTGTGTCGAAGCTTGCCTCTGACTCAGCAGAGCAACCTGCAAATGCTGCGTAATAATTTAGTCCGTAATCGTCAACCATGTAACGGAATGGGAATCTGTCGCCGAAGAGAATTGTATCCTTTGATCCAGCGTCCACAGCTGCCTGGTACTCTGCATCGAGAGCATCGAGCTCAGCCTTGTAATCCTCATAGTTGCTCATGTAGTAATCCTTGTTTGCTTCGTCGATTGTTCCGAGCTGAGTTGCTATTTCCTCACAAAGCACTGAAGCATTCTTCAGAGAGAGCCATACATGCTCATCCTTCTCTTCCTCGTGCTCATGCTCTTCGCCATCCTCGTGATCTGCATCTTCATGCTCTTCGACATCTTCGTGATCTGCATCCTCATGCTCTTCGCCATCCTCGTGATCTGCATCCTCATGCTCCTCACCTTCTTCATGATTGTGCTCGTGCTCCATACCTTCGACGATCTCCTCATTCTTAACGCTGTCACCCAGCACATCGAGAAGGTTGATTACAACCATGTCTTCATTTTCAGCAGATGCAAGAACATCCTCAACCCACTCGTCAGACTCGCCGCCGACATATACAAACATGTCGCATTCCTTGATCTTCACGATATCCTCAGCAGTTGGCTGGTAGCTGTGAAGGTCAACGCCATTATCAAGAAGCAGCGTCATATCAGCATTTTCAGCCTTGTCGCCAAGAAGTGTCTTAACCCAGTCATACTCAGGGAATATAGTAGTAACTATCTTCATAGACGTATCAGAAGCATCACCGCTTGTTGATGCATTTCCGTCTGTAGAAGCTGCCTTCTTTGCATCCTCCTCTATGTCGACTACGGCAGTTGTATCATTTTCGCTCTCCGCAGGTGTGCTGCCGCAACCTGTAATGGTTCCAAGCGCCAGCGCGCCGGTAAGAAGTCCTGCTAACCATTTTCTCTTTATCATAATTTCCTCCTTATTCCAGGGTCCCCCTTTGAAACTTAAAATGAAATAAACAATAGACAAAATATATTTTGCAACACGTTTGCAATTTTCTGCAACACAGTTGCATATTATAGGGAGTTAGTTTCAGTTTGTCAATAACTTTTGCAAATATGTTGCAGTTTTTATTTATTGAATGAAGAATATCAAAGAATATCAAAATATAAAGATAGATACCAAAGTATAAAAGAATATAACAAAATATAAAGATAGATACCAAAGTATAAAAGAATATAACAAAATATAACAAAATATAACAAAACATAACAAAGTATAAAAGAATATAACAAAACATAAAAAAGTATAAAAATACAAAAAGACCACATCAGATAACTCTGACATGGTCCTATAAGTCACATATTTACTTTTATTTAGTCTGCTGCATCCGTCACATTTTTACTATGATTTAGACTTGCTGCAATCTTCACATTTGCCAACAATCATTGTCTTGGAAGCGTTGATGTCCAGTCCATAAAACTTATGCAGCTTCTCTTCGAAATCGTCGACGAAATCATTTTCGAGATGGAATATCTTGCCGCACTCACTGCACTGCGCATGTATATGTTGGTCGCAATGCTGATGCTCCTCCGAGTACTGATAGTACCACGCATCCTGGTTTGGCTCCTTGTAACGCATGAGCTCCCCCTGCTCGCACAGGCGATCAAGATTACGATAAATCGTAGTGCGGTTGATACCCTCAACCTCGTCCTTCAGGTAATTATATATCTCGCGCGCAGTGAATCGCTTGCCCGAATGCTCCTTCAGGTACGCCACAATGCACTCTCTCGCTTTAGTCTTGTACGGATTCTTCACTTCTTTTTCTTTGTTCGTATCCTTCACGTCTTTTGCTTTCTTCGTATCCTTCAACACTTTACCTCATTTATGAAATGAATCATTCACTTTCTAATCCCCATAAATGAAATTATAGCATTTTACTCTGAATATTGACAATACAATTATCTACATAGCCTACAGTCCTTTTTCCTTCTTATACTCAGTTACATTTGTCTCCAGAACTGTCTTTCTTATAGGAAGAATTCTACCAGGCGAAACTGATAGTTCATCATAACCCATTGCCAGGAAATCTTTAGTAAGACTAAGGTCAGCTCCTAACTCACCACAGATTCCTGCCCATGCTCCATGTCTATGAGCAGCATCTGCTATCATCTTCAGCATTTTCAGAATTGCCGGATGATGTGAATCATAGAAATCATCCAGTGACCGGTTCTGTCTGTCTATTGCCAATGTATACTGTGTAAGGTCATTAGTTCCTACACTAAAGAAGTCAACTTCTTCTGCAAGCTCATCAGCAATAATTACAGCCGCCGGAGTCTCTATCATAATACCCAGCTCAATATTCTTATCATAAGATAATCCATCAGCATCAAGAGATTCTTTGACTTCTTCAACTATCTTCTTAATCTTCTTTACTTCATCCACCGATATGATCATCGGAAACATAATTGATATCTTACCAAATGCACTGGCTCTAAGTATTGCTCTAAGCTGCGTCTTAAAAACTTCAGGTCTTGTAAGACATATTCTTATAGCACGAAGTCCCATAGCCGGGTTCTCTTCTTTCGGTAACTCGAAATAGTCTGCCTGCTTATCTGCACCAATATCCAAAGTTCGAATGATAACTTTCTTTCCAGCAAGGGTTTGCGCAACCTGCTTATATATTGCAAACTGTTCTTCCTCAGTAGGATAATCGTCAGATTCAAGATATATAAATTCCGATCTAAAGAGACCAATTCCGCCTGCATCATTCTCCATCACAAGGCCAAGGTCCTTAGTATTTCCAATATTGGCATAGAGATTGATCTTCTGTCCGTCCAGGGTAATATTATCTTTCCCCTTTAATCTCTCAAGAAGATTCTTCTTTTCTTCTTCCTGAAGAAGCAGCTTCTTCTTTTCAGCAAGAAGCTCCTGGTCCGGTTCTACATAAACCTTTCCTTCATATCCATCAACTACCGCCAGTTTCCCATTGACTTCGTCAGACAGCGGAATAGGACAGCCAATAATTGCAGGAATGCTCATTGTTTTAGCCAATATAGAAGTATGTGAATTAGCAGATCCATGGACAGTAACAAAGGATAAAATCTTATCCTTATCCATCTGCACTGTTTCTGACGGTGCCAGATCATCCGCCACAACTATTACAGGTTCATCTGTCTCGATTCCACCAGATCCAGCCCCTAATAATGCATTAAGCACACGCTCAGTTATATCCTTTATGTCAGCTGCTCTTCCACGGAAGTATTCCTCTTCCATTTCAGCAAACATTTTGGCAAAATTATCACCAGTCTGAGCTACAGCATACTCTGCATTAACCTCTTCTGTATCTATTATATTTTCAACAGACTCAATATAATCCTCATCATCAACCATCAGCTGATGTGCCTCAAATATCTCAGCCCCCGATTCTCCCACTTCTTTTACAGCCTTTTCATAAAGTCCCTTCAACTGCTCTATTGCCACCTCTCTGGCATCAGCATAACGCTTCTTCTCAGCTTCCGGATCATCCACCTTTATCCTTTTAACTAATTGTTCTTGTTTCGTATAAACACTGATTTTACCTATGGCAATACCCTCAAATACAGCTTTTCCATCATATATGATCATGATCTTACTACCTCCTCACTATAGACATATGTCGGAGCTGCCCCATAGAGGAAACTCCGACATCAAAAAATCAGTTGTTACCTTTCAAAGTAAATCCAAGAGGGATCATAATTCTTTAGAAATTAGCTTTCATGAATGCTTCGATTGCAGCCACAGCCGCATCCTCATCATCGCCTTCTACCTGAATT
>Ga0256405_10003330_pt1 | contig 33479 bp, 21 predicted proteins | sample RumenRJG_02DNA_FD_189096 | JGI IMG/M metagenome (GOLD analysis project Ga0256405, IMG submission 189096) | Bovine rumen microbial communities from Lethbridge, Alberta, Canada - RJG_02 | ecosystem: Host-associated > Mammals > Digestive system > Stomach > Rumen | place: Canada: Alberta...
TTGGTGCGAAAGAAGGGACTCGAACCCTTACGCCTTGCGGTACAAACACCTGAAGCTTGCGCGTCTACCAATTTCGCCACTTTCGCATTATCTGTGTGATCCCGATGAGATTCGAACTCATGACCACCGGCTTCGGAAACCGATACTCTATCCACCTGAGCTACGGGATCATCGTCATCACAAAAGACAGAGGCATTATATCAACATTATTCAAAAATACAATAAGAAAAGGTAAAATATTATAAATTATGTTAATTAGGTAGAGTATCGGTATGTCATTTGATAAAAGACTTGCATTCAGAGGCATTAGAGCCCTCTATGGCAATGAAATATTTGAGAAACTGCAAAACACCCATGTAACCGTCCTTGGAGTCGGAGGAGTTGGTTCCTGGTGTGCAGAAGCACTGTGCAGAACCGCTATTGGAAAACTTACCATAATTGATTTTGACACCATAGAAATCACTAACTTGAACCGTCAGCTCCATACAACTACAAAAACAGTAGGATCGTATAAAGCAGATGTTCTTTCATCTCGCCTTTTGGAGATTAACCCAGAGATTGAGCTTGATGTAATAAAAACTCAGATGACTCCAGATAATATTGATGAAATCATGAAAGACAGATGTGATTATGTATGTGACTGCATTGATGATATCGAAGCTAAAGCTTATGTCTGCAACTATCTTTTTAAGAAAGGATCTACTTTCATAGTATCAGGCGGAGCCGGCGGAAGAATCGATCCTACTCTTCTTAAAATTGGAGATGTCGGCACAGCAAACGGCGATGCTTTAATCTCAAAACTTCGTACTAAGCTAAAAAAAGAATACGGTTTTGTTGGCAGTGGCCAAAAATTCAAAATCGCCTGTACTTTTTCCAATGAAAAGCCTATATACTCTTCTAAGGAAGAATATTTAAGCGGTGAATTTCCAGCCTTTGGGGCATCCATGTCGGTAACAGCATCTGCAGGACTCTTAATCTCATCCTGGATGTTAAAGCAGATAACAGGCATGTAACACTAAATACATAATAACCAATAAGCAATAAGAAACATTAGGATACAAGATGTTAGAACAAGAGTTTGAAAAAGATAAACAAAAGATGCTTTCTTTACTGCCAGACTACCTTTCAAGCAAAGGTATTAACGTTGGCGCAAACTTTACCTGTCTGAATCCTGACGACAAGGCTCATATTCCTACTATGACCTATGTTAAGGATAAAAATATCGTATCCTGTTTCCACTGTAAGAATACCTACAATATCTTTGACCTGATAGGTATTGAATATAATCTTCCTACTTTTGCACAGCAGTTTACAAAGGCTCATGAGCTTTTCATCGGCAGTGTTCCATTAGGCTATATTGAGATCTTAAAAAAGCAGGCTCTTGCTCAGTTAAGTCCATCCAAGGGGTTTTCAAAACCAACATTTGAAATCACTCAGGATCGCCAGATAGTTCAGCCAACTCCGCCATTTGGTGGCAGCACTCCACAGGTAAATCATGCAGCACCTGTGCAGAGAGAGACTGTTCCATCATTTGGATTTGCAGATCAGAATGATCTGCAGCAGATGCCAGAGCGAAGAGAAAGCATTTCATTTAACACAATTTCTCCTTTTGATGAGGCAAGATTAAGACCATTTAACCAGAGAGTCACCAGTGCACAGAACAGCGTGCAGCAAAATATGGGAAACAATGGTTTTGCAGCACAAAACCAGAACCCGGGTCAGTTAAATCAGACTGCCCGCTCTCCATTTAGCTTTTCAGATGTATCAAATGGTACACCTCGCTTTGGAGAAAGTCAGAACACGGTATTTCAGAACTATACTCCTGACAATACCTCTTTTGACTTTACCGATTACATCAATCAGTGTGCAAATAATGTTTCCAAGTCAACCTACTTTACCTCAAGGGGTTTAAGCGAATCTGTAATTCACAGATTCAAGCTTGGTATTGATGAGCATTTTCAGGCTGAACTCGATTCCCTTGCACCTCAGCGTTACTGGAAGGCTGCTATTATCCCTTACGGTATCCATGGTTACTGTGTAAGAAATACAGAATCTTCTGTTGATGAAAAACGTGACCGCTACAAGAAGAAGGGTATTTTTGACATCTTCAACCATGAAGCTTTAGAACAGCCTGGCACCATCTTTATTACTGAAGGTGAGTTTGATGCCTTAAGTATTGAAACCTTAGGCTGCAGAGCCATTGCCCTTGGTGGTGCTTCCAACATCAGACAGCTTATTGAAGCAATCAGAGAGTGTAAGGAAGAGCACACCTACTACATCTGTCTTGATAATGATGAAGCCGGAATGGAAAGCACCAAGCAGATTGCAGCGCAGCTTTACCAGCTGAAAATCAACGCAAAGATTATCAATCTTGCTCATCCATACAAGGACATTAACGAAGCCTTATGCAAAGCACCAGAAGGCTTAAGAAACCGTGTGGCTAATCTTGATAAGATTTTAAGTTTCTCTCTTGAATCTCTGACAAGAAAAGAACCTGAGACACGCTATATTCTCTCATCACAGGATCTGCAGACATTAAGCTTATCTGCAGCCCTGTATACCATGACAGCAAAACCTCAGGTATTAAGAAGACTTGTATCTGATATTATCAAGAACCGTCAGCAGGCTATTGTGTACGCATCTTCAAGACCATCCAGGAATTATCTGTCACGCTTTTTAACTGAAGGACAGACTGTTTTTGATGCAGCACAGTGGAACGCATTAAGATTCCTGGAAATCGGTGAAGATGACATCGATTCAAAGATTTTCTCAGGCATAGAGTCACAGATCCTGCAGGGAAACAGCTCTTTCGTGACAATTGTGGATTTATGTTCACTATCTGAGGACAAAGTAGATACAACTTTAACCAAACTCAACAATCTATGTCAGGTAAACGGTGTCTGCCTGATTGCCTTGTGTTCAGAAGGAATCAGAGCAAAAGCAGAGGGAGTATCGATACAGAACCTTGAAATTGAGGTTAATGAGCAGGGTGATTATGTTGTAAACACTTTGGATAACCTCTGTCGCAAGGTCTCTTTTGTCTGTCCAAAACTCTAAACAATGAAATTAAATGATGCACAGCAGTCCGCTGTAAATTATGTCAGCGGACCATGTCTGGTCCTTGCAGGTGCCGGATCTGGAAAAACCAGAGTTATCACCACAAAAATCGTAAGTCTCATTCGCGATCACAATATCGCACCAGTAAATATCCTTGCTGTAACCTTTACAAACAAAGCTGCAGCAGAAATGCGTGAGCGTGTAAAAAAGGAAATAGGAAAAGAATCAGCAGGACAAATCACCATCTCAACCTTTCATTCTTTAGGACTTAATATTCTTAAAGTTGAATACGCATCCATAGGTCTAAGCCGCAATTTCACCCTCTTTGACCAGTATGACAGCCTTAAGGTTATAAAAGATCTGGTAAGAGAAAACTACCCTCAGCTTCTAATCGATAACTCTGAAAAAGAAGTAATTGAGGATATTGCAAATGATATAAGCAATTTTAAATCATCCCTGCTGCGACCAGAAGATATAAAGACCAGAACCATCAGAGTGGAAATCTATGATGCCTACGAGAAATATCTTCAGGCATGTAATGCAGCTGACTTTGAAGATTTGATTTTTAAAACTACTCTGCTTTTAAGAGACAACGAAGATGTTCGTCAAAGGTGGGCAACTGCCTTCAGGTATACCCTGGTTGATGAATATCAGGATACAAATGAAACTCAGTACCAGCTTTTAAAATTCCTGACTTCAAAATATAACTGCTTTACTGTTGTTGGAGATGATGACCAGTCAATCTATGCCTGGAGAGGAGCAAGACCCGAGAACATCAAGGTGCTCGCTTCAGACTATAAAAACCTGAAAGTTATAAAACTCGAGCAGAACTACCGCTCTACCCAGCATATTTTAAACTGTGCCAATACGCTGATTTCACATAATGACCATGTCTTTTCAAAGACTCTGTTTACCAAAGAGTCACAGGGAAGAAAAGTTCAGGTTATGGAAACACAAAATGATCAGGCAGAAGCTGAACGAGTGGTACAGCAGATACTTTCTCACCAGTTCAGAAACAGAACAGAATGGAAGGATTATGCCGTTCTCTACCGTAGCAATTCCCAATCAAAAGTACTTGAAAAAGCTTTCCACGAAGCCAGAATTCCCTGTTTCATTACCGGTGGAACAAGTTTCTTTGAACAGGTGGAAATCAAGGATATGCTCTCATGGTGCAGAGTTATCTGCAATCCATATGACGATGCAGCTTTGCTGCGCGTTATAAATGTTCCCCGTCGCGGTATCGGCCACGAAACCATCAATGCTCTTTTTGACAGAGCCAGAGAAACAGGCCTTTCTCTTTATGAGTGCGCTTTAAACCCCAATATTACTAACACTCTTTTACCCAAACAGAAAAAAGCTCTTGCCGAATTTGTGCTTTTGCTTACCAATATGCGCAACTACATCTTAAATGAAAAAGATCAGAAACTGGCTCAGGATCTGGTTGAGCTTATTGGATACAACTCCTACATTAAGGCCAATACCGAAAGCAAAGTGGCAATTGAGGTAAAAACCAAGAATGTAAAAACACTGCTATGCTGGATTGAAGATCTGATTAACGGCAGACGAGGCGGAGAAAAACTTAATTTCATCGAAGCTGTGGATAAGCTCGGACTTAGAGAAATGATGGACAGACAGTCTGATGATAAAGACAATGATGCTGTACAGATGATGACGCTGCATGCATCAAAAGGTCTTGAATTTCCATATGTTTTTTTAGTTGGTATGGAAGAAGGTTCGCTTCCCCACAAGAACTCTCTGCCTACCGATGAAAATCCAGATAATGACAACGTTGCTGAAGAACGTCGCCTTGCATATGTTGGAATTACCAGAGCGCGCAAAGAACTTACCATTCTGCTTGCAAAACAGGGTAATGCCAGAGGCTCATCGCCAGAGGCTTTAAAACCAAGTCGATTCCTTGCTGAGCTGCCTGTGGCTGATATTGAGTATTATGCTATCGGACAGAAGCCTGTATCAACTGTAGAGATGAATAAGAGAGATATTGATGAGGCGTTGCGCCAGCTCAATGAATTCTTGTAAATTATACAGAAACAGCAAAAAGCCCCGCAATTGCGGGGCTCTTCAATTCAGATTGTTAAAGATTAGTTGTTACCAACAGAAATCTTCTTCATGTCTGACATGTAAGCGCGTAACTTGCGACCTACAATCTCGATTGGGTGGTTGCGGATTGCATCGTTAACGTGAATTAACTCAACGTTATCAACACCATTATCACCGCCTAAGGTCTCACCAAATACGTCTAACTTAACGTTGCTCATGAAGTCCTTTAACATAGGAATTGCAGCGTTAGCGAATAAGTAGTTACCGTACTCAGCAGTATCTGAAATAACAACGTTCATCTCGTATAAACGGCGACGAGCGATGGTGTTAGCAATCAGAGGTAACTCGTGTAATGACTCGTAGTATGCTGACTCTGGGTAGATACCTGACTTGGTCATGGTCTCGAATGCCAGCTCAATACCAGCCTTTACGAATGCTACTAATAAGGTGCCCTTATCGAAGTATTCCTGCTCAGAAATCTTAGCATCTGATGAAGGAGCATTCTCGAATGCGCACTTAGCGAAGTTCTCTCTCCAGGTTAACAGATTCTTGTCATCGTTAGCCCAGTCTTCCATCATAACACGTGAGAATTCACCTGACTCGATGTCATCCATGTGCTTTAAGTAGAGGTCTGCTAAGATGGTCTTGATTTCCTCAGCCATGTAGAAAGCCTTTACCTTAGCTGGGTTTGACAGACGATCCATCATATTGGTGATACCACCCTGCTTTAATGCCTCACAGATGGTTTCCCAACCGTACTGTAATAATTTGCAGGTGTAAGCTGGATCAGCACCTAAAGCTACAGCGTGATCGTAGCATAATACGGTAGCAGCCTGTAAAACACCACATAAGATAGTCTGCTCGCCCATTAAGTCTGACTTAACTTCAGCTACGAATGATGAACGTAAGCAGCCAGCTCTGTGACCACCGGTACCAGCAGCCCAGGCCTTTGCATAATCCCATGCGTCGCCGTTAGGATCGTTCTCAGGGTGAACAGCGATTAAGGTTGGAACACCGAAGCCGCGCTTGTACTCTTCGCGAACCTCAGTACCTGGAGACTTAGGAGCAACCATACATACTGCTAAGTCCTTACGAACCTGCATACCAAGCTCAACCATGTTGAAGCCGTGTGAATAGCCTAAGCATGCGCCAGCCTTCATTAAAGGCTGAACAGCGTTAACAACAGCCTCGTGCTGCTTATCTGGAGTTAAGTTGATTACGAGATCAGCAGTTGGGATTAACTCTGCATAGGTACCAACCTTGAAACCATTCTCAGTTGCTCTCTTCCATGAAGCACGCTTTGAATCGATAGCTTCCTGACGTAATGCATAGCTTACATCTAAGCCTGAATCACGTAAGTTTAAGCCCTGGTTTAAACCCTGAGCACCGCAACCGATAATAACAACCTTCTTACCCTTTAAGAAGTTGCAGCCATCAGCAAACTCTGAACGATCCATTAACTCGCAGCAACCTAACTGAGCTAACTTTTCGCGTAAATTCAATGTATTGAAATAATTGAAATTAGCCATTTTTAACCTTCAACATGAATAAATGAAAAAAATTTTGATTAATACCCGATGGGAATTTGTTTTATTATAGCAGATTTTTATAAAATGGCATATAATTTCTTTTATATTGCAGTTTTTGCAATACAAGTTGGATTTTAGGAAAAAAGTGATTGATTTAAAAGACGCTCAGGCCTTCTTAAGACTGTGTGAAACCTCAAACTTAACCAGAACCGCGACACTGTGTAATGTCAGCCCTTCTACGCTAAGCCGCACCTTAAGCAAGCTTGAAAAGGAATTAAAGACTACTCTGTGCATTAGAGACAAAAAAGGTATTTTCATTACCGAGGCAGGACACAGATTCGAAGCTTTTGCCAGAAAGACCTTAAATGACTATGCCGATCTGCAGAAGGAACTTGGCCATAACTCCAAGTCTATCTCAGGCATTGTTAAAATCTACTGCTCAGTTACAGCCTCATACCTGTTTATTCCCCGCCTTTTAAATGAGCTTCACCTTACAGCACCAAATCTTGAGGTAAAACTGGAGACTGGTGATCCTGCTGATGCTCTTAACAAGCTAGAAGATCCTGATACAGACTTTGTAATCAGTGCTCTGCCAAATGAGATCCCGGACAACATCAAATATGTTGATCTTGTAACTTTCCCTTTAATCCTGATTGCACCTAAGAAACCTCTATTTACAACAGGTAATGATTTGACCCAGGATATTTCCGGGGTGCCTTTTGTAATGCCTGAAAAAGGACAGTTAAGATACGAGGTGGAAAAGTATTTCAAAACTCTTGAAGCAGCACCTCATATTTATTCAGAAATATCAGGTCACGAGGCAATTGTATCGCTTACAGCCTTAGGCTTTGGCCTTTCTGTAGTTCCAAGGCTGGTATACGAACTTTCACCATTTAAAAATGATGTAGTGATTGTAAAGGAACTGCCATGGTCCAACTTCAGAGTGGCCCTGTGCTCATTAAAAAACCGGGCCAAAGATCAGAATATCAAGGTTATAAATGATCTGGCAGCACGACTTGCACCAAGCTTTACACCTGATCTCACACGCAGACGCGGTGACAATTAAATTTTGCTAAAAGCCTATTAGCTTGAACAATATTAAACCGTTTTCTTTGAGTTTGTGCAATTAGGTCTCTTATAAGTTATAATGTTTAAAATGTGTTAGCTTTTTTCAACTGTGCAAAGTTTACAAAAAGCAGGAATTTCGTCTAAATCAAGGAGATGACAGAATGTTCTACGGTATTAACCCAACTCAGACTGAGGCATGGAAAAAACTTACCGCTCACTTTGAAGCAACCAAAAACCGCACCTTAAAGGATCTGTTCAATCAGGATCCTTCCCGTTTTGACAAGTACTCACTTACTATCGCTGACGGTGATATCGTTGCAGACTATTCAAAGAACATCGTTGATGAGACCACTTTAAATCTGTTACTCGACCTTGCAAAAGAAACCAAGTTAAAAGAGAACATCGATGCTATGTTCTCAGGTGAGATTATCAACCGCACTGAAGGCAGAGCTGTACTTCACACCGCACTGCGTAATTTCTCAGGCAACAGCGTATTAGTTGACGGCAAGGATGTAATGCCTGGCGTAAAGGCTGTTTTAGACAAGATGAAGGCTTTCTCTGAGAAGGTAATCTCTGGCGAGTGGAAGGGCTATACCGGTAAGGAAATCACTGATGTTGTTAACATCGGTATCGGTGGTTCTGACTTAGGTCCTGTAATGATTACTGAGGCTTTAACACCTTATCACACCAGATTAAAGGCTCACTTTGTATCAAACATTGATGCTACCCACATTGCTGAGGTATGCAAGAAGTGCGATCCTGAGACCACTTTATTCTTAATCGCATCTAAGACCTTCACAACTTTAGAGACCATGACCAATGCTCACACTGCACGTGACTGGTTCTTAAAGAAGGCTAAGGATGAGAAGTTCATCGCCAAGCACTTCGTTGCTCTTTCAACCAATGAGAAGGGCTGCGTAGAGTTCGGTATCGATCCAGACAATATGTTTGAGTTCTGGGACTGGGTTGGTGGCCGTTATTCATCATGGTCAGCAATCGGTTTATCAATCGCTTTAGCTTGTGGCTTTGACAACTTCGAGGCATTCTTAAAGGGTGCCTACGAGTATGACTGCCACTTCAAAAATGCTCCATTTGAGAAGAACCTTTCAGTTATCCTCGCTTTAGTAGGTATCTGGTACAACAACTTCTACAAGTTTGAGTCAGAGGCAATCTTACCTTACGATCAGTACATGAGCCGTTTCCCAGCTTACTTCCAGCAGGGTAACATGGAGTCAAACGGTAAGTACATCGATAGAAACGGCAACAAAGTTGACTACGAAACCGGTCCTATCATCTGGGGTGAACCAGGTACCAATGGTCAGCACGCTTTCTACCAGTTAATTCACCAGGGCACCAAGGTAATTCCTTGTGACTTCATTGCACCAGCACGCAGCCACAACCCAATCGGTGACCACCATGTTAAGTTACTGTCAAACTTCTTCGCTCAGACTGAAGCTTTAGCATTCGGCAAGACTGAAGAGCAGGTAGTAGCTGAGTTCAAGTCAAAGGGCAAGGCTGAGGCTGAGTACAAGGATATCGTTCCATTCAAGGTATTCGAGGGTAACCGTCCTACCAACTCATTCTTAGTTAAGGAAATTACTCCTCGCACCTTAGGTATGTTAATTGCCATGTATGAGCACAAGATCTTCGTTCAGGGCTCAATCCTCAACATCTACTCATTCGACCAGTTCGGCGTTGAGTTGGGCAAGCAGCTTGCCATGAAGATTATTCCTGAGTTAGAAAGTGCTGATGTTATCTCATCACACGACAGCTCAACCAATGGCTTAATCAATGCCTACAAGAAATTAAAGTAATACAGTTTCTTATTTTGTTACACATAAGGCTCATCGCAAGATGAGCCTTTTTTTTCTTAAAAATAGATATATTTAATAGAACGAAAGAAAAAGTAAATACCATTTAGCAGTATTTGGTAAAATAACTTTAGTTAGTAAATTTTTGAAAGTATCTATGGATAAGCAGCTGTCATACATTCCTTTACACGTGCGTTCATGCTACTCCATCAATGATGGTCTGCAGAACGTGGGTGATATCGTAAAGAAAGCCGATAAACTTAAGATCCCAGCCATTGCCGTTACTGATTTTAACAACATGGCAGGCTTTGTCAGATTCTATAACGCATGTTATGGAGCTGGCATCAAACCTATTATGGGTGCTGATCTGCAGGTAAAGGAAGATTCAAAACCAGGAGAGAAAGACAGGATCTTCTCTGTCACCCTCCTTGCCATGAATTCTACAGGTAAACAGAATCTGTATGACATTCTCTCTGCAGCCTGGCTTGACACTGGCAGCCCTGATATTGCTGATGTCTGTGCAAAAGTATCAGATCTGTGGAAGTACTCTGAAGGCATTATTATGCTCAATGGATTCAGAGGTGATATTGCCTCTTTCCTAAGAGAGGATAATAAGGTAAAACTTCAAGAACGCCTTGATAACTATAAGAAATATTATGGTGATCGTTTCTGTTTTGAGATCACCAGAACCAATCGTGAAGGCGAAGGTGAATTCGAGGTTGCAGCTTTAGATCTCTGTATTAAATACGGTTTTATTCCGGTAGCATCAAATGACACCCGTTTTATGAACGGTCCTGATGATATTCCTGCAGATGGACTTACAGACTACTACGTTCATGATATTCGAGTTTCCATTCAGCAAGGTGTGCAGAAAGGAAACAGAGACAACGCAAGAAACTACAGTCCAGAGCAGTACTTAAAGTCTCCAGAGCAGATGGCAGAGCTCTTTGCAGATCTGCCTGAGCTTTTACAGAACACCAGAGCCGTTGCACAAAGATGTAATGTTGAAATTGAACTTGATGTTCCAAGACTTCCCCGTTATGACACAGGTGATCTCTCAACTGACGAGTGTCTGATTCAAAAATCCAAGGAAGGACTTGAAAAGCGTCTTGAATTCCTGTTTCCAGATCCCAAAGAACGAGCTGAAAAGCGACCAGCATATGACGCAAGATTAAAGACAGAACTTGACGTTATTATTCAGATGGGATTCCCAGGCTACTTCCTCATCGTGATGGAATTTATTCAGTGGTCCAAAGACCATGGAGTTCCAGTAGGACCTGGTCGTGGTTCCGGCGGAGGTTCACTTGTAGCCTATGCTCTTACCATTACCGACTTTGACCCTCTGCGTTTTGACCTCTTCTTTGAAAGATTTTTAAACCCAGAGCGCGTTTCAATGCCTGACTTTGACGTTGACTTCTGTCAGAGAAAACGTTATTTGACGCTGCAACATGTAGTAGATCACTACAGACGTCCGGATGGACAGGTTTCTGTATCCCAGATTGCTGCCTTCGGTACTTTAGCGCCAAAAGCCGCAATTCAGGGTGTAGGCAGAGCTATCGGTGTGCCTTTAGGTCAGGTGCGCCGTGTGGCAGGCTTAATTCCAGAAACACCAGGTACCACATTTAATGCCTGTTTCGGTCTTGATAAAAAGGGTAAACCTATTACCGATCCAAAAGATATTGTGGCACCTGACTTTATTCAGTTCTACAATCAGGCAAAGTTAAACGATGATAAGGAATCAGTTGAACTTATTAACGTATCAGCAAGACTTGAAGGTGTAATAAGAAGCATCGGCAAGCATGCTGCCGGTGTGGTTATTTCACCTACCAGAATCTCTGAGTTCTCTCCTATCATGCTTGACTCTGACGGCAAGCCAATTACCCAGTATGACAAGAAGGATGTAGAGCACGCAGGTCTGGTTAAGTTTGACTTCTTAGGTCTTACCACCCTTACCATCATCGATGATGCCAAGACCATGATTGATGCAAAACTTGCTCGTGAAGGCAAGCCTCCTATCAACATTGCAGCAATCCCATATGATGATGAAGAATCATTCAAGATGATTCAGGAAACAGAAACTACTGCAGTGTTCCAGCTTGAATCTACCGGTATGAGAAAGCTCATTGGCCGTATGCAGCCAGACCGTTTTGACGATTTGGTAGCGCTGGTTGCTTTATACCGTCCAGGACCTTTAGAGTCAGGAATGGTGGATCATTTCGTTAATCGTAAGCATGGATTAGAAGAGGTAAGCTATCCTCTTCCTGAAGCTCAGGATCTTGATTTAAAACCAATTTTAGATTCCACCTACGGCGTTATTGTGTACCAGGAACAGGTTATGCAGCTTGCTCAGGTACTGGCAGGCTACACTTTAGGCGGTGCAGACATTCTGCGTCGAGCCATGGGTAAAAAGATCCCTTCAGAAATGGCAGCGCAGCTTGATGTGTTCATTCGAGGCGCCAAAAAGAAAAACAAAGATATTGCTGTTATGAAGCAGATCTTCGATCAGGTACAGAAGTTTGCAGCTTACGGTTTTAACAAATCACATTCAGCAGCCTACGCGCTGGTAGCATGGTGGACTTTATATCTAAAGGTACATTATCCGGCTGAATTCCTTGCTGCCATGATGACCGCAGACTGTATGAAGACTGAAAAGCTCATCTCCTACATCGGTGAATGTCATCGACTTGGTGTAGATGTAAACCCTCCAGATGTAAACTCAGGTAAATTCTACTTTGGAGTTGATTTAAAGGGTAATGTAATTTACGGATTCTCTGCAATCAAGGGCGTTGGTGAAAACCTTGTAAACCACATTGTTGAAGAAAGAGAAAAGAATGGTCTTTATTCAGACTTTTTTGACTTTGTTTACCGTGTTGGTACCAACTACCTGTCAAGGGGTACTTTGGAAGCCCTTATAAAAAGTGGAGCTCTTGATTCAATCGGTCCTAGCAGATCAAAGATGCTCGCATCGATTCAGAGAGCACTTGATTACGCCAAGCAAAAGACCGGCAATGAAGAATCAGGTCAGGGCGATCTTTTTGCCATGCTTGAGGCTGTGGATACCAAGGTACGACCAGAATACGTAAATGAAAGGACCTGGTCAGATAAGGTCAGACTCTTCCATGAAAAGCAGCTTTTAGGTCTGTACCTTTCAGGTCACCCTATCGATCCATACAAGGCAGAGCTTATCCATTACTGTGGTGATACCACCATCAACAATATGATCCCTGGAACAATGGATCAGCCAAATGCTGTTACCTTAGGCGGCGTGGTTATTAACGTAATGCAGCGACTGTCTTCAAAAGACGGAAATAAGTTCTACGCCATCACTCTTGATGACGGAACAGGAACCTTTGAATTTCTGCTCTTTGGAAAGAATGCAGAAAGATTTGCTGAAATTGAAAAGCTCTCTTCAGATAAAAGCGCCAAAGCCAAAAAGAGTGATGAGATCCCTTCACCTCTAATCCTGATCGTATCAGGCATGCTAACCATGTCTGATGAAGGTCAGATGAGACTGAGAATCAAAGAGCTGAATACCCTTGAAGGTCTGAGAGTTTATAACGCCAGAAAGATAACCTTAAACTTTACTCAGAAAATGCTTGATGAAAACATCAATGAAATTGAAGAACTTGTCATGAGAAACAGAATTTCTGTAAAAGAGGTTAACGCCATTCTAAGGCATACCAATGAACCAGAGACAGTAGTTAAAGGCTGTACAGTCAGCATGATTATAGGCAATATGCTCTTAAGACTCAGAGATGATTCTTTCAGAGTTATTCCAAGTGACGATCTGATTGAAGGGTTAATGGATATTTGTGGCAGCAAGAGCGTACATGTAAGCTACTAACTGACTGAAAAACAGTAAGATAAGTCAGAATTATCAAGTAAAAGTAAAGAGCCTTCTTTTAATGTGTAAAAAAGTGGGCTTTCTTTTTTACCAAGAACAAAACTTAAATATGAAGGAGACTGCGACTTATCAAGTGAATCAAAGCGTACGGTCTGCACCTTTAGAGAGGAAGGAAGAAGATAGTAGGACAGATTTGCCTTTACAGGGTTAATCGAAATAGACTGGATATCTACAAGCCCCCTTCCCGATGCCTTGATAACACTCTCCCTTACAGTCCACATGGCAGTAAAAAAGTCTTTTATCTTATCGTTGTCTTCTAAACTCCTGATGTAGGCTTTCTCATCTTCAGACATAACTCTGTCAATAAGACCATCAAGATTCTTTCTGTCTTTTATATACTCAATATCAATACCTGCATATTCATTCTCTGAACTCAGAGCTATACAGACAGTATTCTTTGAATGGGAAATATTGAAATTTGGATAACGGCTTTCTAAAAAGACGGGTTTGCCGCCTGAAACCTTCACCATTTGAGGAAGAGAGTTTAATCTGCAGTTATAAAAGGTTTTTAACATCAAAAGCAAAAGAGCTCTTGAACTTAAAAAAGATTTTCTGCGGACAGGTGTAAAATCTTTGCACTCATCCATAACTGAAAGCTCATAGGATTTGGCTAATTCATAAGCCTCTTCCATGGATGCAAAGACTATATGCATTATCTTGCTCTTAACTTTTCAAAAATTCTAGGATCAGCTTTATTTTCTCCAGAAGAGGCTTTTACCGTCTTTTCTATAGCCTTTTCTTTAGAAATTTCTTCAACCAAAACTGTTTTTTCTGGAGCCTTAGCTTCATTTTTTGCAGAATTCTCGGCCTTTTCCTTTTTAGCAGCTGTTTTAGCTTTATCAGGCTGTTTCTCAATTCCAGATCTGAAGATATGCTTTTTTACAGGGAAATAAACCACATAAATTAAAGCATAAATAACGATACCCTCTATAATTGATGATATTAAAGGCTCTGATGAGAGAAATCTTTCAGAAGCCCCCATCGAGACAAACAGCTCTGCAGCTTTCTTAGGGAATACAATTGCAATTGCAAAAAAGAGATCTGCAAGCAGAATGATTAAGACACCAAGACGAAAATGTCTTGGAACAAAAATGCTTATAAGGCCTAAGCCAAGCAGAGTGACTCCGATTACGGAAAATATGTACTGTGAAGCTGTAATATCGATCATAATCTTTTATTTATTGCTAAAATACAAATGTCATAATTTTATCAGAAAAGGCACATAATGTTTGTTTCAACTCTTGATCCTATAGCTTTTTCCATAGGACCACTGTCCATAAGATGGTACGGTCTCCTCTTCTCTATTGGTTTTATTATAGGTTACTGTATTATGCAGTACTTTTTCAGAAAGAAAAATTATAAAACCGAAGATCTTGATAAGCTTCTAGTTTATATCTTTGTTGGTACAGTATTAGGTGCAAGACTTGCTCACTGCTTTATCTATGAGCCTGATTTTTATTTAAAATATCCTTCCCGCATCCTTATGATTTGGGAGGGTGGACTTGCAAGCCACGGAGGCTGCCTTGGAGTCCTTATTGCAGTGCTGCTTTTCCTGAGAAAAACCAGTTACAGATTTTTAGAACTTGCAGATATGCTGTGCGTACCAACAGCCTTAGTCTGTTCCATGATCCGCATGGGTAATTTCATTAACTCAGAAATTCTTGGTATTCCTACCCATTCAGATACCTATGGTGTTATTTTTGCCGCTATCGGCGACACCATACCAAGACACCCGGTACAGCTTTACGAATGTATCGCCTATTTTGTTATATTCCTGATTTTAGCTACCGTATACCTTGCTTCAAAGAAGCGCCCGGAAGGTCTGGTGTTCGGTCTTCTCTTTACTCTGGCCTTTACTGCCAGATTCCTGCTTGAACCTTTTAAGGTTGAACAGGCAGATTACGACACCAGCAACCTGATGAACGTAGGTCAGCTTCTTTCAATTCCATTTATTATTTTAGGCATCGGTGTCATCATCTATTCATTTAAAAAATACTCAAATCAGAAGGGGAAATAACCATGGCTTTAGAAGTTGTTATTCTAGCTGCAGGCAAAGGTAAAAGAATGCATTCACCTCTGCCAAAGGTTTTACATAAAGTTGCAGCAAAGCCAATGCTTTTACATGTTATTGAGTCAGCCTATGCTCTAAATCCTAAGGCAATCCATGTTGTAGTAGGTCATATGAGTGAACTTGTTGAAAAGATGATCGAATCTTTATCAGACGAGTTAAAGAGCATTATCACCGTTTCCAAGCAGGAAGAGCAGTTAGGTACCGGTCATGCTGTCATGTGTGCCATGCCAAAGGTTAGTGATGACTCTCAGGTGCTGGTTTTATATGGTGACACTCCTTTAACACCGGTAGAGCTTTTACAGGAACTTGTTGATGCAGGAAAGAACAGCCACCTGTGTGTTCTGTCAGCCGTAACCAACTCACCTTCAGGCTATGGCAGAATTATCCGCAACGAAAAGGGACTATTACAGTGCATTGTTGAGGAGAAGGATGCAACAGAAGAACAGAAGAAGATTCAGGAAATCAACACCGGTATGCTTACCGGCAGAGCTTGCGTATTTAAAGAGTACCTCCCAAAACTTAAAAACAACAACAATCAGGGAGAGTATTATCTGACTGATTTATCAGGTATGCTCTCAGAAGAGGGCAAAGATGTTCCTTTAATGGTGGCACCAGATTTTGAAATACTCTCAGGTGTAAACTCAAAGGTTCAGCTGGCATTTGTTGAAAGACTGTATCAGAGAAGAGCTGCAAAAAGACTTCTAGAAAGCGGTGTTACCTTAGCTGATCCTGAAAGATTTGACCTGCGCGGTACCTTAAAGACAGGCAACGAGGTTTTTATCGACATCAACTGTATCTTTGAAGGTAATGTAACCCTGGGTGATAACGTGGTTATCGGAGCAGGCTGTATCATTAAAGATTCTTCAATTGATGAAGGTACCGTTCTTTCTCCTTACACTGTAATTGAAAATTCAGTAATCAAGAAGAGAGCAACCATAGGTCCATTCTCAAGACTGCGTCCTGGTAATGTTCTTGAAGATGAAGTGCATGTTGGCAACTTTGTTGAAGTTAAAAACTCTCACCTGGGGTTAGGAACCAAATCAGGTCATCTGTCCTACCTTGGTGATGCCATTATTGGTAAGGATGTAAATATCGGAGCCGGTACCATCACCTGCAACTATGATGGAGCAAATAAATTCAAGACCATCATTGGTGATGACGTATTTGTAGGATCAGATTCTCAGTTAGTTTCACCTGTTGAAGTTCCTAAGGGGGTTACCATTGCTGCAGGTTCTACTGTAACCAGACATACAAAAATGGAAGAAAATTCTTTAGTTCTAACGAGAGCAGAGACTGTAATTAAAAACACCTATATCCGACCAAAGAAGATAAAAAAATAAAGGAACTTCCGCAATAAAGCACAAATAGGATTCCGTTATGTTTTGTTATAAAGACATAACGGAAAATTTTTATTGATTCTCAATTAAACGGCAGCTCTAACCAAATCTATAATCTCCGTTCCCAAAACTATAACAATTCTGTCAAATATCAATTTTTTGTAATATAAAATTTAATTTTTACAGTAAGTTCTATTCTTTTATCTTTTATAAAAGACTTTCTTATAAAAGTTCAGTGGATCTGATTTTTAGAATTATATAAATGATATATGAATATTATGTGAGTATGATGTTTAATGATAAATTGATAATATATTACAAGTCCATTTATTGTAATAATTAGGCATAAGTAGCTTTTTTATAGACTTTATTAAAAAGATAATGACACACTATGATATTCTGTATCAAACAAACTTAAAAAATTGTTATAGAAAAAGATAGTTTCAATGTATAATGACAATTATAATATTGTTAATATAGATTACATTTTTGCATATTGTCTTCTTTCAATTAGAATAAATATCCGATAATAGATACAGGCGCTTAATAATTATTACTGGTATGGCAGATAAAAAAAGAATTCATCAAAAAATTAAAAGATGCCTTGGTTCAAAACTATCCTTAGAAAGTTTTTTAATCAAAAAAGAAAAGCTTGATTCTATCTATTCAGAGAAAGTTGACAATGTTTTTTCACTGCCATCTGACATTTGCGATCTGGGCATTGCCAATGACTGCGCAATAGGAAGGTATGTTGATTTTCATACCGAAAGTCATTTTGATGACTGTAAAGAACAGTGGCAGAAAATGACAATGAAATTAAAAAATATTTTTTAAAGCTAAAGTCAGCTCTGAACAAAAGACTAAATTTAATGAATATCATTGTGCTTCAGGGAATTAACGGACATGTTGGCACCAGTTCAGTAAGTGCCGCTCTGGCTTATTCCCTTAACAAAATAAACATCAAAACCATTGTGCTGGATGGAGCCTTTGAAAACAGAGGAGCAACTGTCTGTTCTCTGTTTGCAAACGACGATACCCAAACCTCATATGGCTGGTATGATGCTGTACATAATCATAAATCCCTTTCCAACCAAAAAAATAAAAGCAACGTTGTTTTCAGCTATGAAGGCGGGGTTCTTTTTGCCCCAAAAGGAAAGAGTTTTGAGCTTTTAGGGCTGAAGGAAGCAGATGAACTTGCCAGCGATCTTGTAACTACTCTTAATAACACTCAGGGCATAGAGTTTGCCATCATTGATGCCGGACAGAGAAATTCTTCATTCGCAAGAGCCATTGCCGCAAAAGCCCATATGGCAATTACCATCCTTGAAGCGGAAGGAAACAGCCTTAACAGACTCAATGAAATAGAGATTGAGGACAATGAGTACCTGCTTTTAAACAAGGTCACAAGAAAATCAAAGATTATGACTGACATTGTACTGTTACTGCGTGAGTCAAAGATTAAGAATTCACTTTTAAATTCAGACATAAGCTATGATGAGAGCGTAATGAATTCATTTTTATATGATATGCCTTATCCAAGATACTTCTCCGTATCCTCAGCCAGTCTTGATACCGAGAAAGTAATGTTTGAAATCATCCTGATTTGCAATGCGGTAAACGGAAATACCACCTTATGACAGACAGCAGAATCCAGGATCAGGAAGAAATTGATTTAGGTTCCACCTATAAAAGATGGAGACTCAATGGTGTGCCTAAATTTGTCTGTCTTATCAACATCATTGCTCTTGCAGCTGTGTATATGGTTCTGCCACTTGAAAGCAGCGTTTACAGGACACTAAGAGAGCATTTTTACTATCTGTACCCACAGATAAAAAAAGATCGCCCAAGATTTCTTGACCCTGTACGAATTATCATTCAGACAATCTTCCTGCTCTTTGTAAAGCAGTTAAACAAGGAACAGTCAAGTATCGGAAATTTAAGCCATTCTATTGGCGTTGCCGCAACAAAATACTTCATAAATCCTACTAAGAAGATAGCTGAAAAAATAATTTACGTCCTGCATAAAAATGTGGATGATGAACACTCTGCAATGAACAAAAAATCAAACAGCAGAGTTTTTAATTCTCTAATATGCCTTTCCTTTATAAGTACCGCACTGGCTATTACTCAACCTTTTAACGTTGCCTACCAGTTAATCTTTGTGGCGCTGATGTGGATTCTGGCAGTACTTTTAAAGACCGTTAACAGTCGTGTTGCTCTGCTTTTGATGATCTTCATCTCATCAATCATTTCAACCCGCTACATGTACTGGCGTATAACCCAGACAGTTCTTTTAACAGATTTTACAACTTCACTTTTCTCAATCACCCTTCTGTGTGCGGAAATCTACGCCTATCTGGTACTGTTGCTCTCATATTTTCAGGTATGCTGGACTCTGGACAGAAAACCTTATCCTCTGCCAGAAGATGTAAGTCTGTGGCCAACAGTAGACGTGTTTATCCCAAGTTACAACGAGCCTTTGGAAGTTGTAAAGCCTTGTCTTCTGGCTGCACTTGACCTTGACTGGCCTAAGGATAAATTAAAGGTTCACATGCTCGATGACGGCACCAGAAAGGAATTTGAAAACTACTGCAGAGAAATTGGTGTCAACTACATCATCAGAAAGGAACATAACCATGCCAAGGCAGGTAATATCAATCATGCCCTGACATTGACAAACGGTGAAATCATAGCCATCTTTGACTGTGACCATATTCCATCAAGAGCATTCTTGCAGATGACTGTGGGCTGGATGGTACATGACAAGAAGATTGCACTGGTACAGACACCGCACCATTTCTACTCAGATGATCCTTTCGAGAAAAACCTTGATATTAAAGGCGAAGTGCCTGCAGAAAACTCACTTTTCCACGACTTCATTCAGAAAGGTAATGATACCTGGAACGCCACTATGTTCTGTGGTTCCTGTGCCATCATCAGACGAGGACCATTAGAGGAAATAGGCGGAATTGCAGTTGAGACTGTAACTGAAGATGCGCACACATCATTAAGATTAAACAGAAAGGGCTATTCATCAGCATTCCTGAGTATGCCACTGGCTGCCGGTCTTGCAACTGAATCCCTGGCAGACCATATCAATCAGCGTATTCGCTGGGCCCGTGGTATGGTGCAGATCTTCAGAATCGACAATCCTCTTGCAGGAAAGGGACTGACACTGCCTCAGCGACTGTGCTTCCTGAACGCGATGATTCACTTTCTTCACGGTCTGCCACGTATTATCTTCCTGCTCGCACCGTTGCCATTCCTGTTTTTTAATATTTACGTTATCTTTGCCTCAGGCATGATGATTTTTGCGTATGTTCTTCCTCATATCGTGCACTCTACCCTTACCAATCAGAAAATTCAGGGAAACAAGAGATTCTACTTCTGGGGTGTAATATACGAAACGGTTTTATCCTGGTATATTACGGTACCAACTCTCATTGCACTGATATCACCAAAGCACGGTAAGTTTAACGTAACGGCAAAAGGCGCTTCAAATGAAGAAACCTATTTTGACTGGACGGTATCAAAAGCCTATATCTTTATTATCGTATTAAACTTCCTTGGCCTGTTTGTCGGTATCTATAACATTATCTTTGATCCATATTCAGAACCAGGAATCATTCTTATAAACCTGGCCTGGGTATGCTACAACCTGCTGATTCTGGGTGCAGCATCCGCTGTTGCACTTGAACGAAGACAGGTCAGAACCTCTCCTAGAGTAAACTGCAGCATGCCAGGAAAAATTGAGTTTGAGACCAAGGATGGCACAAACCTTATTGATGTGGAGATCACCGATTTTTCTAAGGATGGTCTTGGTATCAGACTGCCAGAGTACAGTTCCTCTTCCCTTAAGATTAACGACCTTCTGGATATCGGCAAAAAAGTTTATATCCATATTAATAACAATAACATCAATTACCGTTTTGAGTGTTCTATACGATTCAGTTCTTCACAGAAACTCGGACTTCTTTTGAATCTTAAAACTTTAAAAGAGAACATCGAATACATCAGAACAACCTTTGCCTGTGCAGACCGCTGGTCACACAGTTTTGAAGATTTGAAACAGGATTCCCTGCTCCATGGTATCCATACCCTGATTACATTTGGTTTAAATGGTTACTTCAAGATGTTAAACAACGTCCCGGTAGGTATTAAGCAGGTTTTACAGTTTATTATCAGCACCCTGATACTGTTTTTCAGTCTGCTGCCGCAGCCTCTTGATCTTTCTAAGGAAAACCCTCTTGAAAAGATTAAAAAGCAAAAAGAGGAACAGAAAAAAAGATCGCAGCAACAGACAAATGATTCAGACAGTCAGTACAAGTCTGAGACACAGAATTTAGACAACAATGGAGCCGACTATGCTCAATAACATCAGAAAAAACATTATAGCTACCTTTGTGGCATTAACTTCTTTTACTCTGTTCTCTGCCCAGGCATCTGAGGATGCTGCTAAAGCAGATACGGGGAAAGCAAGCGCTCAGGCTGTTTCAAACATGCAACAGAGAGTTGAACCTCTGACTGTCACCAGAGTTCATTACCCTATTTCCTCTCTGCAGTGGCTTGATCCTACAGGCGGACTTGCACTTTCTGGTCTGCAGCCTCAGAGAACTGTAAGATTCACCATTAAAAGAGATGAACTTGTAACTGACGCTAAACTTGAGCTTGTATTTACTCCATCACCAAGCCTCATTCCAGTAAGGTCTCAGCTTAACATTCATTTAAACGGTCTTTTAATCAAGTCCATTCCTATTACCAAAGAATCCTTAGGTGTTAAGACAACAGAACTGATTGAACTTGAGTCTCGAGCTCTTACAGATGAAAACCAGATCACCTTTGATTTTATCGGTCATTATACAGATATCTGTGAAAATCCTGTAGATTCAACCATATGGCTGAACGTTTCTGCACAGTCAATTCTGCATCTTGAAAAGCAGAAACTTAACATTGCAAATGATCTTGCTGCTTTCCCTACACCTTTCTTTGATATATACACCAATGAAAAATCAGTTGTGTCAGTTATAATGCCTCAAAACTCAGACAATGAGATGCTAAAGGCTGCCGCAATTGTTACATCATACGGCGGAAAGATTACCAAGTGGCGCGGTGTTGACTATCCGGCATTTATCGACCAGCTTCCTGCCAGTGGTAATGCAATTGTATTTTTAACCAATTCAAACAAGCCTGAATTTTTAAAGGATTATCCTGAAGTTAAGGTTCCAAGTCTGGAAGTTGCTGATATTCCTGGTACCCAGTCAGCAAAAATGCTGATTGTATCTGCTCCTGATTCAGACAAGCTTGTTACAGCTGCCAAGGCATTAGCCAGCGGCACTGTTCTCTTAAGCGGACCTCTGACTGAGGTTTATGACTATGAGGAAGTTGAAAAGCGCAAACCTTATGATGCACCAAACTGGGCTGACACTTCAAAGGTTATCACCTTTGGTTCTCTTGCCGAATATGATCAGCAGTTAAGCTCAAAGGGTTACAACCCAATGCCAATCAACATTGAGTTAAACTTCCCACCAGATCTGTACTTTGTAAACGGTTCACGTATTGATATGAACCTTATTTACAAGTACACCAAGCCAAGTCCATTAGGTCTTTCACAGTTAAGATTTATTACAAACAATCACCTTGTTAGATCTTATCCTCTAAAACCTGAAAGAGAGACAGATATTATTACAGAGAATCTGCCAATTCTTGGTACCCTGAATCTTTTCAACGGTTCAAAGGTTGATACTTCATTTTTAAACCCAAGAAATACTCTGACTTTCGACTTTGATTATTCAATGGTTTACACCTCAAAAATAAATGAGTGTACAACCCAGGTACCTATTCCAAATCAGGTTGAAATTGATCCTAGTTCATCAATTGACTTTACCGATATCTATCACTTTACCAAGCTGCCTAACTTAAACTTCTTCTGGCAGAGCGGTTATCCATTCTCAATCTACGCAGATCTGCAGAATACAGCAGTGTATATTGATAATCCTAACGATGTAACCAAACTGTCAACTTTATTCAATACCGTAGCCAGAATTGCAGCTCAGATTGGATACAGCTGCAACGACATTGATGTATTCACAAAGGTAGATGAAGATGCAATGCATTCCTTCAAAAACAAAGACATCCTGGTGGTTGGCCATATACCTGATGAACTTAAAGACGATGACAACTCAATTCTGGTTTTAGGTTCTGCATATCATGCTTTAAGCACTTCTTTCAATGAGGTTGATGCAACCCATTTTGATACAGAAAGACGCGACGTTAATCAGCGTATCACTGCAAAGGGTGCTGAAGGACTTGGAGCTGTTATTTCATACCGCTCTCCTTTAAATGAAGACAGAACATTAGTTGCTCTGATTGCAGATTCTGACAAGGGTCTTGCAAACATTGCAAAAAACCTGATTTTAAATTCAACCCCTGCAGATCCACGCGGAACCGTTGCTATCTTTAAGGCAGAGCAGGTTCGCAGCTACGATGTAGGCGAGACCTATTTCTTCGGTAACCTTCCATGGTACCAGAGAATTTACTACATTCTCCTTGACAGTCCTTGGGTACTGATGTTCCTGTGTCTGTTCTCTGCAATCATTCTGTGTTACTTATGCTACAGATTCTTAAAGCATATTCAGATTTCACGTCTGCGCAGAAGAGCTTTATCAAAAGAACAGTAAACAGAACTAAAACGAGGTTAACATGAAGATTTATAACAAAAAACTTGTTAAGACACTGCTGATATCTGCTCTTAGTGCTGTTTTACTAACTCCATCATATGCAGCTGATTTAAAAAGAGTCTGGCCTCAGTACCAGTCCTTTATGAGTTCAAGAGCCAAGGACAATGTATTTATCAGCAATCTGAATAATGAGGAATTTGTAAGTTCCGAGATTTATTCATATGTAATGCTCTTTGCTCTTACTCAGAAGGATAAAAACCGTTTTGACGGGCTATTATCTGCACTTGAGACCACTCTGTGCAAAGGAGACATTAAATCAAATCTTCCTTATGCAAGAGTTAAACTCAATAAAAATGGGAACGAAAACAGAGAAGGCACTCTGACCAGAGCCAATCTGTTTATTGCCTATGATTTATATACCGCCTACGAAATGTTTAAGGATGAAAGCTACAGGGAAAAGGCTGACGCCATAGCAGCAATGGTAAAGTCTTCCTGTACCTACGGTCATCCTGTTTTAGGAACAGTTATTCTGCCTTCATATAACAATGTGGCAGATAAAAAAGAAATTACTATTACCCCTAATATTTTTGCTCCGTTTGTAATGCAGAAATTAGGTCAGTATGACATTGATTATCTGTCACTGTATGACAACACCGTTTCTGCAGTTGTAAGAGGAAGTGGTGATGGATTTGCAGCTGATACTCTGACTTTTAACATGGATGGAGATCAGATAATTCGCATAAATTCCATTGGTTCACTGGATGCTCTGCGCTTCTATCTGTGGCTTGGTATTACCTGTGAAAGTGATCCTAACCGCAGACTTCTCATCCCTTTATATGAGAATATGTTAAAGGATATTGAAAAAGATCTGAACGTTCCTGAAGTTGCCAACCTTTATACTCATAAGGTCGGAGGCATCGGAACATTAAGCTACATGGCATCAACCATGCTTCTTGAGAAGAACAAGGAAAAAGACTTCTTCAGAACTGTGCTCAAAAATCACGTATTCAAAAAAGATGAATTATATGCACAGGTAATGACCATGTTTGCTCTGGGCTTTGACAACCACTATTTCAGATTCAGCCATGACGGCAGCTTAGTTTTAGAATACTGATTCTTATGAAGACTATACACAAACTTGCCATTCTGCCACTTATTGCAGGCTCAATGTGCGTACAGGCTAAACCTCTTGATCTGATTGTTCAGGCACCAAAGACTGATCACTCGGAGATGTTTAACCGTCCGCAGTATAATCTGCCTCACAGACAAAAAGGCGCAGACGCTCAGATTGCAAAACTTCAGGAAAATGCAGATTTTGCCAAGGATGTGTATAACCCCAATATTGAACTGTCAGCACTGCAAAAGCTTGGTCTTGTGAAAGGTACCAGCTCCAAGGAGTATCTGATTGAATTTATCCGCTACAAAGTAAAATTAGGCGGAAAAAACCGAGAAGAAGCAAAGGCAGCCTTAGACAAGCTCTGTGAGCTGGAAAAAGACAGTTATGAATGCGTTCAGGGAACCGCTCTTTACGATCTCTCATCACCTCAGATGAAACTGAAGCTTCAGACCTTCTCCATGCATGAAGATCATCGTAATTACGTTGAGGCGGTAAAGTATCTTCATGATCTGATGGGAGTTCCGGTTGAACACGAACTGCGTTTCCGTTATTACAAGATGCTTGGAAATATCGAAGGATCTGAAAACGAAGCCATCCGTGGACTAGTAGGAATTGCAGATGAAATTCCAAGAGATACAGCATTAAAATTTGCAGTTAAAAAAACCATTATCAGATTTAAAGCAAATTACTATGCCAACCGCGGTATAAAAAATATTGATAATAATTCCAAGGTTCATTCTGCCAGAGAGGATATTATCCAGGCAATCAAGCTTGATCCTAATAATCCAGATGCAGAGTACTGGACAGAAATCCTTGTTTATTCAAAATATTACCGCTTAATTGATTCTGGTGATGCAAGCCTTTTAAAGAACAGACCTCAAGAATCAATTAACAGATATCAGGAGGCTGCAAAACTTGGTGTAAAAAGTCCTTATGCCTATGTAGGTCTTGCCCGTTCCTATGCTCTTTTAAATGATGAAAAGAATTTCCTGCACTATAGTGCACTTGCCATTGAGAATTCAAAAAATGAAAGCATCTCAGAGCAGCATCGTATTGCAGCATCATTAAAGGCATTAAAAGCAGATATAATTGCAAGAAAAGGTGAAAAGTTTGAAAATCAAGGCAATTTTGACGCGGCAGCCACCATCTACCGCAAAGCAATCAGCTTTGATAATACCAACCCTTGGCTTGCCTACAGACTTTCATCAGCTCTCTATTCTGAGAATAAGAAAGAAGAGTCACTTGATGCATATAATCTGTTAAATCCTAATGCCAAAAGAGGCCCTGCCTATGCCCATGCCTATGCACTGTCCCTGGCAAGAATCGGCAGACTCAATGAGGCCTACAACATTCTCAAACCTTACGCAAATACTAAAGATGAAGGTATAAGAAATACCTTAAGGCGTATTGAAGAGGAACTGATTATTGAAAAAGCGGTCAAGCTCGATTCAGAGGGCAGAACCGCAGAAGCCCTGGATTTGATTAAAGATATTGATGCAGCATATGCCAAAGCTTTGTGCGGCAATTTTTATGATGCCCTCAATGACAGGGAAAAAGCTATTGAATATTACAAAAAATCCATTCAAATGGATGAAAATCAGGGGTATACAAAACTCAGACTTGCTCAGCTTCTGATTGAAAGTGATAAGAAAAACGAGGCATATGAAATTGCCTCATCCCTTGCAAAATCTGATACTCAGTTAAGCCCTGATAACACTCGTGCATTAGGTCAGATTTTATCTGATCTTAAACATGATGATGAAGCTCTTGAAATATATGCCAGGGCAGTCAAAAAATATGATACTGCTGTGCTCGATATTGAAGAGAGCTCAGATATGCCAATGCAAACTTCAGCTTCCGCTTACAATCAGGAAGATGATTATGCAACAGCGTGGATCCTCCGCAATATGAACAGCATTCTTAAAAAGACTGGAATTCATAATGAGGAAATCGATAAGAACAACAGAAAAGCCCTAGCCATTCTTGATCACCGTAATGATAATTATGAGGATGATAAGGAATTTACCCGTGCAACCAGAACCAGAGACGAGCCTGAAACAGACTGGTTAAGACAATCTGTAGCCTCAAGTGCTGCAGAAGAATATGTTCGTCAGAACATTGTTATCTCTGGAGGTGTCTCCTATCTGAAAGATTCAGGTCATGGAGGATATTCTGACAACAAAGGGCTAATCTCCATTCTGAAGGTAAACTTCCCTCTGTTTGACGGAACTGCGACCATTCAGACTGATACAACCTCTCTTAATGCCGGAACATTATCAGGTGGATCGTATAACGATATGTATGGTTCCTGCTATGTTAACGGCTGCGATGATAATTCAAGGCATAAAAAAACCGGTACCAGTATCGCTTTTGGCTTTGATAATGAATGGCTGCACGCTGATATCGGAACAGCACCAAAAATTTCAGGCAATAAAACCAAATACACTGATATTGTAGGCGGTGTAGCTGTAGATTATTCAATTGGCAAATGGACTTTAACCCCATCTGTCTACAGACGAGTATTGAACAATTCTGTTCTTTCATACTTTGGCGATACCACTTACTTTGTTGATGAGTCAGGTCAGATTGTACCTGATGACAGTGGCAATACCGCCATCAAATGGGGTGCTGTCAAGAAAAACGGTCTTGCCCTTTCTGCAAGCTACTACCTTAATGATAATGAAGGCTTCTGGGGCAACACTCAGTTTGAATATTTAAAAGGTACCCGTGTAAAGAGCAATACCAAGATTGGTGCTATGGGTGGTTACTACTATCACTACATCAACAGACCAAATGAAAGATTAACCATATCTCCTTCAGCCATGTTTATGAGATATGCTCGTAATCTTGGTGAGTATACCTATGGTCAGGGCGGTTATTATTCACCGCAGCTTTACCTTGGAACTTCACTGGCTGTCCGCTATATGAGGCGCTATGACAATACCTCGTACATGGTTGAGCCTGTAATATCATTGAGTTATGCCAACAAGAAGGCACAGAGCCGTTATCCACTCGGTGCACCTATGACTGGTCGCATAATGTCATATATGCCTGATATCAACGATTCAACCGGTTCAGACAGCTCCTTTACCTTCGGTGGCGGTATCAGAGGAAGTATCGAACAGCGTATCACATCAAACCTGATTCTGGGTGCAATGGTTAATGCAGTCAAATCAGATGATTACAACCCTGTAAGCGGTATGCTCTATTTCAGATACTACTTAAGGGACTTTGAGGGCGATTTATTCATGCCCCCACACGGACCAGTTCCATACGCTGAGTGGTAACGCAGTATTTAGCTAAAGCAAAGAGAAAATATGAAACTTGGAATCACAAATCTTTTAGACAAGATTCAGCAGATAAATTCAGGATGTGTTTATTACCTGGGAGCTCAGGATAAAGACACAGCTGTTAATTTTGCCTTAAACTGTCTTGCCAGAAACAGTAACGAAAGCGCATTGAGATATCTTGTACTTGATGGAGTCAGAACAGATGATATTCTGCAGACTCAGGTAAGTGATGCCATACTGAATTCTGTAAAAGCTCATGTATATGAGTGCAAAAACACAGATATCTTTTTAGATTCATTGCCTTCTGATTTAATCAAATATCATGCAACCGACGAACACTCATTATTTGTTGTTCTTTTTGATGACAGGACACTTGCAAAAATCAGCCAGAAGAGCTGTTTAAGATACTTAAAAAATATTTCATATTTTGCTAAAAACTATAACGTAAGCCTGCTGCTGTTAGGCTATGGTGACAACCGTGCATTTCTTTCAAACCGTCTTTTAAAAGAAGATCGCTCTCTTTCAGGTCTTGGAGCAATCAGCAAAATACCAAACATGCAGAAACTCGATATTCTGTACTGGAGAGCACTTGATGGAACCTTCTCTCAGGGTAATTATGAAATAACCCTCACAGAAGAAGGCTTCACCATACCAAATACCGCACAAGAAGAATTCGCATCAACAGACACCAATACATGCTACGTCTGCGAGAGCGTGTTTACCCCTGACAGCAACCACTTTAGTGACATCAAAAAATTCAGTTCACAATCTGACCTCATAGCGGAGGCCATGGAAAAAGCATCAGCTGCAACCATCTTCCTTGCTATCGAAAAACGTGAAGCCATTGATGATACTGCAAAGCAGATTTACGAGTTAAGAACAAGAAAAGGTAATGCCTTAAAGATCCTGGTAATTGAAAAGATCCCAGGCATCAGAGCAAACTCTGAACATTTCCTGCTCTCATGTGGCGCTAACTATGTATTTACCGCAGGATCACACAATTCCTACATCAATACTATGCTGCCAACACTAAGAGCAATCAGCTATTCAAAGCGAATTTCCATGAGCTTTGAAAAAATGCTTGATAATTATCAGGTTTTAGACAGAGAGGGCAACGGCTTTTTGATGCCTGAAGCATTCTTCTCAAAGGTAGAATTTCTGCTCTCAAAGAAGGTGGATGAAGCTGCTGTAGACGGCACTCTTATCACCTTAAGACCAAAATTAGGACTCCTTGCAGAACAGTGTTTAAGCCAGTTTAAACCAAAGCGAGCAGGAGACTATGGTACTCTGATTGGAAATGTAATTATTATTTATCTGCCTTCTTGCCGAAATGGTGAGCTTGCTGTTTCTCTTGAGCATACCTTCAACACAGATCCAACAACTCTGTTTGATTCATGCGATGCTGTTTACTCACGTTCTGAAATTCTCTCAAGAGTGGATATTTTAAAGAATGAACCATATCAGAACTTTAACAGCAATGCAGCCATGCAGCAGATTATTGAGAGCACCAAACAGAGACTTGCCTCAAGGCAGAAGGCAAGAAGCATGTCCGAGCTTGCTGTAATGGTAAAAGAAAGCCCAGAGCCATTTGAAATTTCAACACTGTTACCGCTTGAAGAAGATTCAATTGCAAAGAATCCTTATATAAACAAAAAGATAAACAAGAAATTACTCTCAGGAGATCACAATGCTGTTTAACTCCTTAGGTCTTAGTGATGTAATTGAACTTGCAGTCCTGTGTGCCATTGTATTTATACCGATTGGCTTTTTTCTCTGCTGGTACTACGAGCATATCAATTACGTTTTTAAATCAAAAAGCTTTTTAAAAAACAATCTAAGAGATTCTGGCTCTTTCAGCAGTTTTTTAAAGAAAACAAAATAGTATTACTGTACAAAACAGTAAAAGATTAAATCTATAAACAAAGACAGCAGTTTAAAATGATGAACAACAGCAGTATATTAAGTTTCAGAAGCACCGCCTTTTATAACGGATTGTATCTGTTTAAACTGGGCCTTTACCTGCTTGGATTTATAGATTTCTCTACTTTTTTAAACCTTTGCGTATTTACCTTAACCTGCATTCACGTAAAGTGGAGCGTTATAAACAAGTGCTTCAGAACTCTGGTATTTGTGCTTGTTTTCGCCCTTTTCTACAGGGACAGTTACCTCCCAACCATTGAGCAGATGTTAAATCAGAAAAGCAATCTTCAGAATTTCTCTTTAGAATATGTAATTGAATTTGCAAAAGAATTTATTAACATCTGGATGATCCTTGCACTGCCTTTGGCAATTGCCGCCGTAAAACTAGCTTCAATATACATTAGACCTGTATCTATGGTTTACATCATTATGATTGCGGTCAACTTCATAAATCAGGATGTATTAAAACAGCTGTCAGCAAATGATGAAATTATTGTTGCAGATGCCGGTGACTTTATTGAGAAAAAAGAAATCTCTAATGACGGTATTGATATGCAGCGAGGCAACTTTACTCAGACAAATTTAAACAGCTACTTTGATTTCTTCTTTGAAAACGAAAGAAAAAGAAAGCTAACCATCAAAGCTCCTGAAAACGAGGATTATCAGGCATTCAATATTGTCTTTTTAGATGTTGACTCCTTGTCCAATGAAGATCTGTCAAAATCCATGGCTGATTCTCATCCGGCCATGCGTCGCTTTGACATCTATCTGACCAACTTCTTCACCGCAACTACTGATGAAAAAGAGCACAGTCTGCGCCTTTTAAACTCTCTGTGCGGACAGAAGAGTCGTGAGGAACTGCTAGAAGGCACCCCTAATGATTCATGTCTGCTCTTCAAACAGTTAAACAGGTTAGGCTACACCTCTCAGTATTTATTCTCAGAACCTGAAATGGCAAAGGAATATGTACCATTCCTCAACAACCACAGTTTTCTTGGTATCCGCGATGTTGAAAGTGGTATCGGCGCGGATTTTATAACAGCCAGCGACAGTGATCTGAACATTTTTAAAAAGTATATCTATGATTCTTTAAGAAATCCTGATCCAACTGTAACCTACATGAAATACAGCGGACTTAATCATAGTAAAAACCTGGTGGAATACAATATAAAGCTTATACAGCTGATGGCAGAACTCGATACCTTTATCGATGATCTAGAAAAGTCACCACGTATGACTCTTTTGGTTCTAATTCCAAGTCATGGTTCATCATTAAGAAGCGATTTAACCCAGTTACAAGGTTCTCTTCAGATCCCATCAAAGCGTTTATGCCTTGGTTCAGCCATGTTAAAACTCGTATCTCACAAGAGTCGACTTGTACCAGTAAACAACCAGGATAACTTAAGTTATCTGGCACTTGGACACATTATCAAAAGAATTATCGATAAGCAGTCCTTTAATGAGGAAAACATTATTTCCGTAGAGGCTCTGACTGAAGATCTGCAGCGAAGCGCTTTCCTTGGAGAAAACAAAGAGGCTTCCTATATGGTTTTCAGAAACCGTCAGTTCTATAAGAAAATCGATTCAATTTGGACAGAATACAAAGATTAGCAGACATAAATGACAAAGAGTAACACGTTTTCTATTCATCAATTTTTAAAACAACGTTTGTCAATGAACCTGACCTTGCGTCTTGGGCTTATAGCAAGTGTTTATTTTATTTACAGATTTGTACTCTACTTTTTAGATTACACTAAATTATCTGTAGGGCTTGGTGCAGTGTTCTTTATTATGTGCATGTGCAACTTTAAAGAAAAACTGCCAAGAAAAATGTATTCTTTGCTGCTTACAGTTATTGGTATAATGCTGCTCTATCACGACAGCTACCTTCCACCACCATCATCGCTTACAGTTGATTTTACAGGTAATTTTATAAGCGATCTCTTTTACTATGCAGAAATCTTTATCGACTTCATAAACATTGAGTTAATCTACCTGCTGATTCTGATTTTAATCGTGGTTTTCTTTGTTTATGATTATCTGTATACCGTAACTGTTGTTGCTGCACTAATATGCTATGTGGGAATTACCCAGATAAGCGCAAGAATTACTCCTGCAAGCACAGAGATGATAGCATCAAAAGTTCAGTCAGGCTCTGATAGTATTGATATACCTGTTCAGACTGGAGAGGCAACCTCTGAAAATATCGAGAAATACCTTGAGGTTTTCTTAAACAAGGAAAAGAACCGCATGGTATCCATGCCTCACGAGCTCCCTCAGGAATTTACACCTTTTAATGTAGTAATTGTCAACATCTGCTCTATGGCTTATGACGACATTGTTACCTCAAAATTATCAGGACATGAGCTCTTCAAAAGTGTTGATTACAGCTTTGAAAACTTCAACTGTGTATCATCCTACTCAACGCCGGCTACTTTAAGACTTTTAAGAGCAAACTGCGGTCAGATGACTGAAGCGGAAATTTACAGCGGCAGAAATGCTGAATGTGAGCTCCTGACTTCTCTAGAGCAGATTGGTTATCAGACCTCAATCTTCTTTGACCATAACGGTGTTTACGGTGACTATTTAAACACCTTAAGAAAACTTGCAGGTCTCAATCCTCCTCTTAATGATCCAAAGCTCTTAAGTCAGCAGTACACATCTTTTGACGGAACTCCGATTTATTCAGATAAGAGTCTTTTTGATTCATACATTCAGGCTATCAGAACAACCCACGTTTCAAACAACGTGACCTTTATGAATCTCCTCTCTCTGCATGACGGTAACCGACTTGTAGGTCAGAACCATTCTCAGCCATATGAGCCTCGACTCAAGCTGATGTTAGACAATCTGTCCTACTTTATCAAAGAGATAAAAAAGCTTAAAAGCAATACCCTTCTTATCATAGTGCCAGAGCACGGTGCCGCCATTCGCGGAGATAAAATGCAGATTGCAAAGCTAAGAGAAATCCCAACCGATAAAATCACCAGAATTCCTGTACTTGTAAAATTCTTTAAGTCAGGGAATGATGAAGATAATGATGCTGATAATAATTCTGTAAAGGCAATTTCTGGCAGCTACAGTTATTTAAGTCTTGCAGAAATAATCAAGCGTTCCATTGAGAATAATGTTTTCTCTCAAGAAAAAGCCCTGTGTACTACCGATGATATCTTTATCGATCTTCCTCAGACAGCATTCATTGGCGAATCAACAAACGCTTTTTACATGAAATTCCTGTCATCTGACTTCTATAAGTTGAAGGGGGAAGAGTGGGCTAATTATAAGAAATAATCTCACAAAGGGGCTTTTAAGCTTTTAGAACAAGTCTCTTTGAAAATTATCTGATACAATGGACTTATTGTCATTTTATAAGGATCGCAGGTAAATTTATGTGTGGAATTGTAGGTGCTGTTGCACAGCGAAATGTTGCTAACATCTTATTAGAAGGTCTTTCACGTTTAGAATACCGCGGTTATGATTCAGCAGGTTTATGTACCATCGATAATGGTGAACTAAACTGCATCAAGACTACCGGTAAGGTTGTAAATCTAAAGCAGGCTGTTAAAGAGAAAGGCTGTCCTGGCAGTATCGGTATTGCACACACCCGCTGGGCAACCCACGGTGTACCATCAGAGGTAAA
>Ga0256405_10003331_pt1 | contig 33472 bp, 39 predicted proteins | sample RumenRJG_02DNA_FD_189096 | JGI IMG/M metagenome (GOLD analysis project Ga0256405, IMG submission 189096) | Bovine rumen microbial communities from Lethbridge, Alberta, Canada - RJG_02 | ecosystem: Host-associated > Mammals > Digestive system > Stomach > Rumen | place: Canada: Alberta...
CCAGGCTTTGATCTTAGACTTAATAAACCGCCTACACACGCTTTACGCCCAATAAATCCGGATAACGCTCGCCCCCTACGTATTACCGCGGCTGCTGGCACGTAGTTAGCCGGGGCTTTCTGGTAAAGTACCGTCAGTCTACTATCATTACCTATAGTAGAGTTTCTTTCTTTACAACAGAGTTTTACAATCACTAGGACCGTCATCACTCACGCGGCATTGCTCGTTCAGGGTTTCCCCCATTGACGAATATTCCTAACTGCTGCCTCCCGTAGGAGTTTGGACCGTATCTCAGTTCCAATGTGGCCGATCAGCCTCTCAGCTCGGCTATGCATCGTTGCCTTGGTGAGCCATTACCTCACCAACAAGCTAATACACCGCAAGCTCATCTCGAAGTGAAGCCGAAGCTTCTTTTAGCATATCTAGTTATCTAAATATGAATTATTCGGTATTAGCATCCGTTTCCAGAAGTTATCCCAATCTTCGAGGTAGATTACCCACGTGTTACTCACCCGTCTGCCACTAGGTGGAAGATCCACGTCAATATAAATCCAACATTGTGCAAGCACTCCGAATTCAATATATATCAGTGGGCCACCTCGTTCGACTTGCATGTCTTAGGCATGCCGCCAGCGTTCATCCTGAGCCAGGATCAAACTCTCCAAAAAAAAATATCTTTTTTTACTGAATTGTTTTTCCTAACTTATTATGAATTGACATTTTTGCTCAGTTTTCAAAGATCATTCACGCCTCTTTTTTCAAGAAGCATTACTAATATATCAAATACTTTTCAGAAAGTCAAGACTTTTTTTTAAAAATTTATATTTTTTATAAGTTTTTATTTTTTTAAAGGCTTTTCTCGCTGAAAGCAATACTAATATAACAAATTAATAGACTTAAGTCAACACTTTTTTTGTATTTTTTTACAATTTTTTTATTTTTACAAAAAATAATGTAAACCATTGATTAATTACAATTAATTATATGGTCTACATTATTAAAATATTCTAAAAATCATGTGTCTCATTATATTTTTTTACTTCTTCGTAAATATTATAATATTTATAATTTTCTTCACTACTAAATATTTTGGAATTATCTTTATATCTATTTATTAAATCATCTAATCCATTTTTAATAGCTACATCTAATTCATCTGAATAGTTCATTATCTTTTTATGATATTTATATTCCATTCTATCTAATATCTTATATTCACCAGTTGGAAATATTCTTAAATCTAAATCATAATCGATATACTTAATTGTATTCTCCTCTATTATATAAGGAGTAGCTATATTACAATAATAATATATGCCATCTTTTTTTAATTGTGCAATTACATTATACCATTCATCTTTAAAGAAATACATTATAGCTGGTTCTCTTGTTCTCCAACTAACCCCTTCTGCTCTTGTTACTAATGTTTTATTGTTACCAAATACAATATAGTCTTTTTGTACATCAAGTACAACTGCTTCTTCCCAACATCTATGTACTTTACCGTCGTGTTTATAACATTGAATTTGGTACTTATCTCCTATACATATTTTTTCCATGTTAATACCTCTTCCAAATGTATTATATAACATTTTAGAAAAAATAAAAAGACTATCAACAAAATTTGTTAATAGTCACTGTTTTATTTTTTTGATAATATATCAATTGCTTCTTGTAATTGATTATCTTTTTCCTCAATTGGATTTTTTCCATATTCTTCATTTAATTGTACTTCAACATCTGGTTTAATACCTTTACCATTTATTGATTTACCTTTTGGTGTTAACCATAATTTTGTAGTTATTTTATATTCTATATTATTACCTAGTGTTGTTAATTCTTGAACTGTTCCTTTTCCAAAACTATTTTCTCCTACTACAGTTGCTTTATATTCTTCTTGTAACGCTGCACTTAATATTTCTGAAGCTGATGCTGAATCATGATTTTGTAAAACAGCAATAGGATATTTTTTAGTTTCTTTTCCAGTTGAATAAAATTTTTGTTTTTTACCTTTTGTATCTGTTTGATATATAACATGATCTGAATCTAAGAATAATGATATTATTCTAGTAGCAGTTGTTAAATGTCCACCACTATTTCCTCTAACATCTATTATAAGAGAATCAATTCCTTCTTTTTCCAATTTGTTTAATTCACTTTCGAATTGATTAATAGCTATATTAGAAAAAATACTCATATATATATATCCTATTTTTTTACCATTACGTTTATATATTTTAGAATTAACTACTTTAATAACTACTTTTTCTTTTTTTACTTTAAGTTCTTTTTCTTCTTTATCACGTTCTATAATTACTTTAAATTCTTCTTTTGCAGTATTTCTTATATATTTAGAAACATCGCTTGTAGATGAATTAGTACAATCAATATCATCAATCTTTTTAATAATATCTCCTATTTTTAATCCAGCTTTATCTGCAGGTGAATCTTCAAATATATCATAAATAGCAACTCTTCCATCATCTAAGTTAACTATTTCTACACCAATACCCTTATATTCGCCATCAAGTCTAATATTAAAACTATCTGATTCATTTTCATCTATTACATACGAATAACCATCATCTAATGTTCCAATCATTCCTTTAATAGCTCCAGCTATTAATTTATCTTTATCAACTTTTTTATAATAATTATTATTAATATAGTCATAATTCTTTAAAAATTCACTTAAGTATTTATCTTTATTAATATTTTTTCCTTTATTTAAATTATAAGTAATTAAACAACCCGCTACTAAACTTACAACTACTGACGAAATAATTAAAACTACTACTTCTAATGTTGAAAAATAATTTTCATTATTTTTAACATTTTCTTTTTTTGGTGTTTTTTCAATTATCTCTTTTTTTTGTATTATCTTTTTTGCAGGCACTTTAGCTGTTTCTTTTTTTATTACTTTCTTTTTTGTAGAAGTTTTAGCTGATTCTTTTTTTACTACTTTCTTTTTAGGTTCTTCAACTTTTTTATTAGCCATATCTATCACCTACTATTAATATTATCACATTATAAAATGAATATCAATTACATTTTTTTAATTTTGGTTTTATAATATGTAGCATTTTCAACTAAGCTTTCAAACAAATTATATGAATATTTATCATCCAATCCTTCAGGATGCCATTGAAGTCCTAAATGAAATTGTTTATTAGGATTTTCAATAGCTTCAATTATTCCATCTGCAGAAAAAGCACTAATTTTATTAATTCCTGCATCTTTTATATGATAATTATGTAAAGAGTTAACTTTTATTTCCTCTTCTTTTAATATCTTATATAATAACGTACCTTGAAATATTCTTATTTTATGAGCATATTTTTCTTTTGAATAATGATTTATATCACTATTGTTTTTTTCATTAACATCGCCATTATTATAATGTGCCATCAACTGCATTCCAGCACATATTCCTAAATATGGTATATCTTTTTGGAAGACATAACTATATATATATCTTTCATATTCGTATATTCTTGTTGCTCCAGGTTTTATAACCGCATCACATTGATCAAGTATTTCATCTAAGTCTTTTTTTTCTAAAAAAGTAAGTTGATTTATTTCATTATTTTTTTTATTTATATAATCATCTATTTGTGTAGGACATATTATTATAGGTAATCCACCATGTTCTGAAATTTTTCCAACCAAACTCTTTGCTGTTTGAAATATTTTATTATCATCTTTGTTAATATAAGGATGTCCTACAATTCCAATTATTGGTTTCATATATTACCTCCATAATAATATATTAATAATAAAAAAAAATAGAACTCATTGTTCTATTTTTTTAATGCTTTTAATTTTTCAACAATTCCTTCTTTAGTTTCAAAGTGTTGTGTTATTTTATGATCATCTATTTTAACTAACACAGTTCCTTTTACCTTAAAATCATCCTTATCATATGAATATTCATCTGAAATATATTTCTTATTAAATGCACTACTTAAATCTACTGTATATATCATATCTTCTTTTATATTAGCTATATGCGTATTATATAATTCTTTATAGGCATCATCTTTTTCTAGTAATAAAACATAGTATTCTCCACCTTTATCAAACATACTACCAATTATTATTTCTTTATATTGAATTTCTGATGGATCTAGATCATTTTTAAATATATTATCATGATCTTTTTTAGTAAATAATGTTGTTATAAAATAGAATAATGCAAATACAGATGCGATTATAACAATTAGTATTATTAATTTTCCATATTCATCACTTTCAGCTGAATTATTTGTTTTTAATAATTTTGTTTCTTTCTTTTTCATGTAATCACCAAATTGATTATATCATATTTTAAAAAAAATAGATACTTTTTATATCTATTTTGAAATAGGAATATTATTTATTGATTTAACAACCTCTAAAAGTTCACTTTCTTTCATTGTTTCTGAAGTGGCATAATATTCTACACCATTACTTATCCAATTTATACTATTATCACTTAAAGCACCTACTGTATCTATAAGAATATCAGGTTCTCCAATAATATTAATTGTTTCTAATTCTTTACTAACATTTACGGTTTCTTCAACTAGCGTAAATGGCTTTTCTCCGGCAAATGTAAGTATTGCTCTTTCTCCATCTTTTGTATTTATTTTATCTTCAGATGATAAATAAGTATTTTTTGGCATATTCATTGGATAAACTATATCATTTAACTGTTTAGATGTTTTTTCTAGTTTAGATGACAAATTTGTTTTAACATTAAAATAATTTTTATTAAATTTAGGATTTAAATCTATACTTTTAAATTTCATTTTTATTTTGATATTTCCATCTTTGTCAAATACCTCTACTTTCTTTACCATTCCATCTTCTAAATATATTTTTTGATTTTTTAATTTTGGGTTATTTTTATAATTTGTGTTGGTCATAATAATAGTGTATTTACCATTCTTTTTTACTTTTTTCTTTTTATCATTTTTTATATCAGAAGCAATACTTTGTAATAAATAACTTTGAGAGTTATTATATGGCCATTCACTTTGAAATTTAAAACTTTTATTTAATGATGGAGTAAGTACATATACACCTTCCTTATTTTTTAATATTATTTGTTCATGATCATTAGTTTTATTAATCATGTTAACCTTATAATAATCCTTATCTTTATATGATACTTTAATATTGTAGGTAAATATATCCTCATTATTTACTATTTCCAATGTTCCTGTAAGATAATAACTATTAATATTATTTACCTTCTTTAAAAAATTATTTAGTTCACCTTTATTTTTACCACATCCTGAAACAATTAAACAAATAATAAAAATTATTGGTAATATTATTTTTTTCATTTTTTCCTCCTATAACTAATTTCACTTAATTATATGAGTTTTGTTTATTAATATGAATAATTTTAAAAAATAAGGATATTATAAAAATAGGAAAGGAGCATTTTATGGAAAGTTTACAAAAAGTTGCTTTAGTTTTTACTATTATAGGAGCAATTGTATGGGGATTAATTGGTTTATTTAATTTTAATCTTGTAGACTATATATTTGTAGAAACTCTTAATATTAAATTTTTAGCAAATCTTATATATATAATTGTTGGAATATGTGGAATTATAAATATTGGCATTTTATTTAATCATATAGAATCAAAATAATCGTTATGATTATTTTTTTTATTTAAAAATAGCTTTCTTTTTGCATATTCTATATCACTAATCATATCATCAAACATCAAATTTATATTAATATGTTTATACATAATTTCACCTCAATAGCACTTTAACATATATATTTTATTATTTCATTTAATTCGACATAACTAGCTAAAATTAGAACTTTAATTTTTTCATAAAATAGTGTAGTAAAAAAATTAAATTTATTGTATAATTATAAAAGGTGATTATCATGAATTATCCTAACAGGATAACAAAACAATCAAAAAATACATTATATGGTAATAGAGGTATGAATTTAGAACATGAACTAAATGAAACTAATAATTATTATTTAGTTAATGATATAGCAGTTATTTATAAAAAACCAACACCTATTACTATTACTAAAGTTGATTATCCATCACGTGTAGAAGCAGTTATTAAAGAAGCATATTTTAAAGTTCCTTCTACAACTGACTATAATGGAATATATAAAGGAAGATATATTGACTTTGAAGCAAAGGAAACTAAAAGTAAAAGTTTTCCACTTGCGAATATTCATAAACATCAAATTGAACATCTAGAAAAAATAGTTAAACATGGTGGAATAAGTTTTTTGATTGTAAGATTCACTTTAAAGAATACAACATTTTTACTTGAAACAACAAAATTAATAGAATATATAAATAATAATGATAAGAAATCTATTCCATATGAATACTTTGAAGAGAATGGATATATTATTAAAGATAAGTTTAATCCTCGAATAGATTATTTGAGTATTGTTGATAAAATCATGGAGGGATAAAATGAAAGATTTTGTTAAAAAGAATTTTGAAAAAATAAAAAAGCTAACTAATAAACATAGAGATTATGTAATAATAGGAGTTTTAAGTGTAATAGCATTCATTATTGGTTGCTTAGCTATTAATCCAATAATATCATTTATTATAATAGCACTTGCTGATGCAGCACTATTTATTCCTAATATAATTAAGAATAGAAAAAAAGTTGATAAAGGTAGGCACATAGCTTTGAAAAAGAAAAAAGAAAAAGTTGTTAAAACAAAAAATGAAAAACAACCTAAAAAGAAAAAGAAAAAATTATGGAAAAAGCTACTATTTATTTTCTTATTATTCTGTGTTTTTATAATTATAGCAATTTGTATGTTTGCTGCATACATAGTATCAAATGCTCCAAAGTTTGATCCTAAAGAATTATATCATCAAGAAGCATCAACTTTATATTATAAAGATGGTGATGGTGATTGGGTAGAATTTGCTAAACTAGGAACAGAAAACAGAGAAATAATTACATATGATGAATTGCCTGAAGTATTAATAAATGCAATAATCGCTACAGAAGATTCAAGATTTTATCAACATAATGGTGTAGACTTACCAAGATTCTTAAAAGCTACATTCCAAACAGTACTAGGAAGTAGTAATGCAGGTGGTGCTTCTACACTAACAATGCAATTAGTTAAAAACCACTATACTTCTAAAGAAAGAAGTATTACAAGAAAATTTACTGACATGTATATGGCAATTAGCCAAATTGAAAAGAAATATTCAAAAGAAGAAATTTTAGAATTCTATGTTAATGCTCCTTATTTAGGAGGAAGCTCATATGGAGTAGAAATGGCATGTAAAACATATTTTGGAAAATCTGCTAAAGATATAAATTTAGCTGAAGCTGCTATGATAGCTGGATTATTCCAATCACCTGGTGCTGATGATCCACTTCGCTATCCAGAAAGAGCAGAAAAAAGAAGACAAGTTGTTTTAAAACTTATGGAAAGACATGGTTATATAACAAAACAAGAACGTGAAATTGCAAGTAAAATGACAATTGATAAATTACTTGTTGATACAAATGAATCAATTGAAGGAGAAAACGAATATCAAGGATTCATTGATACAGTAATTGAAGAATTAAAAGATGATGGTATTAATCCTTATACCGGAGCATATGAAATATATACAACAATGGATAAAGGTAGACAAGATCACATCAATAAAATAATGAATGGTGAATCTTGGAATTGGAAAGATGAAAAAGTTACTGCTGGTATAGCTGTAATTGATGTTAAAAATGGTGGTATAGTTGCTGTTGGAGCTGGTAGAAATAAATCAGCTACTAAAAGAGGATTTAATACAGCAACACAACTTAATAATCAAATAGGTTCTACTGCTAAACCATTATATGATTATTCAATAGGTATTGAATATGAAAATTGGTCTACATATGAACCAATGACAGATGAAAATATTTCTTATTCAGATGGTACAGAATTAAATAACTGGGATGGATCTTACATGGGATATTTAACATTAAGAAATGCCCTAGCACAATCAAGAAATACATCTGCTGTTAAAGCATTTAGAAAAAATAAAGTTGAAAATATTAGAGAAGCAGTTACAAAGATGGGATTACATCCAGAAGAAGTATTACACCAAGCACATGCAATTGGTGGATATAATGGAGAATTCCCAGTAGCTACTGCAGCAGCATATGCAACATTTGCTAATGGTGGTGTATATAATTCACCACATAGTTATACAAGAGTTGTAGATAAAAACACAGAAAAAGAAACTAAAAAAGAAGTATCTGAAACAAGAGTATTTAGTGCACAAACTGCTTACATTATGACTGATTTATTACAATCATCAGCTAAAGTAGGTTTAGGAGGATATTCAAATATCAATGGTTGTGTATATGGTGCAAAAACAGGTACATCAAACTTTGATAGTAAAACATTAAAAGCAAGAGGAATGCCACGTAACTCAATTAATGACTACTGGGTATCTGGTATTTCACCTGACTATGCAGTATCAGTATGGTACGGATATGAAAAACCAAATAAACAATATCATAATTCATTTGGTACAACTTATCATGAAAGATTATTCCAATTAGTTGGTAAAGGAGTTTTCAAAAAAGGTAGTTCATTTAAAAATCCTGGAGGTATATCTAGTGTAGCTGTTGAAAATGAAACATATCCAGCTAAACTACCTAGTGAATATACACCAAAAGGAATGATAGTTACAGAATTATTTAAAAAGGGAACTGAACCAACTGAAAAATCAGAAAGATTTGCAAAACTAGATAGTATTAAAAATTTAAAAAGTTCTGTTTCTGGAAATCAATTAACTCTTTCATGGGATGGAATTAAAACACCTGCTGCTATAGATGATGCAAAAGTTGCTGAATTAGCAAGCAAATTATTTGAAACAAAAGGTTTCCAAAATAGTTTTATTTCTAAGTATAAAGGAACAATGGGAAGTTTAGTATATAGAGTATACGGTAAAAATGCTGATGGAAGTTTAAGTGAAATACAAGCAACATCAAATACATCTATTACAATTGATTTAACACCAAGTTCACCAAGCACATATGTAGTAAAAGCATCATATTCAATATTTACTGCAAATATGAGTGATGGAGTTGAAACAAGTATTTCATTAGATAATGTTACTGATAGTATTGAATTACAATTAATAGGTGAAGCATCAATAACTACTCCTATTAATACATATCATGAAGAAGGCGTAAAAGCATATAAAAATGGAAATGAAGGAAATGCAAGTATAAAATATACAAATAACGCTACAAACTCACCTGTTGATATTACTACAATGAATTCAACACCAGGTAGTTATACAGTAACCTATTCATTTGAAGGAAAGACTGTTACAAGATCAGTTACAATAACACAATAAAAAAGACTATTAATTAGTCTTTTTTTTACATATATTTTTTAATTTACAATCATTACAACTAGGATTAATTGCTTTACAATAATATCTTCCAAATAACAATAATTGATGATGAATTCTTCTAGCATTATAATTCTTGAATGTTTTTGTTAATTTCTTTTCAACCACCAATACATCATCTTCTTTTTTAGATAAACCTAATCGATAACTAACTCTTTTAATATGCGTATCCACAGCTATACATGGTTCATTAAATAATTCAGAAAGAACAACGTTAGTGGTTTTTCTACCAACTCCAGGTAATGATTCTAAATAGTCTCTATTATTTGGAACAACACCATTGTAATTATTTAATAATGATTTAGCGATTTCAATAACATTATAGGCCTTTTTATTAAATGTTCCTATACTTCTTATAATATCTATAATATCATTTACATCAGCACTCGCTAAATTTTCTAAACTATTATATTTTTTAAACAAAACACTTGTTACTTCGTTTACCCTTTTGTCGGTAGTTTGTGCACTTAACATAACAGCTATAAGTAATTCATAATCTTTACAGTAATTTAACTCACACTTTGGATCAACAATAATTTCATCTAAATAATTAATTATTTCATTAATTTTCATTTAACCAATCGTAATCAAACATTTCTGTTTTTTTATTTTCAGTTTTTTTCTTGAAATTTTGCTTATCCTTTATAACATCATCACTATTCTTTATACCCTTCTTTTTCCATTCATATAATATTTTATCTATATATCTTAAATTAGATACACCATTATAAACAGCCTCTTTTAAAGCACATTTTATCAATTCTTCGCTATATCCACTATCAATCCAACTACCAATAAGTTCCATTTCTATTGGTGATAATGTTCTACCAAATTCTTTTTCAAAATTATCATATATATTACTTGTATCATTATTATCATTTTTTTCTTCTTCATTAACAACTAAATATGCTAATTTTTTATATAAATTATCTAATTCAAATACTTCTTCTATTACTCCATTATTCTTATTTGTATTTATTTGTAATAAATCTGTACTATTTAATTTTTCTATTGATTCTAATACTTCTGGTAATGAAATATTTAATTCTTCACTTATTTGTCCAGGATTAAATAGATTATCATCTTGATTCATTATATATATTAATACAATTAGTTCTTTTTCATCTATTTTTAATTCTTTATAATGAGTTAAAAGAATTTTTGGAATAGAAATATTATTTTTTAATAAATTAATTACCTTTTCCATCATATTAATCACCAACTTCATTATATATTATTTTTCAGTCTTTTTCTATATATTTATCTAAATTATATTGTTTTAATAAACTAATACCATTACTATTCATTTTATTTATTTCTTCTTTTATTTTATTATTACTTAAATTAGCAATTAAATAACCGTATTTATTAATACCTTCTATTAAATAATAATCTAGTTTAAAATTTAAATTACCACTAAATCTAATAGCTCTAAGAATACGTAATGGATCATCTTTTAATCTATCCACATTACCAATTAATCTAATAGTTTTATTATCTAAATCATTTATTGAATTAAGTATATCTATATATTTACCATCTTTATCAATACATAAAGCATTAATAGTAAAATCTCTTCTTATTAAATCCTCATTTAAACTATCTATAAAATCTATTTCTACATCATTTCTATTTTTTAAATACTTTTCTTTTCTAAATGTAGTGATTTCATAGTTATAGTTATTCATATGTACTATACAATTACCATAATTTTTATATTTAGTATCTATATCATTAAACAACAATTCTAAATCAGCAACTTTAGCATTTGTACATATATCAATATCAGTAGATTCTATACCTAAATATTTATCTCGAGGATATCCACCTACTATATATGCTTTATAACCATTATTCTCTATAATATTTAATATGTTTAAAGCTGTTTCATACATAAATATCACCATCTTTATAATATCAAAAAGAAAAAGAATAATCAATTATTCTTTTCATAATTCCATGCATCTCTACACATATCTTCAATTGTTTTAGTTGTTTTAAATCCTAATTCATTTAATGCTTTTGTAGGATCAGAATAACAAATAGCAATATCTCCTTCTCTTCTAGGAGCAATCTTGTAATTAATTTTAATACCATTAGCTTTTTCAAAAGCATTTATTATATCAAGTACACTATATCCTACACCAGTACCTAAATTATAAATAAATAAACCTTTATCATGTGATATTTTTTCAATTGCCTTAATATGACCACGAGCTAAATCTACAACATGAATATAATCTCTAACACCTGTACCATCTTTAGTATCATAGTCGTTACCAAATACACTTAAACATTCCAATTTACCACTTGCTACCTTAGAAATATACGGCATTAAGTTAGCAGGTATTCCATTAGGTTCTTCACCTATTAAACCTGATTCATGAGCACCTATTGGATTAAAGTATCTCAAAATAACAATATTCCACTCATTATCAGCTTTATATAAATCTTTTAGTATTTGCTCAACAAATAATTTAGAAGTACCATATGGATTAGTAGTTCCACCTGTTTTACATTCTTCTGTTATAGGTACAACATCTGGAGTACCATATACAGTAGCACTTGAAGAAAAAACAATATTTTTACAATTGTATTTATTCATAACATCAAGCAATACTAAAACTGTTGAAACATTATTAGTATAATATTCCACGGGTTTTTTTACTGATTCTCCTACTGCTTTATAAGCAGCAAAATCAATTACTGCATCTATATCATTTTCAGTAAATATCTTTTCTAAGATATCTCTATCTATCATATTTCCTTCATAAAATTTAACACTTTTTCCAGTTATTTTATTAATTTTATCTAATACATCAATTTTACTATTAGAAAAATTATCTAATACAATTACTTCATAACCATTATTAAGTAATTCTACACATGTATGGGAACCAATATAACCAGTTCCACCTGTCACTAATATTTTCATATAATCACCATTTAAATTATATCATAAAAAAAACAACTAAGCTAGTTGTCTTTTAATATGTTGTTTTGATTTTTGATGATAAATATTATCTATTTTACTATATGTATCATCTTCTAATTTAATACCATGTTTTTTAAATGCATCATACATTTCTCTTAAACTACCTGGTAAATATTCCCAAATAGGTTGTTGTTCCTTTTTACTTTGTTCAAAATTATAAAGCATATATCCATCTTCATTAACAACACTTACATATCTATAAGATCCATCACCATATGTTTGTCTAATAACATCTATACAATTTAATATATTGCCCATATATTCTATTTTAGTTTTAAAACATAAAGAAATATTATTCTTTTTTAAATACTGATTCATTTCCTCTAAATTATCAAAATATAATGTACCTAATTTTGTAGTTATACCATATAAAATTAATTGTGATTCATATATTTCCTTTTCTTCCATTTTTAAACCCTCCTACTATAATAATTATAGCAAAATTATATGTATTTCTCAATAAAAAAGCAAAGAAAAAAGCATTAGTTTAATGCTTCTTTTAATTTAGAACCAGCTTTGATTGCAACAGCAGTTCTTGCAGCAACAGGAACAGTAGCTCCAGTTCTTGGATTACGAGCTGTAGTTGCAGCTTTTTTCTTAGCTGTAAAAGTAACGAAACCAGTTAAAGTTACTTTACCTTCTTTTTTTAATCCTTTTTCTACTCCTTTTACTAAAGCGTCATATGCTCTACCAGCATCAGCTTGAGTTAATCCAGCTTCTTCAGCTATAAATTTTACTAAATCTGTTTTTGACATTCTAATTACCTCCTATGTTTTTTAAGCTATCTTGCTTACAATTTAATGATACTATGTTTTTAATAGAAAATCAACACTTTTTATTAAATTTTCCTTATTTTTATTGATTTTTTTACAGATTTACATATATTTTTATAGGTGATTATATGAATAGTATAATATTTGATGTTTTCCCTTATATTTTATGTATAAATGAACACAAAGCAAGAAGAAATCAATTTACTTAATCTTCAAAATATTATTACCACTATTTATATAATTAGCCTGGTTATTTCTATCTATATAACTAATGTAGATAAAGACTGTATAACAAGTCCAAAGAAGAAGCATCCTAATACTATTAAACTTGCTATATTTAATCGAACACTAGTTGTAATATTAACTTCACTATTTTTATATATAAGTATTAAAAATAAAAATATAAACATTAAAAAAGGAAAAAAAACAGATCTATTTAATTTACAAATAATGGCATCTGAAATTAGTCTATTATCTACTATAATTGTTTTATATGTTGTGATTAAATCCATGGGGGAAAACTACACCATTATATCTGGAGTTAGTAATCCTAATTTATAAAAAGAGTGATTATTCACTCTTTTCTCTTAAAAATATTTTGTATATTATTTTCTTAATAATAGGAATATTTAAAAATCCAAAGAATAATATAGCTCCTCCAGCATTTAATATTACATCATCTATATCACAAGTACCACTTGTAGTAATAAATTGTATTAATTCTACAGAAACAGTTATACACAAAATTGTTTCACAAAATCTTAAGAATTTTCTTTCACATTTAAATAATAGTGGTAAGAATAATGCGAATGGCATCATACATACAAAATTACCCAATAAATTATATACAATATTCTTTGTTGTTAAAGCATTATATGATAAATTTTTAATATATAAAGATATAGTTTTAAAAGGTACTATATTTAGGGCATTATCAATATAATATTTAAATGAATTAGTATCTATAATATTATTAATACCTGTTCTTCCCCAAATAGGATCAAACAATGTCAATGTTACTAAAAGAACTAGATATATTATAAAAAATATAAATAAATTTACCTTCATTGGTCTATTACTGTTTATTGCTTTAGATAATTTATATCCACCAATATACATTAATAAACAACTACCACATAATAAAAATATACGAGTTATTTCACTAGGATTAATAGCAGGTATTACCTCTAATAACAAATATATAAGTAAAAATATTACTGCTGATAAATAAAATTTTGTATAATCTTTCATATATTCACCTACCTTAATCTTTAAATTTATTAACTAATAATGGTTTTAATAATTCATATACAGCAAATGATATAACATTTACAATAAGTACCATTAATATTTGTTCCATATTAATACTTGCTATATCAATAACCTTTCCTACTGGTGTTATAAAGAATAGTAATTCTATTAATATTACAATTATTAAACCAATATTCATAGCTTTATTTGAAAATAATCCTTGATCTTTAACAAATTGTTTTAAATTACGACATGTAATAGCATATATTAATTCTTGAATTACAACAGATAATAAAACTAATGTACAAGCTACTTCATGAGAATATAGACAACTTGCTACAAAGTATACCCAAATAGATACTAATGTTTCTATTACAGCACTAGATACTATACAAGATATTATAAAAGGCGTAAATAATGGTTGATCAATACTTCTAGGTGCTTTATCCATAATACCTTTTTCAGCCTTTTCAAATGACAATGCAATACTTGGAATTGAATCAGTCATTAAATCAATAAATAATATATGAATAGGAAGTAATAATACATTATTTGTAAACATTCCAACTAATACAATAAATATTTCCGCTATGTTAGATGATAAAGAGAATACAATATTATTTCTAATATTTGAAAATATTCTTCTTCCTTCTTCAATAGCTACTACAATTGTTGAAAAAGAATCATCAAGTAATATTACATCAGCTACTGACTTGGTAACTTCTGTTCCAGTTATACCCATACCTACTCCAACATGAGCATCTTTAATTGCAGGAGCATCATTTACTCCATCACCAGTCATAGCAACAACTTTTCCTAAAGCTTCAAAAGTATGAACAATTCTTTCCTTATGACTTGGACTTACTCGGGCAAAAACATTATATTTGGGGATAATTTCTAGTAATTCTTCATCACTATATTTATCTAATTCCGCACCAAGTATTCCTTCTTTTTCATCTTTAATAATTCCAACTTCTTTGGCAATAGCACACGCTGTTATTAATGAATCACCAGTTATCATAACAGGTTTAATTCCAGCTTTAATACATTTTTTAACACTATTTTTTACTGAATTTCTAGGTGGATCAATTATTCCTGCTATACCAGCTAATATTAAATTATTTTCTTCAGATATTGCTTCATCACAATCTTTAATTGGTTTATCTATTTTTTTATAAGCATATGCCATTACTCTTAAGGCATTTGTAGCCATACTATTTGCTTCTTTTTTTATTTTATCTATTTCTACACCAGTTAATTTTGTTTTTTCATCACCTATATATTTACAACAATTTAAAATATTTTCATATGACCCTTTAACTAAAATATAATCACATTTATTTATTGTATTAATAGATGACATCATTTTTCTATCACTATCAAAAGGTCTCAAAACAATTCTTTTATTATTTTTTCTAATTTCAATAGGTTTTAATTTATTATTTTCTAAATATTTATATAAACAAATTTCTGTTGGATCACCTATATATTTATTTTTATCAACAATAGTTTCATTACATAAAGCAAATATATAGTTTATCATTTCAGAATTATATATATTTATTTCTTTTATAGTCATATTATTTTCCGTAATAGTTCCTGTTTTATCTGTACAAATAACATCAATAGTACCAAGTGTTTCAACAGCACTCATTTGTCTTACTACAGCCTTTTTTCTAGATAAAACGCCTGTACCATTAGACAATGTAATTGTTATTACAGCAGGTAATCCTTCAGGTATAGCCGCAACCGCTAACGATATACATAACATTATAGTTTCCATAACATTATTTTTATTAATTACACTATAAAAAAATATAAATATTAATATTAAAAATATAATAAATGTTATTGTTTTACTTAATTCTTTTATTTTTCTTTCAAGTGGTGTTTCTACTTTATATGGTGTATTTAATGATTTAGCAATTTTACCAATTTCAGTATACATACCTGTACTAACAACTACAGCCGTAACACTACCATTGGTAACACAAGAACCGGAAAAAATCATATTAGCTTGGTCTTGCAGTTGAAGTTCTCCTTTTAATGTATTAGAGCACTTTTCAACAGCCATACTTTCCCCAGTTAATGTTGATTCATCTACCATTAGATTAGTTGATTCAATTATTCTAGCATCTACAGATATCTTATCTCCAGCACCTAACATAATAATATCACCAGGTACTAACTCATCACTATCAATTACTTCTATACCACCATTTCTTTTAACAGTAGTCATACTTTTTGAATAGTTTTTTAAACTATCTAATGTTACCTCCGCTTTTCTTTCCTGTAAAAAACCCATAATAGCATTAATTAATACTACAACAGCAATTACAATAGTATCAGTAAAATCATTTGAATAAAAGATACCATATGCATACATAACAAGAGCAGTAATTATTAAAATAACAATCATAGGATCATTAAATTGAGCAAAAAAGATAGAAAGCATTGAATTTTTCTTTCCTTCTTCTATAACATTAAGTCCAAATATTTCTTTTTTCTTTTCTACCTCTGAATCATTTAGCCCTTTTTCACTTGTTTCTAATTCATTATATATATCGTCAATTTTTTTGTTGTAAAACATAAAATCACCCATCTACTCTAATAATTATATCATAGATTTGAACATAAAACCATATTGTATTATATAATTATATTTGTTATAATTATCATGAAAGGAGTAACGTATGAAGAAAGGTATTATTGTATTTACAGCTGTAATTGCACTTGGAGCAGTTGTTGGTTGTGGTAAAAAGAAAAACCAAGTTGTTTGTTCAGGTAAAGCTACTGAAAATGGGCAAACTTATGAAGCTAAAATAGTTGCTAATTTAAAAGATAATAAAGTAGCTGATGGTTACATGGAAATGAAATTTTCTGATGAAAAAACAGCTTCAACAATGTGTGGATTTATGGCACTAGCTAACTCATTAGCTGAAGAAGAAAGCAAGAAAATTGATTACAAATGTAATGGAAAAACATTAAGAATTAACACACTTGATTCCGATGAAAAATTTACAGGTTTAACTAAAGAAGAATTTATTAAAAAAGCTACTGCAAGCTCAAAAGAAATCAAATGTAAATAAAACAAGTTTAAATCTTGTTTTTTTTATAGTATAATATTAATAGGTGAATAAAATGAAAAGAAGAATTAAATGGAAAAATGTTATATTAGCATTTCTATTTTTAGTATTTTTAATTATATTTATAATTTCTATTATTAAAATAATAAAATGGGCTAGCGATAACAAAAGAACTAGTAATCAAATAAAAGAAATTAATAAAATAACTGATATTATTGTTATAGAAGATAATGAAAAAACTGAAGTTATTGAACAAAAGGATATAAAAAAAGAAGATCCTTATTATGATTTTATTAAAATGAATTTAATTGACGTTGATTTTTCCGAATTAAAGAAAAAAAATAAAGAAACTGTTGGATGGATTCAAGTTGAAGGTACTAATATTAATTATCCATTTGTTCAAACAAGCAATAATGATTTTTATTTAAATCATTCATTTAACAAAAAAGCTAATGGTGCTGGATGGGTATTTCTAGATTATAGAAATAATATAAAGGATATTGATCAAAATACAATTATATATGCTCATGGTAGACTAGATAAAACAATGTTTGGTACACTAAGAACTATATTAAAAAGTAGCTGGTTAGAAAACGATAAAAATCATGTAATTAAATTATCTACAGAAAGTGAAAATACTTTATGGCAAGTTTTTAGTGTATATAAAATACCAAACACTGATGACTATTTAAATATAAATTTTAGTAGTGAAGATTTTAAATCATTTGGTGATAAATTAATCAAAAGGAGTGCCTATGATTTTAAAACTACATTAAATGAAAATGATAAAATACTTACACTATCCACTTGTTGGGATGATAATACTAAAGTAGTATTACATGCGAAATTAATAAAGAAAGAAAAAAAATAAAATATATGTTATAATTTATACAGGGGGAAAAATATGAAAATAATTAATTTAATAACAAATGAATACATATATGATAATTGTGTTCAAGTTATGTTTCCATATGAAGAATATAATATCTTAGATATTTATTTAGATTGGAAAAAAATTGAATATGAAAATGACCCAAGACGGCACATGTTTCCATATAATACTATACCAAGTCATGTTGAAAAAAGAACTAATTATAAAAACTTTATTCTAGATTTTGAAAAGATATATGTATTAAAAACAGGTGCTAGTGGTATGAAATGGAGAAAGGATGAACTATTACCTTGTGCAATTTATAGTTATCCTAGAAAAACATATTATATAAAAGTAGTAAGATATGATAAAAATGCCATTATATTTATGAGTGATAATGAAGAAGAAATAATTAATTCTAATATAGATGAATTAGATGAAAAGAAAATAAAAAGAACTAAAAAGGTAAAAATAAGTAGTTCTATAAATAAATTAAAAAGAAAAGAAATTATTAAATCTAAAAAAATTAATTATATTGATGCCATAAAATTAAAACATCAAGAAGAAATAGATTTATTATGTGAAAAATATGATAAACCAAAAGAAAAGCAAATTGTTAAACACTAACGATTTGCTTTTATCATGCTTTTTATTTTAGATAAATATTTTGTTCTTCTTTTTATATCACTAGGATTATGTGCTAATGAATCACATACTTGTATTTTATATCTTTTACGACTTAATTCAGGATTATTTTTTATATCATCTTCAGTAATTGGTGTATCATGTTTTAATATTAAATAGTATACTTCTTCTTTAAAATCTTCATCATAATCAAATCTATCTAATATTTCTTTAGCTATCATCGCAGATTTTAGTGGATGTCCATAAAAATGTCTAATATTACCCTCATCATCTTGATATGAAAATGGTTTACCTATATCATGTAATAATAAACATAATCTTATTTCAAAATCATTTTCAGAAAAACTTAATGCATATAAAGTATGATTCCATACATCTAAATGATGTCTTGGATTCTTATGTGGAAATTTTATTATTGATTTTAATTCTGGAATTAACACTAATAAATAATCCATATTATTATTAATTGATTCTACTATATTATTACTTGTTAATATTTCTTTAAGCATATTATCACCCGGTTATTCCATTATATACCAAAAAAATAAGCAAATCAATATGCTTATTTTTTAATTTACCTTGATATCTCCAGCATCTGTTCTAATATTTAATTCAATATCACTTTTGCGATTATTTTTACTTATTTTAACATCTCCAGCATCTGTCTTAGCATCAATATATATATCATTTGTTGATTTAATTTTAATATCTCCGGCATCAGCTTCAATTCTTGAATTTTTAGTAATATTTAATTCATCTACTTTTATATCTCCAGCATCTGTTTTAATGTTTAAATACTCATTAATACTACCAATTTTTATATCTCCTGCATCACAATCTACACTAAGACTACCTATTTCGTTTATATCAATATCACCAGCGTCTGTTTTAATTTTTGCTTTTTTAATAGTATCAATATCGATATCACCAGCGTCTGTTTCAACATCTAATACTAAATTAGTAAATTTTCCTACTTTAATATCACCTGAGTCAACTTTTATTTTAATATTATTTATATAATTACTTGGAATATATACAACAATTTTATCAATTTTTGTATTAAAACATAATCCTCTGCATCTTTTTGAATCAGATTTAATTACTAATTTATTATTTTCAACATTAATAGTAGTTTTCTTTTGTTCACTATAAACAATAACTTTAATATTATTATCTATATTTTCTATAATATGAACATCAGCCATTTTACTATCAATATCGATATCCATAATTTCATATGTTTCTTCTAATATTTTATTTTTACTAACACTATGACCAAATCTAAACATAAAGCTTCCATTCATTAATTTAATCATCAAAAATACTAATGATACAATTAATAGTGTTAAAAATGCGATAAATCCAATTGCTAAACCTTTATTTTTCATTGTTATCCCCCTTTAACATAAACAATAATTTTATTATTTCCATAACTAAAGCATAAATAATCCATATGATCCATGTTATATGCCAAGCCATAGTTAAGAAACTAACCAATAAATAAACAACTAATGTAATAATAGATACAATTTCATCTATTTTTTTAATAATTGGATTTTCCTCTTCTTCAGTTTTTTCCTTTTTATAAACAATACATGAATATATAATTACACATGTTGCAACACCACAAATAAGTAAGAATATGGCAGAACTTATAACTGGATCAAATTTCAAAGCAGCAACACTTGTCATAATCCAAGCTAGAGCAATAAAGTATAAAAATATACTAAATACTATACCACCTATTCTTTTATGAGATTTTTCTTCCTCAGACATTGAATAAGTATTTACTTTTTCTTCAGTTGCTTCTTTATTTCCTGTTAATAATTCATCTGTAGATATTTCAAATAATTCACAAATAGGAATTATTTTATCAAAATCAGGAGTACTTGAATCAGTTTCCCATTTTGAAATTGTTTGTCTTGAAACATTTAATTTATCTGCTACTTCTTCTTGTGATAAATGTTTCGATTTTCTTAATTCTAATAATCTTTCTCCTAAACTCATTTCTTTCACCTCGACTAAAATTATAGTAGTTATTTCAGTTGCACTCTACCAATTTAACTTGGAAATTTGTCAACTAGTCTTAACATTTTACTATTCTTTTAATATTATAATATTAAATTGCCACTAAAGTAAACATTTTTTACCATTTTATTTACTTTTATTTATTTTTAACGTATACTTTTAATAGTAAGGAGAATAGAAATGAAAAAAATAATATCAATTTTAATAATAACATTTTTTATAACTGGTTGTGTTAAAATGAATGCATCAATGAAAGTTAACAAAAATAAAAGTATGGATTATGAAATAATATTGGCTTTTGATAAATCACTAGTTCAAAATTACAATATTATATCTGATGAAGATATTACTGAAGCTAAAAATAATGGTTATATAATAAATGAATATAATGATGATACAAAAACTGGAATTAAAGTATCAAAACATATAAAAAATATCGATTCTATTAGTACAACAAAAGAAACAATTACTAATTTAAATGAATATAAGAATATTAAGTTCTTTACTGTAAAAAAAGGATTTGTTAAAAATGCATATAAAGCTAAGTTTTATATAAATACAAATTATCAAGACAATACTGATTTACTAATAACAGATAATATTGGATTAGATGATTATAATAATATGGAAATGAAATTTGAAGTAACATTACCATATAAAGCAATAAGTACAAATGCTCAAAATGTTAATGATAAAACATTATCATGGGATATGACGTCTTTTACAGAAAACTATATTGAATTTGAATTTGAACTATATAATTATCAAAATATAATAATTATTGCTGTAATACTATTTATTGTACTAATTACTATTATTGTAATATTAAATATAATAGGAAAAAGAAAAAATAATGATGATAGTACTAATAATAATTCAAATACATCACAATTTACTATAGAACAAAATCAAAATTTAAATGATCAACCAACTAATAATCAAAATAACATATGGACACAACCTTCTACTGAACAACCAATAAATAATTCTGAACCTAGTATTTGGGAACAACCTGTTTATAATCAAGATAATTTATCAACACAACCTATAATTGATCAGCCAATTCCACCTATACAAAATCAACAAAATGGAATTATACAACCAAATAATCAACCTGAACAACCAGTAGTTAGTAATCAAATGGGAATATTTAATCAAAATAATAATCAAAATAATAATCAAAATAATAATCAAAATTAAAAATACCTATTAAGGTATTTTTTTTATTAAATCTTTTAATTTGCTAAAATTATCTATATGATAATCACATACTAAATCAGGTGAAAAACCATATCGAGCATGAATAAAAGTTTGACCTGCAGCTGATGTAGCAAGTTTATCTTTGTTAATATCTCCAACATAATAACTATGTGGTTCATTATTTCTTTCACACATTATTCTTATCGCATCAGTTTTACTTATATCTCTACCAGAAGTACCAAGATAATCAGTTATATATCCATCTAAACCCGCAAATTTTATAAATAATTCAACATATTTATCATTATTGTTTGTAATAATTCCAAGTTTATATTCTTTGCTTAATTCCTTAATTGTATCAACTACACCATCATAGATTCTAGCACCTTTTTCTTCAATTAATTTCATAACTTCTTCATTAATTTTACCCATATAGAAATCACGTTTATCTGGTTCTAAATATGGCATAAAATTAAATCCATTTTCAACCCTACTAGAGCCCATTCCTTTTTGAATAGTTTCTCTACTAATATCTTTTACTTCATCATATTTATCTGCAACATGTTTTGCAGCTTCATAAGAAACATCAACCGTATCCCATAATGTTCCATCCATATCAAATATAATCATAATTTACCTCCTCTTTATTTTTACAGTTCCAAAATTACCTAATTCTCTTGATGTTAAAATAGATTCATTTTCTTGAGTTTGATTTTGAATCATTTTTATTTTTAATTTATCTTCAAGATTATTCATAATACTATCATATTCTTTATCTGGTATTGCTTGAAATGATACATTTGAATCTACATTTAAATTTGGTGTATTATATTTTATCATAAGATACCTCCAGTTTTTTTTAATTGCTTAATGTAATTTCTTTGTGTTTCTATATATTTATCTTTATCATTTAATAATTCTCTTAATTCTTTTAAAAATTTTTCATACTTAGAATCTTTAAAATAATACTTCGCATATCCATCTTCTCCAAATTTATTTTTTAAAACGTCATATGCTCTTAAAAATAATTCTTCATCAGTAGCCTCTGGATTTAATTTTTTACCATAAGTATAAGTTCTTCTTAAACATGCCTCAACTGTATTATTTCTATCAGCAGAAGATACTATTCTACCATAAATACTTCTAGGATTATCTTTTGCTGAAGCTCTATGATCTTCAATAGCTTCCTTAATTATAACTAATTCTTCCTCGCTAAAATATTTTTTTAAATTCTCATCTTTTATCATCATATTAGCTGATATTATTTCATGTGTCTTTGGATCAATATGATGACCTATATCATGATAAGCCGCAATAACATATACCATATCTAAATTAACATCTAACTCATTTTCATCAACTAAATCAAAACTTCTTTTTATAACATCTTTAATATGATCAATTCCATGAGCAGATTCATTTTTATCATATACAGGAAATATATTTTCCTCAATATATTTTTTTAATTCTTCATTTATTAGCATATTTACTTCACCTCAAGAAAATTATCTACACATCTAATTCATAAGATTCTTCTAATAATTCCTTTAAGCAAGGAATAGTAATACATTCATCATTAAAATAATCTTTAGTTTTTACACCAAATGCTGGCGCTTGAAGCATTGGTTCTAATTTATCAACTTGCTTAACAAAAACTGCTTCCTCTGATAATTGGTTTTCATATTCAAGCCATAATTCTTTAAAATTATTATCAAATGATGCTTCATTTAGTAATGAATCTACTGCTTGTTCTTCTAGTTTATGCTTTTCTTCCTTACTTACTTGATTAGGAATAAAGTCTCCTGCATATATTTCTCCTAATTCATGAACTAACGCTATTTTCATACATTTTTCTAAGTTTAAATCTAAGTGATATTTTTGTATTATTGACATACATAATATAGTTACAGACCAACTATGATCAGCAACTGATTCTACTCTATTTTCAGCATCTAAACCAATAATATGAGTAAGCCATCCTTGTCTATATAAATTCTTTAAATGAATAAATTGATAGTATAATTTTAAGACATCATTATGTATATTATCTTTATATTTATTATAAGGATTTTGATTCTTTACATAATTCTTATTATTAATATCTTTTTCCATTTTATTTCCTTTCTAATAAACACACATTTTCTACATGATATGTTCTAGAAAACATATCTACTGGTGTTATTTCTATTATATCATATTTATTACTTAATAATTCTAAATCACGTGCTAATGTAATAGGATCACATGATACATATACAATTCTTTTAGCATCAGAATTTAGTAAATAATTAATTGTTTTTTTATCTAGTCCACTTCTTGGTGGATCTACAATTATTTTATCATACTTATCTTTAATATCTATATTAGATGTATCTAAACATTTAAAATCAATATTATTTATATTATTCATTTCTTTATTAATAAAGGCATCTTCTACCGCATATTTATTTATTTCAATACCATATACCTCTTTACAATATTTACTAACATAAATACCTATAGTACCAGTACCACAATATAAATCAAGTACTCTATCATTATTTGGTTCTAGATAATCTAATACTTTATCATATAATCTTTTAGCTTGAACGGTATTAATTTGAAAAAAGGAATCAGGTGATATTTTAAATTTATAATCACCTATCATATCAAATATATATCCTTTACCATAGATAGTTTTATATTTTTTATTATAATAAATAATAATATTAGTAGTTATATCTTTTAATTTATCTATATAATATTTTTCATCTATATCATTACCTTTTATAACTATCATAGAATCGTCTAAATAATGAGAAGTTCTAACTACTATTTCATAAACATTAGATAAATCTAATTCTTTTAAATAACTAAGTATTTCATTAATCTTTTCATCAACTATTAAACATTTATCAATAGAAATAATCTCATTACTTTTTTTACCATAGTATCCGACTTTACATTTAATATGAAATGTAGCTTTATTTCTATAATTAATAACATCATTACCGACAATAGGTTTAATAATATTTACATTAATACTACTAAATTTTTTAATAATTTGTTTTACTTTATCTTCTTTATACATTAATTCATCTTCATAACAAATATGTCTTAAATCACAACCACCACATTCTTTATAAAAAGGACAATTAGATTCTATTCTTTTATTAGAAGTCTTGATATACTTTATAACTTTACCTTCCATAAATTTTCTATTTTCATAGATTATATCTACATCAACTAATTCATTTGGTAAAGCATCATAAACAAAGATAGTTTTATTATCTATCTTTCCTATTCCTCTTCCTTGATGATCTAACCTATCAATTAAAACTTCCATTTAATCACCAATATTATTATACCAAAAATACATATTAATGTCATATTTTGTTAATAATAAATTAGAGGGATATTATGATAAGTAAAAATATAAATGAAAATATTGAATATATTAAAAATAAATTTGGTAATAGTAGTGATATAAAATATCGAACAATAAAAAATATAACTTATATATATTTAGAATCAGTATCTAGTGGTGAATTAATAAGTGAATACTTAATAAAAAGTATATTAAATAATAAAGAAATATATAATAGTAGTTTATCTATTTTAACTACTATGGAAGAAATACTATATAATTTATCTTCAGGTTTTACAATTGTATTTATTAAAAATAAAGTAATATCTATTGAAACAAAATCAATATTAGATAGAGGTATAACTGAATCAACAAGTGAAACTATTATTAGAGGACCTAAAGATAGTTTTACTGAAAATCATCAAATAAATATTGGATTAATAAGAAAAAGAATTAAAGATCCAAATTTATGGTTTAAAGAATTTAAAATTGGAAAAAGAACTAAAACAAAAGTAACTATGGCTTATATAAATGATATAGCTCTAAAAGAAAATGTAAATATTATTGAAAAACAACTAAATAATATAAATATTGATGGAATACTAGATAGTAGTTATATAAAAGAAATGTTAGATAATAGTATAACTTTTCCAGAAATAATGAGTACTGAAAGACCAGATTTAACATCTGGTGCTTTATTAGAAGGAAAAATAATTATATTAGTAGAAAATAGTCCATTTGTATTAATATTACCTTCATTTTTAATTGATTTTATGCATAGTGCAGAAGACTATTTTGAATCACCTATAAATATATCATTAACGCGTATTTTAAGATTAATTAGTTTTATATTAACTATTATTACCCCGGCTTTTTATATAGCAGTTACAACATGGAATCAAGAGATAATACCAAATGATTTATTGTTATCCTTATCAAAAGGAAGAACTGGCGTTCCTTTTCCAACAGCTTTAGAGTTAATCATGTTGATGACAACTTTTGAAATACTTAAAGAGGCAGATATTAGAATGCCAAATGCATCAGGTACATCAGTTAGTATAGTTGGTGCTTTAATATTAGGTGAAGCCGCTGTAAGTGCCGGAATAGTCTCACCTATCGCAATTATTGTAGTAGCGTTTACATCAATATCCGGTCTAGTATTTACCGATATTGATTTTATAAATAGTATTAGATATTGGCGATTTATATTTATCATATTTTCTATTATTTTAGGATTTATTGGAGTTGTTATAGCTTCACTTATTTTTTTAACTAAATTATGTAGTATGGAATATTTGAAAACTCCATATACTATTCCTGCTAGTCCATTAATTAAAAATGGATTGAAGGATAGTTTTATAAGATTAAGAAGAAATAAAATAAATAAACGAACTTCTTATTTAACAAATAATATTAAAAAAGGTGATTAAATGAAAAAATTATTAATTATATTATTACTATTTACTGGGTGTAATTACAAAGAACTAAATAATATTGCAATTGTAACTGGTATATATATTGAATATAATAATCAATATAAAATTGATATTATGGTGTCTAAAAATAAAAATATAATTTATCATACAAAAGGTAAAACTATAAATAAAGCACTAGATAATTTATCTATCCCTAAACAATTATATTTAGGTCATTTAAATATTGTAATTATTAATAAGAATGCTAATAAAAAAATGCAAGAAATAACTAATTATTTTAATAATAACTATGAGGTTTCTAAAAATTTTTATATTATGATGAGTAACAATAATATACTTAAAATAATTGCAAAATTGGATCCTTTTCCTTTTAATAAAATAAGTCTTATAAAGATATCTGATAACCATTTAACCTATGATAAATATATCAAAAATAATTTAGAAAAAGGATATTCATATATTCCTATTGTAGAATATAAAGATAATTATTTAACAACTAAAAAATCTATTCTAATTAGAGGTATAAAATGAAAAAGTGGAATAAAATAAACCCACTACAATACGGAATAGTAATAATATTTTTAATAAATTATAATACTTTAAATATGTCTAAAAATGGTTATTTAATACCTATAATAAATTTTATACTTGGTTTTATTCCTCTATTTATTTTTATTAAACTACTTAACTATAAGCCAGAATTAAATATATATGAAAAAATAGATCATATATTTAATAAAATAGGATTTATTATTAATGTTTTAATTGGAATACTAATATATATATTAATTATTTCTACCTATAAAGAATTACTCGATTTTATTAAAATAAATTATTTATTTAATACTAATATATTGTTAATATCTATAATTATTTCTATTTCTTTATTATACACGTGTTCTAAAAGCTTAAATGTATTATTTAGATTAGCAACTTTGTTATTCTATATTGTTTTTATATTATTTATAGTAAGTATTTTAGGATTGACTAATCAAATACATATTAATAATTTAAAAAATACTAGTAATATTAATTATGTATTTTATCCAATGTTATCCTTATTTTTATTATTAATGATTCCTAAAAAAGAAATACTTAATAATAATAAATTAACTAAACATATTATATTTTTCTATATAGTGGGAAATGTTATAAAAATATTAATAATATTATTTACTATTTTAGTATTAGGTATAGAATTAGCAAGTTTTTATAATTTTCCAGAATTTATGGTTCTAAATAAAATATCCACAACAGGATTCTTTCAACGATCAGATGGAATAATTGGTATAAAATGGATTTATATAATTTTTATAACATTATGTATTTACTTTAATTATATTAAAAATCTTTACAAACATATAATTAACAAACACACAGATTTATTTATTATTATTTTAATTATTATTACAAGTATAATTTGTAGTATATAAAAAAAATGAAATTACTTTCATTTTTTATTTTATTATTTAAAAAATATCATATCTGGTGAACCAAATGCACTACTTACTATTTCGTTTAAAACATCAGTTGATAAAATTATTATTTCTTCATTTGTTTCCATATTAACAGCAGCATTATTATCAATAATTTCACCTACAAAATCATAAAATGAAATAGTCATTTGTGTTATAGCATCTTGATCATTTTCAAGTGCTTTTATTTTAATTTCTTCTGCAAATTTTTTTGTATAAGTACTTAATAAAAACTTTCTTGCTATTCTATGTGAATCAATAATATTTTGAAATATTTCTTTTTTATTAGAATCTGATACTTTAAATTTATAAGCATTTATATAATCAATTGCGTTAATAAAATTAATTACATCTTCAACACTATTATATTGACATAATTCATTTGTTAATTCCTTTAAATTAGTATTTAAATATAAACAAGACATCTTATCTTTTCCAACAATTAATTCCGTTAGATAAGCATAATTGACTTCAACAGAATAAGCATGTTTTAAATCATCATCACCAAAATATCTTTCTCGTAATAATTGTGTATATCCTTCAGTTAATCCAATACCAATTATTAAATCATCATTCCATTGAGCAAATCCACAAAAAACAGTATCATCTTTATAACATGAACTTGATAAATGGAATAATTCATGATATACAGCAGATTTAGCATTATCTTTTTCTAAATAAATTATATTATTAACTGGATCATAACTATTTTGATGATTTTCATAACCACCATCTATAATAATATCTAAACTATTAATATTATTATACAAATTAGTTAAATCTTTATCACTAAAATTATTAATCATAACATCAACAAATTTAGCAATTTCCTTAGATAAGCATTTTTTATTATCATAATTAATGTCATTATATAATCTTTCTGATTTTTTATTTGCTAATATCATATCATTATTATTCATATATTTCACCTCAAAAAAAGTGGCTTTATTATAGCTTAAATAATACTGAAAGTCAATAAAAAATATTTAAAAAAAAATTAGATTTCTCTAATTTTTTATTTTATTAAATAATATACTCCTATTATAATACCAACTGTTATTGCTAGTAATCCTACAAATAAAAATATTCGTTTTAATAGTTTTTTATTTTTTCGTTCTTTAATATAATTTTCTGAATCTTCAAAATCATCTTTACTAAAATTAAGACTAGATGTAAAGAATGATTGATCTAAATTAGAATCAGTTTTACTTTCTTGATATTTTCTAGCTTGTTCTAATAGCTGTTTAACAGTTTGACTACTTTCTAATTTTTCATCAGTACTTTCAAGATTAAACATATTAAGTCCTAATTCTTCATCATTCATTTGATTTAACATACTTGTATTAGTAATAGTATTAATCAACTCTTTTAATTCATCATCTTCAAAATCTTTATATTTATCTTGTTTATTTAATTTTAAATCTTTTAAAATGTTATAATTAGTATTATCTAAGCTTCTTGGAGAATCTTCTACAGGTTGTTTTTCTTTTGCTTTATTTAATATATCTCTTATATCATAATTTTTTACTTCTTTTTCAACAAAATCTTTTGTAGTTTCTGTAACTACTTCTTCTTCATCATTAAATCCCTTGAATTCTCTTCTTTTTTTATAATTTTCTCGATTTTTAATAGTATTTTTTAATTTAGTGATATCTATTTCATTATTTTTATCAATGGTAGCAATTCCTTCAATATTAGAATACTCTCCATCAGTATAAATATTATCATATAAATTAATATTTTTTTCACTTCTTTTTCTTACTTTAGAAGATTTATTATTATAATATTTCTCCATTCTGCTTACCATAGTATCACCTATTAATAATATAACATATTTTTTAATTTTTTTAAACCTTTACTTGCATTTAATATGGATTTTTTTTATAATTATTATTAGGAGGATTAATTATGGAAAGAATAAAAGTCGATAAAGATAAATGTATTGGATGTGGAGCATGTACTGCAATAGCTTCTGATGTATTCTCATTTAATGATGAAGGATATGCCCAAACAGATCCAAATAATAATATTATAGATAATATGGAAGAAGAAGTTAAAAATGATTGTATAGATGCCCTAGAAGGATGTCCTGTAGACGCTATATATAAAGAAGAAGTAGAAGAAGAAAAAGAAGAAAAAGAAGAAGAAAACTAGTAATAATTACTAGTTTTTTGCTTCGTTATATAGTTTTTTAACTTCCTTAGGATTAAGTATTCTATATTCACCTGAATTTAAATTACTTATATCTAAAAAGGCAATTTTTTCTCTTTTAAGTTTTAATACTTTGTATCCAATACTTTCAAACATTTTTTTAACTTGATGATTTCTTCCTTCGTGAATTGTTAGTTCTACAATTGATGTATCAGTTTTTTTATCATAATTCTTTATTCTAGCCTTACATGGGCTAGTTTTTATATTATCTATTATTACTCCTCTTTGTAGCTTATTTATTTCTGCTTTACCTATTAATCCACCTATTTTTGCTATATATACTTTATTTATATTAGATTTAGGATGCATTATTAAATTGGCAAGTTCCCCATCATTTGTTAAAATTAATGCTCCTGTTGTATCATAATCTAGTCTACCAACTGGATAAATTCTTACATTGGAATCAATTAAATCTACTACAGTTTTTCTACCTTTATCATCAGATGAACTTGTAATAACACCTCTTGGTTTATTAAGCAAATAATATACTTTGTTTTGATTTTTTAAAGCATGTCCTTCTACTTCAATAGTATCACTACTATCTACTTTTGTACCTAACTCATATATAGTATTACCATTTACTTTAACAAGCCCTTTTGATATTAATTCTTCTGCTTTTCTTCTAGAACAATATCCACTATTTGCGATTACTTTTTGAATTCTATCCATAATATCACCTGAAATAATTATAATGGTTTAAATATAAAAAAGCAAGAAAAAACATTTCCAAAGAAATGTTATTTACATTTGTATCCACTACTAACTCTGTCTTTTTTAGTTTTACTATAACTTGCTTTTTTAGCTAAATCTAATTTTTTAAGATCAGCTTCTTTCATTTTTGGAACATCAGCAGTAATTACAATTTTAATAGTATCATCATCATCTTTAGTTTCAACTTTAACACCATCTATATTACTATATGATTTAAATTGTGATTCAATTGAAGTAACAAATAATGATTTATAACTTTTGTATTTTTCATCTAAAACAACACTGAATTCAGCTTTATAATTTTTTACTGAATTTCCACTAAAAGTTATTTTTTCTGTTCCTTTCATTTCCATTCCACTTTGAGTTTCAGTTCTTGTACATTCAAGTACTTTACTTTTCTTTCCACAACCAACTGTTAACCCTAAAGCGATAACGGCAGCAAATACAATTATACCTTTTTTCATATTTAACTCCTTCCAAATAATATTTTACCATATTATATTATATTGTCAATATTATTACTTATTACCAGTATTTTTTTTTAATAAAAATATTCCGATTAAACTTCCCATTGAATCATTTATTACATCAAGCAATTCACCACTTCTTCCATCAACAAATATTTGATGTATTTCATCTGTACATGCATATCCTATACAAATAAATAAGCTTATTAAAAATGTATTTTTATACCCATATATTCTTATATAGTTATATACAAGCATACCTAATATAAAATAGATTATAAAATGTGCAAATTTTCTAACTGGTTTAACAAATTTATTTAATATTTCTTCATCACTATATTTTTTATTAGTTATTTCTTCAATTAATCTTACTGTTTTTAAAATAAATCCATCACTTAATTTTGTTGATTCAACAGCTTTTTGATTTGAAAACAGAAAAATTACAATCATCCATATAACAACTAATGATAATTTTATATACTTCATTTTATCACCTAGATAATTATAAATTAATTTACAAATATTGTCAAAATAATTATAAAAATATTAATTATGTATAACATAATAATGGTGATAACTATGAAATATAAAATAGATAAATCATTAATTATACCAATTATTTTTTTTATAGTAATAAGTTTAATTAGTATTTATAGTTCACAATTACTGGATAAAAGTATTAACAATCTGGTATATAAACAAATAATGTGGTATTTTATAGGATTTGTTTTAATTATTGGTATTATGTTAATAAAAAATAAAAATATTTATAAATATATTTGGATATTATATATATTTGGTAATATTTTATTATTTTTATTATTTATATTTGGTAAAGAAATAAATAACGCAAAATGCTGGTTTGATATACCAGGTATTGGTACATTTCAACCTAGTGAGTTTATGAAGATTATTTTAATTATAATATTAGGTAATCAAATTGATAAATTTAACAATGAACACCCCATTCCAAGTTTAAAAGAAGAATTTATATTTTTAATTAAAATGGGAATTATTGTATTAATACCAAGCACATTAACCTTTTTGGAACCTGATACTGGTGTTGTTTTAATATACTTATTAATAACTATAATAATGTTATTTATTGGTGGAATAAGATATAGATGGTTTATTATTTTATTTACAATTATAACTATAACAATATTATCAATAATAATTATATATAAAATTAATCAAGATTTATTTATTAATATTTTTGGTTCATCATTTTTTTTAAGAATTGATAGATTACTTGATTGGCAAAATCAAAGTGGATATCAACTATCTAATGGCATTATTTCTATAGGAACAGCATCTTTTTTAGGACATGGATTAAATAATACTCCACTATATTTTCCAGAAGCACAAACTGATTTTATATTTGCTGTTTATTCAAGCAATTTTGGTTTATTTGGATCAATATTATTATTAAGTTTAATATTATATTTTGATATTAAATTAATTAATATTGCTATTAAATCATCAAATAACATTAGTAAATATGTAATTGCAGGTATTGTAGGAATGCTTATATATCAACAATTTCAAAATATA